>Ga0066710_100000480_pt1 | contig 24309 bp, 23 predicted proteins | sample GraSoiAngelo_159_FD_79666 | JGI IMG/M metagenome (GOLD analysis project Ga0066710, IMG submission 79666) | Grasslands soil microbial communities from the Angelo Coastal Reserve, California, USA - 14_1009_16_40cm | ecosystem: Environmental > Terrestrial > Soil > Grasslands | place: USA...
AATCAATGAGCCTTCTTTTCACTGGCAGGTGAACTATTCCAAATTAACAGGCTAATTCTCGAATGAAGAGGCTTGACAGCGGATTATTTCTATACTAATGTCCCGTGAAATTTTGACGATAATAGGGAAAAACCTAAGTTTTGGGAAGGATTTATGGCTCAGCCCAAGGAAGTCATGAATATCAAAGAAGCGTCCCAATATTTAGGGATTTCCCCCGATACTCTTTACAAGTACGTATCTATGGAGCGCATACCGGCATTTAAGTTAGGCAATCGATGGCGTTTTAAAAAGACAGTTCTAGATGAATGGATGGAATTGAAAAGCAAAGGCAGATCCACAGAAAAAGAATAAAGTTTGGGATTTCGTTGTTCGATACACTCATTTTATTAATTAATCGTCAGGAAGCTAAAAAGTGCAACTCTTGTCTCGAAACAGACCCATAGTAGGATTAGACATTGGATCCAGCTCGGTTAAGGCGGTTGAATTACGCAGGGCTAAGAACGGCATCGAGGTTATCCATGCTGCTTTGGAGCCACTCGCTTCAGACACAGTCGTGGACGGAGCTATCATGGATGCACTATCAGTTTCGGATTCGATTACCAAGATTTTTTTAGAGCAAAAGATTAAGACGAAATCAGTGGCCACCTCCGTGTCAGGACATTCTGTCATCGTCAAGAAAATTCCTTTGCCTATCATGAGCGAGGAAGAATTAGATGAATCCATTCAATGGGAAGCGGAGCAACATATTCCCTTTGACATTTCGGACGTTAATCTTGATTACCAGGTCTTGAATGCAGCTTCGTCATCCAATACCACGGAGGTATTATTAGTAGCCGTCAAGAAAGACAAGATTTTGAACCATACCAACGTGATTACTCAGGCGGGCAAGACTCCTGTGGTGGTCGATATTGATGCCTTTGCAATACAAAATGCCTTCGAAACCAGTTACACTCCAGCTTCCAACGCAACCGTGGCATTGCTCAACATTGGTGCTAGTATCATGAACATTATTGTGACCAAGGGTGGCACTCCTTTATTTACCCGCGATGTTTCTGCAGGGGGGAACCAGTTTACTGATGTGTTACAGAAGGAGTTAAATCTGAGTTTCGAGGAGGCTGAACAGCTCAAGAAAGGTAGATCGATCGCCGGGGTAGAAACAACCAATATCACTTCGCTGTTGCAGTCGGTTTCAGAGGTCCTTCTTCTTGAAATTCAGAAGACCTTTGACTTCTTTCGGGCCACCTCTATTGGTGAACACATTCAGCGAATCTACGTCAGCGGCGGATGCGCCAACGTCACTGGCTTTCTTGGTCTTCTTCAGAACAAGTTCAGCATGCCGGTTGAGTTGTTGAACCCCTTTAAGAACATATCTGTCGGTAAAGAGATTGTTTCAAGTTATCTGGAGGAAATTTCTCCAAGTATGGCTGTGGCTGTGGGGCTAGCCTTGAGGAGTTTTGATAACTAATGATTCGCATCAATCTGCTTGGTAAAGCTAAAGTCAAAGCTGCCCGACCGAAAACCGTTCGAGCTGCTTCCAATCAAGCGCTGCAGGCCATTATGGCCATCTCCGTGTTGGTAATATCCATTGGTATCATCTACTTTTGGGAAAGGATCCTTTCACAGCAGGATACAGACCTGTCACGCCAGATTGCTCAAGCTCGTAAGGAAAAGATTCGGCAGGAAAGTCTTCTAAAGGAAAACGAGACTTTTGAAAAAAGGCGCAAGCTCCTTGAAAATCGGATTAGCGTGATTGAGTCACTGAAGAAAAATCAATCGGGTCCGGTTCAAGTATTAGACATCTTGAGCGACTGCGTGCAAAGAACAGATGGGCTGTGGCTGAAGGATTTCGTTCAAAAAGAGAATGTAATCACTTTAAGTGGAATAGCGATGGGCTCGCCCAGTGTAATTGCTGACTTCCTTACCAACCTAGAGCAATTGGGGAAATTCAAGAACGTAACTCTAGTAAATATCCAGGAGGTCGATGCCAAATATTCCTTCTCAATCACGTTCGAAGGCAATATGGCGCCGCACTCCAAGCAAGCATCCTAATTTGATTATCACGGGTCCCAGATCATGGACTTAAATTTGAAAGCCCTGAACAATATTGCCTGGTATGCACAACTGGGAATCTTTGCGAGCTTTGGAATAGTTATTGTCGGACTGGGCTGGTACTTTTTCATCTCAGGCCTGAGTGAACAAATTGCTATCAAGCAAAAGCAACTCGATGACCTGAAGGTTGAGATACAAAGAGGGCAGGCGGTTGAACAAAAACATCAAGAATTCCAAACTCAAAATAAGCAACTTCTAAGCAAGCTTGCTACGCTGAAGATCATCCTGCCTGAGGCCAAGCAGACTGACCAATTACTCCGCCAGATTCAGGAAAGTGCCTTGAGTTCGAATCTGACCATTAAGAGGTTTCAGCCCTTACCTGTGCTTGAGAAGGATTTCTTTTCAGAGTGGCCCATTAATCTTGAGGTGGACGGCAGCTATCACAGCCTGGCCATGTTCTTTGACAAGCTAAGCAAATTCTCAAGGATCGTTAATGTCTCCGATCTTAAGATCATTGAGAACAAGAAACCCAGTTCCAATTACTCTATAACGGCTACCTGCATGGCGACTACTTTTGTTTACAACGAAGAAAAGGATGCCGTTGATACCAAAGCTCAGAAAGCTGTTGCCAAGAAATGAAATACATCCTTATCCAATTATTATCGATTCCTTTGTTGGTAAGTTCGTTAGTAATTGCCCAGCAATCTTCCCATAAGTCGCAGCAACCCACTGCTAAGAAGGAAAAATCGCTTCCTACCGGTGTGCCAACGCTAGCGCCCGCGACAGCTAGCACAGGAGATCCAAGTGTTGCCAATTACAAGTATGAAGCCAAAGGACGGAGAGACCCCTTTCGTACACTGGATGTAGTGAATTCCATTCAGATCACCGCTGCCCCTCTCGTCAGGCCTCCTGGGATAAAAGGGCAGTTGGTCTCAGAGATTAGAATAGTGGGCATTGTCAAATCCAAAGGGAACATCATGGCCATTGCCGAAGGCTATCGCGGTAGAACTTTCTTTATCCATCCCAAAGACGATCTCTATGATGGTAAGGTTATCGAAATTAGGAACGACTCTGTGGTTTTTACCCAAACCTTAACGGATAGCTTGGGCAAGAAGGTTTCCCGGCAAGTGGTCAAGAAGCTATATCCGACGCGAGGAGAAGGAAATAATGAGAAGTAAAAACGTATTGCGATTCGCAAAGCTCACGATTTTAACGCTGCTGGTGCTCTGGGTTCCAGCTACCTTTTCCGACACCTTAACCGAGACCGGCTCAAGCCCTGCCTTGGTTCAAGACTTAACCTTCAAAAGTGCTCCTGATCAAACAGTAATTGTTATCCGCGCCAGTCGCAAGTTTAATTATTTCTTTTATTATCCCAATCCTCGTCTGCTTATCCTGGACATTCCGGAAGGTCAAGCACAGTTGGAAAAAAACTTCATTGATATGAAGACATCCCTGGTTGATTTCGCGACCATCACACAAATTGGGGAAGGTCAGAAATGTCTGCTCCGATTTGAAATCAATTTGAGAAAACCCATTCAATATTCTTTCCACAGCGAAGGCTCAAACTTGCGGCTTATTTTGAATTCGATAGACTCAAGTCAGGTTGATCAATCCAGCGAGGCCGCTTTACCAGACAAACAGTCGCCAGGCTCGAAACCCGTGGCAGAAGCTGCGCAATCAAATTCCCAAGCCCCGAAGAGGGTCGAAGGAAAAGTCAAGTTGGGGGATCAAGCGACACAACCAGCGTCCTCAAAGACTCAAACTTTGATTAACGACCTCACCATTAACGACCTCACCATTAAGGAAGACTCGCAGCAACTTCAGTTCACCATGCAAACCACGGCGAAACCTTCATTTTCGCATTTCGAATTGCAAGGACCAGCACGTTTGGTGATCGACATCAGTAATTCTAATTTTAAGATCTCCCAGAGGACTGTTAAGGTAAGGTCTGACCTGATTCAAAGGATCCGCTTTGGTTATGGAGATTCCCAGCAAGGGAAATTGGTACGCTGTGTTTTTGATCTAGCCCGCAAGGCCCCTTACAGGATCTCTGGGACGGGCTCGGGCTTAATCATCCTATTCACAAAGGAAAACAATCAGGCGCAATCATCCAAGAACGTGGCCCAGACCAAGCCGGCCGCTCTTCCGAGCATGTTGGACTTCCCAGAGTTGTTTCCCACCGAAGTCTCCACCTTGGATGCAAGTCTAATCACTTCCAATATTCTGACTGGGATGGACGGGATTGCCATGACTCAACCTTTGGCTGCCCCTGTTACATTAGCCGCTAGCCAAGAAGGATCTTTTTCCTCACCTCTGCGCCCGCTCAATATTCCAACGGCGGAGATGAGCCTGCGTAACAATATTTCGGTGGTGCGTTCTACCATTTTGGATTTGAGCGAGGAAGAGGCTCCTGGAGCGGGCGTTCAGCCCCTTCCACAAGGTTCCAATAACCTTTGGATAGCCCAGCTTTCGAGCCCTGCGCCCCGTTTGATAACACGTGTCGCACAGCCTAACCTGCCACAGCTTGTAGGCGAGCCGACAGCGCCACCTCTTGCAAATGCCAATGAGTCAAAGCCCGAGTTAGTTGTTAGGCAACAAGCTTTCGCGATGAACAAACCGGTGTCCTCGACAGTAGTTCAGCCCACTCGGTTGGAACCCGTTCCAGCGGCCGCGCAGAAGCCTCCGATATCGTTGCCGGTAGCAGACGTGAAGACCATAGAGCCTAAGCCGGCACAGCCTGTAGGGGAGCCGACGGTGTCACCTCTTGCAAATGCCAGGGAGTCAAAGCCGGAGTTGGAGACACCCGCGTCGATCAAACCGTTGTCACCTACAGTAACTCAGCCCGTTCGGCCGGAACCCGTTCCAGCGACTACTGTGCAGAAACCACCATTACGGTCGCAGACAACGGCCGTGAAGCCCATAGAGCCAAAGCTGGAGCTCACTATGGTAGAGCAGGCCCCTGCGGCGATTACCCCAGATCCTTCTGTTGCACCAGTTCGGACCCTGGTGACGGGGCAGAATGCGCAGATCATTACCCAGGCGAACGCCGCCCAATCACCCAAATATACGGGAGAACCCTTGTCTTTGGAATTGAAAGACGCGGATCTTAAGGATTTCTTCCGCTTAATAGGAGACTTCAGCGGATTGAACGTGGTCTTGGATCCGGACGTCAAAGGTTCATTAACTATTTTTCTGAAAGACGTTCCGTGGGATCAGGCGCTAGACGTGGTTTTGAAAAATAATTCATTGGGCAAACAATTGGAGGGCAATGTCCTGCGAATTGCCAGTAACAAAACTTTGGAAGATGAAGAGGGACAACGGAAGCGCCTGGCGGATGCTCGTATTTTGGCAGCCGAGTTACAAACTGAGACTCGAGTTCTGAATTACGCCAAGGCTGCTGATTTGAGCATCGTGCTGAAAAAAGTCCTCTCACCCCGTGGGGATATAATTGTCGATCCTAGAACCAACTCGATGATTATCTCCGATATTCCGGGGAAATTTTCTGCTATCGACGCCCTAATCAAGCAGTTAGACAAAAAGATTAAGCAGGTCGAAATAGAAGCCAGAGTCATTGCGGCCACTCGTGACTTCTTGCGGGATGTAGGTATACAGATTGGAGCAATATATAACAACAATGCCCAGAATAAATTGGCTGGCGCAATTCCGGGAGACCCGTTTACAAGAACTCCCACCCCTAGCGTAACAATAGAACCAAAACAATCCGGTGGCGCGCCAGGTGCCATGCCATTGATAACAAATTTAGGGGCTCAGGCTGCAACCAGCGGGCTTAGCTTCTTTGGTGGGTTTACTCACGATTTTCTTCTCGATACCATTATTACCGCTGCCGAAAGGAGAGGGACGGCCAAGCTTCTTTCCAAGCCGAAAATTATTACGCAGGAGAATATTGAGGGGTTTGTTCAACAAGGTGTCAAAATCCCCGTTCAGACCACCATAAACAACACGGTCTCAGTACAGTTCTTTGATTTTTCTTTGAACCTGAAAGTCACGCCACAAATCACCGAAGAGGGAACCATCATAATGAATGTCAATGTGGAGAATTCCACGCCTGATTTTTCGCGTCAAGTTCAAAACGTTCCTACCATAAACACCCAGCAAACTAAAACCACTGTTTTGGTAAATAATGGAGGAACCGTAGTGATCGGTGGCGTTCTCATTGATAATGAACAAACGAACGTGCGGCAGGTTCCCGGCTTTGGAAGTCTTCCATTGATTGGAAACCTATTCAAAAACCGTTCAGTGAACAAACAGACCCAAGAGCTGATATTCTTTATTTCCCCAAAAATCCTGTGACGTTTGTTCTTTGCAAGAGAAATGTTTAACGAGCTTTTAGAATCGATCACGAGCAAAGTGGAAGGAACTTTGGGTGCCATTGTTATGGGCATGGACGGAATCTCGATCGAAAAACGGCTCCCCGACGATACAAACATCGAGGTCCTAGCGGCTGAATACACCTCACTGCTGAAAGCCTCCTCTGCCGCCGCCCAAGAAATTGGCCAGGGTCCCCTGGAAGAGTTGATTGTTTCCACAGATTCAAGCATTATCACCATCCGTATGATCACACCTGAGTATTTCTTATTACTCCTCCTCAACAAAGACGGCAATGTTGGGCGCGCTCGTTTTGAACTCAAAAAGGCAAAACATTTCCTTGTTAGGGAATTCGCGACTTAGTCTGACGGCATTTCCAAATCCTGGATTATCTCCACTTTTCTTCTTTCAAAGTTATAAAGAAACGGGCTGACCATGGGACATAGGCCTACATGGCCAATGAGAAGAAAGCAATTGTAATTTAGGTTCTGTATCGTTATACTTACGCGCTATTGCTGCCACAGACGAGAACTTGATGAGTGAATAGGCGTTCTCTTGTTTTGCTGAGGGATTGAATCGGAGAGATTAAACGACTCATGAACATCAAAGAGATTAAGGAGTTGATGGAGGCGGTTCGTCAAAACGGGATCGCGGAGTTGGAACTGGAACGAGCTGGAGTGAAGGTGCGCATCAGAAAGGAAGGACACCTGGCTCCCATGGGGTCGACTCTCCCAGTTTCGACGTCCAACCTAACGGCAAGCCACCCAGTTCCTCTAGCGAGCTCGATGGGGGGATCCAGTGTCCCAACACCCTCTCTGCCTGGTTCGCCGGTGACTGCGGATGAAGAGGAGCTATACGTTGTTAGATCCCCCATTGTGGGAACCTTCCATCGCGCTCCCAATCCCAACGCCGAACCGTTTGTAAAACCGGGAGACCTGGTGGAGCCGGGCCGTGTTCTCTGCATTATCGAGGCCATGAAATTAATGAATGAGATTGAGTCTGAAGTGAGTGGCGAAATCGCCGTGATTTACCTAGAAAACGGTGAACCCGTTGAGTTTGGACAGGCACTCTTTGGTATTCGTCTTGTCCAGAAGACTTGACGGACCAGCAAGCTGGCAGTTCTTCCCTTATTCCAGTACGATCCTGCATCGACATTCATTTTTAAGAAATGTTCAAGAAAATTCTGGTGGCCAACCGGGGCGAAATTGCCCTTCGCGTGATTTATGCCTGCAAGGAACTAGGCATTAAGACGGTGGCCATTTTCTCAGAAGCCGATCGAAATTCTCTACATGTGCGTTTTGCAGACGAGGCTGTTTGTGTGGGCCCGGCGAAGAGCAGCGAAAGTTACCTGAAAATTCCCAGTGTCATTAGTGCTGCTGAAATTACCAATGTGGACGCCATTCATCCTGGCTATGGTTTTTTATCTGAGAATGCCTATTTCGCAGAAGTTTGCGAAGCTTGCCATATTAAGTTTATCGGTCCTTCTCCAAACGTTATTCGTCTCATGGGTGACAAAGCCAGTGCTCTCGCCGCCATGTCCAAGGCTGGGCTCCCGGTCCTGCCGGGAAGCGAGGGAATTGTCGAATCCTTGGAAAGGGCGACGGAAATCGCTCATGCTATTGGGTATCCCGTGATCCTCAAAGCCTCTGCCGGCGGCGGCGGAAGAGGTATACGGATCGTCCGGACTCGGGAGGAGCTGGCAACCTCGTTTCCCACGGCACGACACGAAGCCCAGATCGCTTTTGGAGTACCCGACGTTTACATCGAAAAATACATCGAAAACCCTCGTCACATTGAGTTTCAGGTCATGGGAGATAATTACGGAAGAGTGATTCATTTTGGTGAGAGAGAATGCACCATCCAGCGGCGCCACCAAAAGCTACTGGAAGAATCGCCCTCAGTCGTCATGTCGGAGGACAGACGTGATAAAATGGGTCGTCTTGTCGAAGAGGCGCTGACCAATATCGGGTACTCGAATGCCGGCACGGTAGAATTTCTGGTAGATGAAAACATGAAGTTTTATTTCATGGAGGTGAATACCCGCATTCAGGTTGAACATCCGGTCACCGAGATGGTTACCGGAACTGACCTGGTGAAACTACAGATCATGATTGCTTCGGGCGCCAAACTCCATTTCGAAGATCATTTGAAGCCGCGCGGGCATAGCATTGAATGCCGTATCAACGCCGAAGACCCAGATACCTTGGTTCCCTCTCCGGGGAAAATTACTTCTTTTAATGTCCCCGGAGGCATCGGCATCAGGGTTGAAACCGCCGCCCACTCGGAATGCACCGTTTCCCCCTACTATGATTCCTTGATTGCAAAAGTGGCGGTGCACGCCAATTCCAGACCGGAAGCGGTCAAGAAAATGGAGCGAGCCCTGGAGACGTTTGTGATAGAAGGTATTAAGACCACCATTCCGCTCCAGCAAAGGATTGTTCGCGATCCCGATTTTGTCGCTGGGACGTTTAGCACAAAATTCATGGACCGATATCTAGCCTAAATCCGTGAATTTCAAAATTCCTCCCATTTACCCCATCATCGATCCGCAGATCAGTCCTCGCCCCATTAAAGCTCTGGTCGAGGAGTTAGCTCGCGCTGGAGTGCGGCTGGTTCAGCTTCGCGAGAAGAAAATGTCTTCCAGAGAATTGTTCCGGGATGCCCAGGAACTCTTGGAATTATCCAGGTCCTATCGAATGACCATCATTGTAAATGACCGGGCTGATATTGCCTGGCTTACCGGGGCGCAAGGCGTGCATCTGGGACAAGAAGACTTACCATTGGCGGAGGTGAGGAAGATATTGGGACCCTCTAAGATCATTGGCTGTTCCACTCATAATCTTGACCAGGCTCTGGAAGCTCAGCGGAGCACCGCGGATTACGTCGCCATCGGCCCTATCTATGCAACAGCCAGCAAGGAAAATCCGGATCCGATAGTGGAATGGAATGACTTGAAGAAGATTCGCCAGAAAGTTGTTAAGCCTCTGGTCGCCATCGGGGGGATAACTACTAAGAATGCCGGAGACCTTTTTGATCTGGGTATCGACTCTGTAGCCGTCATTCGAGACGTTCTCTGTGCCCCTGACATTGGTGGCAAGATTGAAGAGTTCCTTAAGCTAGCTGCCCATTGAAGGCCCTCTGACTCGAAACCAAAATTAGGGGCAGCCACCGGTGAGTGACCCGGTCCGCCAGTTCGCCTTTCTCTCCCTGCCGCCTGGGCCAAACGATCAGGATTTCCTTCCAAGCCTAGTTCCTGCCAGAAGTGACGCGCCACTCGCATCACCCCCCAATCCCAGGCCCCCAGAGCCTTGGCCTCAGAGCTTTTTATCTCACGGGCTCCTCCCCTTTTCAGAAGGTGTCGCAAAGCCTCGGCATGCGGCGCCAACAGGTCCTTCCGGCCCAGACTACAAACGACGCGATGACGCGGACGGCCGCTGTGATCAAGGCCACGTAGAGAGTGATCAACCAAGTTAAGTTTTTCTCACGTTTTTTTTCAAGAATTGAAGACTCTTTATAATTCTGCTAGACTTAAGTCCCATGCGTTAGTCGTGCCGATTCGAAACTAATGGTTGTTTTGCGCCCGTAGCTCAGTTGGATAGAGCGCTTGCCTCCGGAGCAAGAGGCCGCAAGTTCGAATCTTGCCGGGCGTACCCTACTTTCAAGATTTCGCTTCTGTTCTCCTTCTAACCTTTAATCTCGCCCATTTGGCGTCTGGTCATATCAAATCTGTCCGTCGTTCTTGTGTAAGTGGGACCACCCATCCGGCCAATGGGCTTGAGTCTGTCGGGATCTACCTTGTAATCTTCATAGAGGTCATCAGCCACGTGGAAACGTAGCACTTCACCGACGACGATGCTTCCTCCAAGCTGTCTGGAACTGACATGGATGATTTGTACCAGCTTACATTCCATATTGATGCGCGATTCCTTAACCCGCGGAGGTTTTACGAGACCGCTGGGAATCGGAGTCAGCCGTGACTCTTCAAACTCATCCACTTCCGGAGGAAACTCGGTTGAGCAAATGTTCATCTGCTCGGCAAACTCCTCAGAAACGACATTCACCACAAATTCTTTAGTGGCCTCAATGTTCCGTAGCGTATCTTTCCTCAAGCCATCGCTCAGTCGGATCATGGGACAAAAGCAGATTACAGGAGGATTGGCGCTGATTCCGGTAAAGAAACTAAATGGGGCGAGGTTTTGAATCCCCTCAGGACTAATAGTGGAGACAAAGGCAATGGGGCGAGGCACGATCACCCCGACCATCAGCTTGTAAATATTTCTGTAATCATGCTCCCCGGGATTGATGATCATAGAATGAGTCCACTCCCCCCGCTTGACCTAATTTCTATCATAGGAAGCGCTATTAGTGAGAACCTGAAAATCGGCGGGATGCCGTTGTAAAGCGTCGTGAGCGACACATTTCAGGCTGCACGTTCTACGTTTCATTTCTTGTCCATCCAACTCATCCAGTACTCCTTCCATTCGACTGCCTCTCCGGCGGGGAGGACATGCAATGGGTTGAGACCGTCAAGCATAACCGCCTGTTCATCTGTAAAGGCCTTGCTTGCCTGATTCGCCAAAGCCTTGGGATGTGGACCATGATGAATACCGCGAGGATGGAGTGTTGCCATACCGGCTGAGATATTATCCTTACTGAAGAAATTTCCATCATGATAGAAGAGAAACTCATCATAGTCCGTGTTGCGATGAAAAAAAGGAACTCTGAGTGCCCGTGAGTCTTGCTCAAGCGGCCGCGGCAGGAAAGTGCAAACCACGGCTCCTTCCGTGACAAAGGTAGTGTGCGCGCTCGGAGGAAGATGGGCCTTGGGACTCATGATGGGGCAAATGTCCCGCATGTTTAATTTCCAAACCGTCAGGTCGCCTTTCCAACCTACCACGTCCATAGGATTGAAGGGGTATATCACTGAAGAGAATTCATCGTCCACCTTTATTCTTATTTCCCATTCACGTTGGTCATCAAGGTTCGGCTGAGGCTCCGGCGTCGTAATGACTGCGGGATCGTATAGGGCATGGTGCCCAACGAGTCCCTTCTGGGGCTGATCGAATTCAGTCTTGGATTGGATAATTAGAAAGAAGTTATCTTTTGTTTGGGGGATGACCCTGTAGGTTACGGCGCGTGGCAAATTGATATAGTCTCCCTTTTCAAAACTCAACGGACCGAAGTCCGTCTCCAGTGTGCCCTTCCCACGGTGAACAAACAGCAGTTCGTCTCCATCGGCATTGCGATAGTAAAAGGGCATGGGCTCTGAACGGCGGGAGATGTAGAGTTTGACATCATTGTTGCCAAGGAAGGCAATGGGTGATCCTTGAGGATCATGTTGATCGGTGGGTCGCAGCTTGTTGCAATCAAAACAGTGTGGTCTGAGCTTTCCTTCAAACCGGATCCACCCTGTAGGCGGATGCGTATGATACAAATGAGCCGACTTGCCATAAAATCCGCGGCGGCCATGCTCTTCTTCGAACGTGCCCTCAGGCAAGCCAACATGTGCCTGGGTCGAAATCTTACCTTTCTTAAGGGGATACATAATTCCTCCTCTGACCGCAAATCTGAATCGAAAATCACGTCTACTTGCCCTGGATCACCCGGTTACGGAGAATGCCGATCTTTTCGATCTCAAGTTCGAGAAGATCGCCGGGCCGCACCCAGCGATCAAGCTCAAGTCCGCAGCCGCCCCCGACTGTTCCAGAGCCGATAAGGTCACCAGGATAAATTGTGTCGTCCTGGGAAAGAAACTCAATCATCTGCTCAAACCTCCAATAGATGGTACCGGAATTCTCCGCTGACCAAAGTTCACCGTTGACGCAGGCCGTCATCCTTAGATTATAGGGGTCACCGATCTCATCCGGCGTCACCAGCACGGGACCGATGGCCGTGCACCAGTCCTTTCCTTTGGATGGTCCGAGCCGAACCTTCATTTCTTTGCGCTGAATATCCCGAGCGCTAAAGTCATTCATGACGGTAAAGCCAGCGATATATTCCGCGGCGTTTTCGGCCTTGACGTTTCGGCCTTGTTTCCCTATGACCATGGCGAGTTCCAGCTCATAATCAAATCTTCTTGTGAACGCCGGCCAAAGGACGTCTTGATCCGTACCAATAATGTTATGCTGCGCCCCTTTGTAGTAAACCGGCAGTTCGTACCATTCCTGGGGCATCGGCTCGCCACGCTTCTCAAACCCTCTCTTGACGTGCTCTTCAAAGGCATAGAAATCGCGTAAAGAGAATGGGTTCGGTAGTGGAGCCAGCATCCTAACTTGGTCTGGCGAGTACATGAGTGTTTCATCATTGATACCCCGGAGGATCTCTTCCGATTTCAACTTCTCCTGGACCCATTCAAGGGCCTCAGTGGCATGGGATAGCGACCTTCTCCCCCCCTGCAGAAACTCAAGCATGTTGTCTGGCAAAACCACGCTGGCAAGCTCACGAGGGCGAGTCTCACCTTGATTCAAAAGATACCCGGCACAAGCAAAGTTCAGGTCAACAATCCCCTCCCGTGTCACGGCTCCCAAGCGTTGCCGTCTTCCCAAATGAGTTGCGACTTCGAAGGTACACAGTTTCATGAAGATCTCAACAGAGCCGATTGCGACGGCGTGATGGCCCCAGGCCATAGCATTATTGTTACAAATTCCCGCGCAAAGCCTGCTCCCGTTCAATGGCTTCAAACAGTGCTTTAAAATTTCCTTTTCCGAAACTGCGGCTGCCTTTACGCTGGATGACCTCAAAAAACAGGGTAGGCCGATCCTCTACTGGCTTGGTGAAAATTTGAAGCATATACCCTTCATCGTCCCGGTCAACTAGGATGCCGAGGTCGGCAAGTCGCTCGATGGGTTCGTCGATCTTTCCAACTCTCTTAGTCAAATCCGCATAATAGGTGTGTGGCACACGCAAAAAGTCCACCCCTTGCTTCCGCAATGCGGCAACCGTATCAATGATATTGTCTGTAGCCAGGGCGATGTGTTGGACTCCCGGTCCTCTGTAAAACTCCAGGTACTCTTCAATTTGGGATTTCCGTTTTCCCTCGGCAGGCTCATTGATAGGAAATTTGATCCGTTCGTTTCCGTTTGCTAGAACCTTGGACATTAAGGCAGAGTATTCGGTGCTGATATCTTTATCGTCAAAGTGTTGATAGAGTCGGAAGCCCATGACTTCTTCGTAGAACTTGACCCAAGTATTCATCTCTCCCGAGCCGACATTGCCTACGACATGATCGATGTGCTTTAAGCCGACAGGATGAGAAACAACATCCGGTCCCTCCACGGCAATATACCCGGGAATGAAAACACCTCGATAGTTTTTCCTCTCCACAAAAGTATGAATCGTATCGCCGTAGGTAGCGATGGCTGATTTCTTGATCTCCCCGTTTTCATCCTTCAGTATTACTGGTTCCAAAACTCCCCTTCCACCCCGCCCCGTGGTTTCTCTATAAGCAGATTCAGCATCGTCCACCCAAAGCGCAATGTCATGTACTCCGTCGCCATGAACCAGAAGATGCCGCGTGATCGGATGCTCGGAATGAAGGGACGTTGTCAAAACAAACCTTATCTTATCTTGCTGAAGAACGTAAGAGGCCCGGTCGCGAGTCTTTGTTTCCGGTCCACTATAGGCCACGAGCGTCATCCCAAAAGCGGAGCGATAGTAATGAGCCGCCTGCTTTGCATTGCCCACGTAAAACTCGATGTAGTCCGTCCCGTTCAGTGGGAGGAAATCTTTCTCAACGTTTCTTGTCGTATGAACTAATTGCTCCATAACTTCTCCCAAAAAACATATCCCTAACTTAAAGCACAAACGTCAACCCACAAAATTACGATGCAGTGATGACTCAGAAATCCGCCTGTTCGATGTGATCCTATTGCGGTATGACCGCCGCTAAAACCTTCTTCAAAGCTTCTACACATCGCTGATTCTCCTCATCGGTCCCCGTGGAAATGCGCAGGCAGTGAGGTAGTCCAAACGTCTTAAGGGGTCTAACAATGACACCTTGCTTGAGCAGTTCTGTCGTCAACCGATTCGCCTCCAGGTCACTGTTGCGTATTATCATGATGAAGTTCGCCTCTGAAGGAACAAAGTCGAGTCCCATCTGACCTAGCGATTCGGCGAGCAAACGAATGCCGCGTGCGTTGAGCTCGAGCGATCGATGGAGAAACTCCTTGTCTGTCAATGCACCAATGCCAGCAGCTTGAGCGAGTGTACTCGGTTCGAACGGCAACTTCACCTTAAGCAAGTTGGCTATCAGTTCTTCGTGGGCAAAGCCGTAGCCAATACGGACACCGGCAAGGCCATAGATCTTGGAAAAGGTCCGAAGGGTGATGACATTGTCGTACCGATAGTGCATCGAGTCTGGATAGCGGGGATTATCCTTCGCATATTCAAAGTAGGCCTCATCCAGAATAATCAACACGCGCTCGGGGACATGGTTGTAAAAGGCGTCGAACTCGTGCTTGCTGAAGATGGTGCCGGTCGGGTTGTTGGGATTCGCCAAATAAATGATCTTTGTGTGTTCGTTGACCCGCGAAGCTAGACCCTCCAAATCGTAATGCCATGCCTTGTACGGAACCGTACGATACTTCACTCCGCGCGACCTTGCCAGTAACTGGAAACCAATGAAAGCTGATTCCGTCGTCAACACTTCATCCTCATCACAGAGGAATGTGCGGATGATATTCGACATGATTCCCTCTGAGCCACTCCCGACAATGACATTCTCAACTCCGAGATCAAATTGCTGTGCCAACACGTTGCGCAAGTCTAAACCGCCGTTGGGATAAAGGTTTAAGCCTGCCAGATGTTTTCTTATGGCTCTAATTGCCATCGGCGAAGGCCCTAGCGGATTTTCGTTGGAAGCCAGCTTGGCAATCCTCGTCAGCCCGTATTGTTGGCGCACCTCTTCGCTTTGGCGTCCAGGTTCGTAGGGAAGGAGCGACTCTATGTATGGCGGGACGAGAGGCATGTTCACACTCATTACTTCGTCTCGCGGCTATTGACCAGAACTGTTGATCTCTTTCCGCACTCAGCGAGGCTTCAAAGTGGGAAGAATTTACGGTTTCCGGCGCAGTTAATGAAACATTGAGGAATGGTTTCGAAACTCGAAAGCGTGGCAACCTGATATGGATGCCTCCACTCCCCACTGTTTTTCAAGATAACGGAGACAAGAGGCAAAAGCAAGGCGTATGTCACTTCATGCTGTAAACGAATTTACCTGAGATCTTCAGAGTTAATGACAAACAGAATCTCAATATCTGTCATGATTTTCTGTTAGATGGGGAATTGGGGCTAGAGCGGTTCTGAGACTGAAGCACCCAGTCCTCTCGAGGTTCAAGGAGCTGGAATCCAACCATGCGGCGGAGGTTCTTATAATCCTCATTCACCCAAACGACGCGTACCAGTGACACAAAGCCCTTCGGTCCTGTGAATTTCAGCGTAGATCCTACCTTCACTTCGTATTTGCTTGGGAAACTTCCGCCATTGGCACCCACATCGTGAGTTTCGACAAAATCCTCAAATTGGTTTCCATTCTGGTCACGCCCATTTACCTTAAATTTTATTTTGAGGGGGACACGTTTGAATTTTCTAGCAATGAAGGTTTTGACAATTGGTTTGTCTTTTTTCATGAGCGATGAACCGGCCTAGATGCGAAACGCCACAAGGTATAATCGATATATTAAGTTTTCTATTTTTTCAACTCAAGCCAAATTTGATTCCCAAAACAGTTTTGGGAAAAAGGGTTATCGTGGCAAGCCGATAACGGCGCCCATACACCAACCAATACCAAGAGTCGGCTCAAGTAGATTAAGGGTGACAATGGTATGATTCTTATGCATCCCCGCAAGATGGCTAGCGAAACTGTAGCGTGGGAGTGGAATCTTTTACGAAGAATACTTTCGTCTTTCTTTGAGCCAATTTGTCGACGAGCGAGTAATAAGCGCTACCCCTGGAAGCCAGGGTATCAGATTCAATTTCTAAACAATATTCTTCTGCGACTAGATAGCAATTGCAAGAAGGCTTTGCTTGTTTCTAAATTTCGGTTTTGAAATGCCGATACAAACACAAGGGCTGCTAAAGAAATCATGAATTGAAAATTTGAGTCGAATGAATAAGAATACCTGACTCAATAACTCATTTTTCACGGAGGCCTTCTGAAATGATAAGAGTTTCAAAGCAAGGATGTTTATTAACATTTCTGATATTTCTCATTGCCTTAACTTTTGAAGCCGTAGCACAGGAGAACGATCATCAAAATGACAAACCTGCATTGGTCCAGGCAGTCAAACCCATTACCGGGACGCGGGAAAGCCTGGCCATTACCTATCCTGAGGGGGTCACCATCAGCGTCAAGCTTCAAGGCACTCAGCGCCTACCGCTGGCCAAGGGAGAAGCTAAGGTGGAGAGAAAACGGGGCGCGACCGAAATCGAAATTGAACTGGATGAAATGAAACCCGCTAAACTTTTTGGTGGGGACTACAACACATATGTGTTATGGACGGTCTCGCCAGAGGGTCATACAGCCAATGCAGGAGAGTTTATCGTACGGGGAAATCGATCTAAACTCGATGTTACGACTCCACTCGAAACGTTCGGGATGTTTATAACTGCGGAACCTCACTACCTGGTTCCCTTCCCTAGCCGTTTTGTCGCCATGGAAAACACACGTCCCACGCATCGTCTCGGTGGAGTGATTTCTACATCGCAAATCAAATATCGAGAGCATGAGGGGGTTTATAACTTTGAACGCGAGACACTAGCCAACATTCAGGAAACCAAGGGGGAAAGCCGTTCTGACATAGATCAGGCCAAAACCGCCATCGAGCTGGCTGAACGCGCGGGCGCGGCCAAGTTTGCGCCGGATGAGTTAGACAGAGCCAAAAACGATTTACTCAAAGCTCAATTGGGTGTCGCTCATGGTACCCAAGTCGGAACCCAGACTATTCAGGGAAAGGAAATCGTGCGGATCGCGTTCGAAGCCCAGAAACTCGCTGAGGAGAGGTCGTTCCAAGCGGCCTTGGATGCTGAACGCCAGGCCCATACAGACGAAGCGGCCCGGCTGGAAAAGAACATACAGGAAGCCCAGACCGAAGCCGAAAAGGCTCGTTTGCTAGCGGAGCAACGTAAAATGCAATTTGAGATGGAAGAGCGTGCTCGCCAGGCCAGTGAATCCGCCAAAGCCCAGGCTGAAAGGGAGGCTCAAGCAGCCCTGCTGGCCAAAGCGCAGGCCGAATTGGCCGCCGCCAAAGCCGCAGCCGATGCCGAAATGGCTCGCCTGGCCAAAGCGCAAGCTGATGCAGCCGCTGCCGCCGCTCAGCAGCAGGCCGAAGCAGCCAAGAAGCAAGCAGAAGAAGCCCAGAACAAAATGCAGGCAGCTCTGAGCAAGGTCGTGGAAACTCGCAAAACCGCGCGTGGCTTGATTCTCAATCTGCCGGACATTCTCTTTGAATTCGGCAAAGCTAACTTGAAGCTGGAGACACGGGAAGTGTTGGCCAAGGTATCCGGCATCTTGATGGTAGCTTCCGGCTACAGCCTTAGCATCGAAGGTCACACGGACAGCGTGGGTTCGGCGGAGTACAACCAAAAACTCTCTGAAGCTAGGGCTGAAAGTGTCTATGACTATCTGCTCAAATCGGGGGTTTCGGGTGATATTATGAACACCAAGGGGCTTGGAAAGACCCAACCGCGTGCGTCCAATGATACTGCCAAAGGGCGCCAGGAGAATCGCCGTGTGGAAATTGTTATCGAAGACAAAGAGGGTGAAATGAAGTTCTGAGTACTTTTGTTTTGCGTCTGGAGTCAGAAACTGCCTGCCGTATGCCGTAAGGATTTCTTGATGAAACTTAAAAAAAAACCAGGGCTTTTGTGGGGCGCGGGCTTCAGCGTTGCTGTTTGTCTCTTGCTCGGACTTGGGAAGATATGCGCTCAGAGTGATGCTGAAATTTCTGGGCTAATCGTCGACGAATCCGGAAGCCCTGTGAAAGGGGCTCTGGTGGGAGTTCTGGATCAAAAATTCGCGAGCATGAAAGAAGCTCAGACAGACGCTGGCGGCCGATTTCATGTCAATGATTTGAGTGAGATGTCCTCGTATCGAATTGTCGTCACTAAATATGGATATGGCCAAATCACCGTTGAAGATGTGAAGCCTTCTTCCCAAGAGCTCAAAATCCAAATAAAACGGGACGCCCGCGCCTCGGAGCATACGACACCCTCTCCGGTGCCCTCAATCTCAGACTCTGGCGAAACTAGAGAGGCCCAGGAGCCGTCGTTTACACTTTCAGTGTCCGTGCAAGAAATTTTGCTAAACGTTTCCGTGGAGGATTCCTCCGGAAGGCAGATCACTGATTTAGGAAGAGAGAATTTCAGCGTATTGCAGGACGGGGTGCTCCACGAAATTCGCTACTTTGGCCACGAAAATGTGCCTCTCAGTGCTGTCCTGTTAATGGATACTAGCAGCAGTATGCAAGGATCTCAAATTGTGGAAGCCAAGGTCGCGGCGCTCGCCTTTATAGAACAGAGCCGCCCGCGAGATGCTATCAGCTTGATCGCCTTTCGCGATAAGGTTGAAGTGGTCCGACCATTTACCCAAGAGATGTTGCAGGTGCGAACAGGCATCCATTCCCTCACTCCCAGCGGAGGAACGGCACTCTTTGATGCAATTTCCAAATCTGTTGATCTACTGCAACAGGCGCCGCATCCAAGACACGTAATTATTCTGTTGAGTGACGGCAAGGACGAAGATAGTCTCACAAGATTTGTTGCTATTGACAAAAAAGTTCAAGCCAGCGACATTGTTATTTTCTCCATTGGTGAATACGCCGATCCGGACCGCAAACTTTTTATCAGCGGGAAAAAGTACTATAAGCCGCCCGAGTATGACGTGAATCTCAATCCAGTATGGGTGTTGCGTTACTTTGCAGAACTATCTGGAGGAAGAGCCTTCTTCCCCAAGTTAGGGGACCCACTGGAACCGCTTTTTGCTCAAATTGCCCAGGAATTGCATCAACAATACGTCATTACTTATCAGCCCACTACCACAAAGGGGCACGGGAATTTCCACACTATTGACGTCCAAGTTAAAAGCTCAAAGTACTCGCCTCCACTCAAAGTGCGAACTCGCAAGGGCTATTTGAGTGAACCTCCCAGTTAATCCATTGCTGGTTTCGTGGAGGAGGCGGCCGGAAGTAACTTAAGCTCAAGTCAGTGTGCAGCAGCAAGAGTTTCTGCCACGCTCAGCCTTTGGTTGCCACCAATTATCTTGAAAAATCTCACCTCATCTAAAAATATTCTGAAAAAAGTTGGCACTCCTAAAGAATTCTTCTTATAATTCTCAAGTAAAAAACGAAATGCTTTATTTTTAATTGGGTAGGAGCTTATGAAAGTCACAATTGTAACGGTTTATTCGAATGCCAGTATCATCGACGATATTGAGGAGTTGATTCTCGATATCTCCGAAGCCGAACCGGGTGTTTATACGGAACTCAATATCCAGCGAAATGACGGAAGTCTGGTCGCCGAATGGTTTCATCCCGAATTAGGTGAAGCCAATTTGGATTACAGAGAAAAGCTCTACCAAAAAATTCGAAATCTTCTGCCTGATACCCATCTGGCCATTATTGAAGACGAAGAGAGCCAAGAAATCATGACAATTGGTGATTTAAGTTATTTCAAGCAGGTCATCCAACAAACCAAGTCTCTGGATGAACTGGAAGAGGTACAGGAACGGATCGACCAGACGGAAATTGGCAACCCTTTGTTGAAGCAGATTCTCAATAAGTCCTATCAATCCAAGCTCAACGTCCTGCGAGCCGGTGTCTGAAATTTGTAGCGTGTTTTTCCCCAGTCCATCTCATTCCTGATTTTACGATCCCTGCTTCAGACTCGAACTTCTAACGGGCCTGTTCTCTGTGGCAATTGAAATAGGTCCCCGGCCGTGGGATGCGCTGAATACGTGAGTACCCGCGCTCCAGAAGCCATTCATTAAATACACACATATTTCCTGGCAACTCATCTTCTATCGTGAGATCATGCAACCGCTTCCAGTTTACCGCTTATTTGCCACTTGGTCTCTGTGCGCAGAGGGATAACTCTCTCCATCGAAATGAACAGGATTATCTTGCTTGCCAGGAACGCCTTGATAGAAGGCTGAGTCGATTTGAGGACAGGGGCAAACATCGTGTAATAGCGTCTTTCCAGGGGAGTCGGACGACGTGGTAACGACCAAATTGAGCTTGACAGCTTTTTGAGCGTTTACTTATACTTTTTGTTTTTTGGGCTCCATGACGCAATTTGCAGTTCCCGCGCCCTCTTATTATCGAAAAGCACTCAGATCAACAATCGCATTCCGAATTGCGAAAGCACATATTTTTAGGGATTGTATGAAATACCAAGGAGGTGTGGACCGTGGCGTACTGTCCAGAGTGTGAAGCCGAAATCGAATTGGAAGACGTCGAAAAAGGAGAAATTGTCAACTGCCCAGACTGCGGTTCTGACCTGGAGGTAGTCGGGACAGATCCGGTTGAATTAGAATTGGCTCCGGAAGAAGAAGAAGACTGGGGCGAATGATTGGCTTCCAATCTCATTGTCCCAAGAATTCTGACCACAGGTAAGTTTTTGAATCCTTAAAATGAAGGATCTCTTTTATCTGTGGTTTTTCTATTTTACGAGTTATTAATGAAAATTGGTTTGCTCTGCTCGATTATTCGAAAAGAAGAGAAGTTGCTGATTGAGGAGTTACGAAAGAAGCATTTGGATTTTGAAATTCTGGATGACCGAGAGCTTATCTTCAGGCTGAGCGCGAAACATCTGGATTTTGATGTCGTCTTGGAAAGGTGTGTCAATCACTCTCGAGCCCTGTACGCACTCAAGGTATTAAACGATTGGGGCTTGAAAACCGTAAACACCTACAATGTGGCAGACGTTTGTGGAAATAAATTTCTAACCACAAACGCGTTGATTAAGTCTGGCGTTCGTTGCCCGAAGACTTTTCTCGCGTTTACTCCAGAATCTGCTCTGGCCGCGATCGAAGAACTTGGGTATCCCGTCGTGCTAAAGCCCGCGGTGGGATCTTGGGGACGACTGCTGTCAAAAATTAATGATCGTGAAGCCGCTGAAGCGATTTTGGAACATAAAGAAGTCCTGGGCTCTTATCATCATTCGATTTTTTATATCCAGGAATACGTCCCTAAGGCCAGTCGGGATATTCGAAGCTTTGTCGTAGGAGACGAAACCCTCTGTGCCATTTACCGCTATTCTTCCCATTGGATTACCAATACTGCGCGCGGTGGAAAGGCAGAAAACTGCCCTGTCACTGATGAGTTGAATCGCCTGTCCTTGGCCGCAGCCGAAGCTGTAGGTGGAGGTGTCGTGGCAATTGACTTATTTGAATCGAAAAATGGGTTACAGGTCAACGAAGTCAATTACACCATGGAATTCAGAAACTCCATTGACACTACTGGGGTCAATATCCCCGCCAAAATCATTGACTACGTTTTAAAGGTTGGAGCCTGTCCTGAGGCTTGCGCGAAAATACGATAGGGCTTCTGTGCCAATGAGCGCGGTCTCTTGTTTCTTTCCTTCATTAATCCTTTTGGTAAAAGGTGTGAAGGGAATGTAAGGAGAAGCGTGATTGGTGTTTCAATAATTGGTGCTTCTGGATACACAGGGGGCGAAACACTGCGCTTGTTGCTAGGTCATCCACAAGTCAAACTGAGCCAGGTTACCTCTGAGTCGAACGCTGGAAAGTTTGTTCATTCCATCCATCCTAACTTGCGGAAAAGGACGAATCTCAAGTTTGTCGCCTGTGCCAATCTAAAGAAAGTTGATCTGATCTTCTTATGCCTTCCGCATGGAATGGCGATGGATCGAATCCAGGATTACATCGAACTGGCAGATCGGGTAATCGACTTGTCAGCAGATTTCCGACTCCGTGATCCAGCAGATTATCTGCTTTGGTATGAACATGAACACACTAATCCGGAGTTCTTGAAACGAGCGGTCTACGGTATTCCAGAATTGCACCGCCAGGAGATTAAACAGGCCCAACTGGTTACAGGAGCCGGATGTTTGGCCACCAGTGCCATTCTCGGGCTATATCCGCTCTTTAAGCGTGGGATTGCTGATGTTCGCAACGTATTTATTGAGGCCAAGGTGGGCTCATCAGCCGCCGGAAATAGATCCAGTATGGCTTCTCATCACCCCGAGCGTAGCGGTTCCCTGCGGTCATTTCAGCCCACACGTCATCGGCACACTGCAGAAATTCAGCAAGAGCTTACCCTTAATAACGTAAGACCCAAGATTCATTTTTCGGCGACGGCCACAGACGCGGTACGAGGCGTCCTTTCTACAGCTCATGTGTTTCTTAAAGAGCGTTTAGAAGAGAAAGACATCTGGAAGATCTATCGCAAAGAATATGGCTTGGAGCCTTTCGTTCGTATTGTGAAAGAAAGAACAGGAATCTACCGCTACCCTGAACCCAAGATTCTCATTGGTTCAAATTACTGTGATATCGGATTTGAGCTGGATGAGATTGAGAATCGCTTAGTGGTGCTTTCCGCATTGGACAACTTGATGAAGGGAGCTGCCGGAAATAGTATACAGGCGATGAATGTGATGTACGGATGGGAAGAAACTACAGGATTGGACTTTGCTGGTCTTCATCCTGTGTAGCGCATAGAATCCAAGACATCGAGGTGGGATGCATGATGTGGCAAAACTTAGAGACACGCAAAGCTCTTTCCTTCCAACCCGCTTAAGAGCAGAAACTAAAAATGGAAGAGATGGAATAGTTTGAAGCGACTGAGAATTCCAAGAGTAGAATTTTCTATTGTGATTTTCAGCATCAGCTTGATTGTTGTCGTCGGGCTGAACCCCAATCTCAATGTTGTCGCGGCAGAAAAAAAAGAGAAGCCCTACGCCTTGCTCATTGGAACCTGTTTCAATGAAAAAGGCTTTAGCCTGCCAGGGGTAACTATTGTGGTTGAAATGAAGTCAGAAGCTGGCAAGAAAGCCAACAAGAAAAAATGGAATATGCTCTCAAATTCACGCGGCGAGTTTGCCCTTCGACTTCCCGCAGGTGAGCACACATTCCTGGTCTCGGCGAACAAGAAAGGGGTCAGGCCCTTAGAAAAGACTATCAGGTTTACGGGGGATGAACGTCAAGATGTTATCTTCAATATGGAGACTGTTTCCGAACAGAAATAATTTTCCTGGGCTAAGTGTATACTCTATTTGGAGGCTTAGACTTACACGTCGAGTCCTCCTTAGTTCGATTCTAGGATGTGTTTTGTATGGAAGTTCCACAGAGTTTAACGTGGGCAAAGAAAAGGTCCCGCCAACAAAGTCAATTAGAGGTCATGTCACAGACAGAAAGAAGAACTCCATCATAGGAGCCAAGGTATTTATCAAGAATCTGAATAAAAAGACGACCACGATTTTGGTGACTGATCAGAATGGCCTCTACTCTGTATTTGGACTAGATCCAAAGGCTGACTATGAAGTACATGCTGAACACGGGAGATTTGTCTCGGAAACAAGAACCGTAAGTTCCTTTCTTGATCGTTTTGATAATGTCTTCAATTTTGAATTGAGTGAAGAGAGTGGGTTCCCAATCAAACGGATTTCTGGTGGTTCTGTAAAGAAGGCCATAGAATTGCACACTCCAGATCAGGTGAAGATTTTGGGAGACTGGCATCGCCCCTCTTCAAAGACAGATCAAAAGCTTGCCGCAGTTCTCCTGCTCCATGGTTTCGGAGAAGAAAGAAGTGTTTGGGAAGGCTTCATTAGCGAGCATCTGCTGAAAAACGATTTTGCCGTTCTTAACATCGATCTGAGAGGGCACGGTGCCAGTGCTCTCAAAGGTGAAGAGAAACTTATCGCGAACCGAAGTTGGTTAACTGATTCGAAGCAATTTCCCTTAGACCTCGAGGCAGCTGTTAA
>Ga0066710_100000481_pt1 | contig 24301 bp, 21 predicted proteins | sample GraSoiAngelo_159_FD_79666 | JGI IMG/M metagenome (GOLD analysis project Ga0066710, IMG submission 79666) | Grasslands soil microbial communities from the Angelo Coastal Reserve, California, USA - 14_1009_16_40cm | ecosystem: Environmental > Terrestrial > Soil > Grasslands | place: USA...
CGGGATCGCTGGCCGCCTTAATTCGAAGTCTTGAATCTCAAAACTTGGGACTGGCTACCTAAGACAGAAGACAGAAGACAGAAGACAGAAGACAGAAGACAGAAGACAGAAGACAGAAGACAGCTCAAGCCTTCCTCAGAAAGAGGGAGTCGTAGAGCAGGCCGGCGACAAATCCACCGGCCAGCGGGCCGACCCAGTAGACCCCGTAATTGGCCCAGTGGGTCGCCGCGAGCGCAGGCCCAAATTCCCGCGCCGGATTCAAAGCGGCACCCGTAAGGGGCCCGGCGACGAGGATGCCGAGGGAAATTGTCAGACCGATGCCAAAACCGGCGATGGAGCGGAACGCGCCTTTTTCATCGACGGCGGTGGCAAAAACAACGAGAACCAAGAAGAACGTTGTCACGGCCTCCAGCGCCATTCCAGCCCAGCGCGGAAAATCCCGCGCCAACTCCGGCGTGCCCAGAGCTACGGCGCGCCAGGCGTCTTCGGGAAAGACAGCCTTCAGCAGAAATGCGGCGGCCGTTGCGCCGGCAAGCTGCGCGGCCCAATAGAGAATGGTGTCCAGGGTATTCACGCGCTTGGTAACCCACAAACCGATGGTTACCGCGGGATTGAAATGTCCACCGGAGATGTGCCCGAGCGCGGAAACCATGACGCCGATCGCGAGACCGTGGGCCAGCGCGATGCCCAGGAGACCGAGTCCGCCTGCGCCGTGGAGATATTGATCCGCGCAGACCGAGCCCGCGCCGAAAAAAATCAGCGCAAACGTTCCAAGGAATTCCGCGATCAGTTTTTGCGATGTGCTGTACATTCCCAGTCTCCGTGCACGGAAAGAAATGTGCGGGCGATTCGAACGGCTGATTCTAGCTGGAATGCGTCGCAGAACGCCAGCCTTCCTCGCGGATGTTTCTCCAGACAGTCGGAATTCGATCAATTGTGCTGAGGCAGACCCACGCGGCGCACGAGATCGGAAAAGCGAGGATCGCTGCGCAATGGCATGAGAGCTTCATGATTGAGCAGCATGGTCATGCGACTGTCGCGTCTTTGGAATGCCATCTGCAAAGCGGCAAAAGCATGATCCTGTTCCCCCAGAGCGGCGTAGATTCCAGCAACGTCCATCCAGGACGCGCGGTCCGACTTGGCTTCCTGGATGACATCGCCAAGAATTTTTCTGGCCTCTTCGATTCTGCCGGTTTGCGCGTACACATAAGCGAGCATGCTTCGATAGACCGACGATTCCGGCGAGGACTGCACGGCCTGCTCGAGCTCCTTCACGGCTTCGTCATTTCTTCCATCGTGCACCAACGTAAGACCAAAAAGGAAATGGCCAAGGGGGAAATTGCGCTCAAGGTCGAGCGTTTTCTGGAACTGCGCGATTGCTTCTTTCCTCCGGCCGCTCCGGGAAAGAATCTGGCCATGTACCGCATTGATGATGAGAGAGAAGGGATCCACTTCCTGCGCGCGCCGGATCAAAACCAGCGATTCGTCGTACCGCCCCAGATTCTCCAAGAGTTCCGCATACCACTGCAATCCGGTAGCGTATCCCGGGTTGATGGCCAGCGCCCGGCGAAACTCTCGCTCGGCACCATCAAAACCCCAATCAAAGTTTTCGAGGACTTGGCCCATGGAGACATGACTTTCAGCAAGAGAAAGATCCAGTTCGAGAGCCTTCGTTGCTGCTGCGCGCGACTTGGCAGCGCTTTCGGCCTGGGAGATCGTGAAGTTATTGAAGAACGTCACGTAATAGCAATCCGCGAGGCCCGCATAGGCGAGGGCGTAATTGGGATCCCGGTCAATGGCCTGTTGAAAATAGCCCAGGGCCTTGTTCACGCCATCGGCAGTTCGTCTATTCCAATAGAAACGTCCGCGGAGGTAGAGTTGATACGCTTCTCCGTTTTCGGTTGGGCGCTGGGCCAGGCGCGATTTTTGTGCGCCTGACAAATTCATTTTCAGGTTTTCGGTGATGTCCTGCGTGATCTGCGTCTGAATGCTCGGCACATCGGCGAGCTTCCACTGGTATTGCTTGCTCCACATGACGCGGTCATGCTCGGCATCCACGAATTCGGCGCTAATGGAGAGATTGTCGCCTCGTTGCAGCATGCGGCCGGTGAGAATGGTGTGGACGCCAAGTTCACGGGCGACCGTGGGTGGATCAATGGTCTTGCCTTTGTAACGGTAGGCCGAAGCCAGCGAAACAACCTTCAAGTTGGAGAGTTCGGAAAGCGTGCCGACGAGATCCTGGGTGATTCCTTCGCTCAGATATTCGGCGTTCGGATCGCCCGTTGCATTTACAAACGGAAGCACGGCCACCGAACCCGTGGTGGCTTCCTTGATTTTTTGTCCGCTGAAGAGCAACGCCAGCGCCAGAAACACGGCGAAGGAAAGGCCAGCGGCGAGAAGGCCCATACGCAGGTTCACGTTGGGCGAAGGGGGCGGGGCAGTAGTGGTGGCTCCGACGGCGGAAGTTACGCGAGTGGAATCCGTGTCGCGCTTCAGGCGCTTCAGATCGGCGCCGATTTCGGCTGCGCTCTGGTAGCGCAGGGTGCGATCTTTTTCCAGGGCCTTGGCGACGATTTCGTCGAAGCGCTGGGGAAGATTCGAATTCACGGCGCTGGGGTTCGGCGGCGTGCGTTCGAGTATCGCGTGGAAGACGACGGCCGATGTCGGTCCCTGAAAAGCGCCGCGCCCCGTAGCCATCTCATAGAGCACGGCTCCGAAGCTGAAAAGATCGGTGCGCGCATCCAGCTCTTCGCCTCGGGCCTGCTCGGGAGACATGTATGCAACGGTCCCCATAGCCATTCCCGGGCTGGTGAGTGCTTCCTCGGTAGTCACTCCCTCAAGCGATCCCACGGTAGCTCCGGCAACGCTGCCGTCAGGGGCAAGCTTCGCCAAACCGAAATCCATCAGCTTGGCCTGGCCGCGCGCGGTTATGAGAATGTTGGCGGGCTTGATGTCGCGGTGAATGATGCCCTTTCGGTGCGCAGCGTCGAGGGCATCCGCGATTTGAACACCGATATCCAGGAGTGCATCGGTAGCAAGAACGCGCCCTTTCACGCGTTGCTTGAGCGTTTCACCCTCGAGCAACTCCATCACGAGGAAGAACCTCCCGTCGTGCTCCTCAATGTCGTGAATCGTGCAGATGTTGGGGTGATTCAGTGCGGAAGCGGCGCGGGCTTCGCGGCGGAAGCGCTCGAGGGCCTGGGGGTTCTGGTTGAGTTCTTCCGGGAGAAATTTAAGAGCCACACGGCGGCCAAGTTTGAGATCTTCGGCGGCGTAGACCACACCCATGCCGCCACCGCCGAGCTTCTCCAAAATGCGGTAGTGAGAGACGGTTTGGCCGGTCATGGTGTGGATGGCTGCTGCGCGAAATGATAGGGGGTGAAACAGAGGGAGTCAACGCATGGGAAGAGGCTGACAGTCGACAGTTAACGGTCGGCAGCCAGGGAGTTGAGTGACAGTCGCGCTGGATGTTTGCGAGTTTGTGAAGAGAGACAAGCCTTGTGACGCTTGGCGTGTGACTGGCAGCCCATGCTTTCGCGGCGTTGCCCTGCCGGGGATTTTTTGTTGAATGGTTAGATGCGGTGATGTCGCAGCGCCGCTTACATCGGCAGACTGCGGTGCCGCGCCTCCCACAGAGACAACCGCAACGAAGGCCGGCTAGCGCGTCGCGGCGCCGACGGGCGCGCTTACTAGGGTGAGCCAGTTGTGGCGATCGGGCTTGCTGCCGCTGGTGATAGCGAAGAACTCTTCCTGGAGCTTCCGTGTGATCGGTCCGGCCACACCCTTGCCGACTTGGATGTGATCGACGGAGCGGATGGGAGTGATTTCGACGGCCGTGCCGACAAAGAAAACTTCGTCGGCGATGTAGAGCATTTCGCGCGGAATTACATGTTCTTTCAAGGGAATGCGCAGTTCTTCCGCCAGCTTCGCGACGGCGTCCCGCGTGATGCCCGGCAAAATGCTGGTGGCCAGAGGGGGAGTGTAAAGCACGCCGTCGTGCGCGAGAAAAATGTTCATGCCCGAGCCTTCACTGACGTGGCCTTGAGAATCCAGAGCGATGCCTTCGGTGTAGCCGTTGAAACTTGCTTCCATTCGAATGAGTTGCGAGTTCATGTAATTCGCCGCAGCCTTGGACATGGCGGGGAGGGTGTTCGGAGCGATGCGCGTCCAAGAGCTGACTCCGACCTCAACGCCTTTCGACAAAGCTTCCGGGCCAAGATAGGCGCCCCAGCTCCAGCAGGCCATGTAAATGTCGATCGGCGAGTTCAGCGGATTCACTCCCACTTCGCCGTAGCCGCGCAGCACGATGGGTTTCACGTAACAAGAATTCAGTTTGCTCAGGCGGACCAGTTCACAAGCCGTGTTGGCGAACTGGTCGACGGAGAAGGGAAGCTCCATGCGGTAAATTTTTGCGGAGTTGATCAGTCGCTGCATGTGCTCACGCAACCGGAAGATCGCCGGGCCCTGTTTCGTTTCATAGCAGCGGATGCCTTCGAAGACCGCGGAGCCGTAACTCACCACGTGCGAAAGGACGTGCAACTTGGCGTCGTCCCAGTTGATCCACTTTCCGTTGTGCCAGATTTTCTCGGTCGCCTGAATCGGCATAGATGCTCCCTATTTGATAGTGCCACTCGCTGTGGTACGGCCCGAAATTGCAGCATACGGTACGCGGTAGAGAGCGTCAATGCGCGGTGTGCAGCGATTGTTGCTAGCGCGGAACCAATTTGGCGTGTGGCGTCTCGACGCGAAGCACTAAACGCCGCGGCCGGAGCGAAGAAAAACTAAATTGGAGGTCAGTGCGCGTTTCCGGAAGGAGCGTCTGGTTTCGAAGGCGCATCAAGAGACTCCGCCATGGCTTTGGCCTTCGAAATGGTATGGCTCGAACTGTTTTCCCAAATCCCCAAAAGCAGGAACGGGATGGCTGTAGCGGCGACAAGAAGTTTGGCTCGGCCGGGGATTTTGGATTCCGGCTCCCAGCGGAAAAGCTGGGCAGACAAAAAGAAGGTAAGCGCAGCCCACACCACAAGAGAAGCGGCCGCAATCAGAAAGTCGCGGCTCCACGGGGCAGCCGACCAGTAGATCGCGTCCTGCAGTTCCGTGACGAGGTAGGTGGCGGGAAGGAAGAGCCCCATGGAAGCAAAAGACATGGTACCCAGTGCAATCAGGAGGAAAACTGAGAAAAGATTGCCAAAGCTCGTGACATGAAAAATGAAGCGGGCAAAGAGGATCTCGACGATGACCGTGGGCATGGTGAGCACGAAATTGGCGACGATGCTGGACGCCAGCATGTCGCTGGGAGTAACGGGCGTGACGTGAAAGCGGCGCAAGATGCCCTGTTCGCGAAACATAACGAGAGCGGCGCTAAGTCCCCAGAAACTGCCCATCACCGTCAGGGCAATCACTGGACCCAGAAGATACCGAACTCCACGAGGCACGCCCTTCGCGAAGATTCCGGCGTAAAGGAAGAAAAACCCAAAGGGCATGATCACGCTGAAAAATAAAAACATCTTATTGCGCAGCGTGAGCCGGATGCGCATGCGCGTCAGGGTAGCGAAGTTTGTCAATCGCGCAACCTCCTTCCGGTCATTTCGATAAAAACGTCTTCCAGGGAGGGCGAAGCGATTTCCAGGCTGACGAGTTCATTGTCCTGGGCTTCGAGGTGCTTGACCAGGGAGACGATGGTTTGTGGCGAACGTTTGGAGTGAATTACGTAGGTGCCACCGACCTCGCGCGCGTCGGTCGCTCCTTCGAGGCTCTTCAGCGTGCCGTTGGATTCCGGCTTCGAAAGACGCACTTCGATGCGCGTGGTGCCGCCGGAATGAGCTTTCAGATCGCGCGGTGTACCAAGAGCAATCACTTTTCCGTGATCAACAATGGCGACGCGATCGCAGAGCCGCTCTGCTTCCTCAATATAGTGCGTGGTCATTACAATCGTTTTTTTCTCGCGCTTCAATTCCTCGATGATGTCGTAAATCTCGCGTCGCACCTGCGGATCGAGTCCGGCGGTCGGCTCGTCGAAAAACAGAACCTTGGGATCGTTGACCAGAGCCATGGCCAGGGCCAGGCGTTGCTTCTGCCCGCCAGAGAGCTGGTTGTAGAAGGTGTTGCGCTTTTCTTCCAAACCGAAGCGCTTGAGCAATTCCTCGGGATTGCGCCGCCGCTTGTAAAAGCTGGCAAACAGACGCAATGCTTCCATCACGCGAAGTTTGTCCGGAAGCGACGTGGATTGCAGCGCCGCACCGATCTCGTGTTTCAGGGCCGCGGAGTCGCGCTGCGGGTCGAGGCCGCAAACGGAGACGCGCCCGCCGTCCGGAGTGCGAAGGCCCTCGAGTACTTCCACGGTGCTGGTCTTGCCGGCGCCGTTCGGCCCGAGCAGCCCGAAAACCTCCCCTTCTTCCACCGCAAAACTGACGCCGCGAACGGCTTCCACGTCGCCGTATCGCTTGACGAGGTCTTCCACTTGGAGAATGGAATTGGCCATGTTCGTTGCCCCCACCACTAGAGGGGCGCACTCGAAAAGGAGCGTATAGCATACCGCACATAAGGGGCTGGCTCGTAATGCGAGAACGAACCTGCTCCGGCTTCACTTCCGAATACGTTTTTTGCGCGTTCCGTGTTTCAGTGTGGATTTCTTTGGTGTTTTCCAGAGGTGGCGTTTTAGATCCACGCGAGACTCGACGATTCTAAGGCCTTCGCTTTCGAGGAGTTTTCTTTGCAGTGAAGCGTAAGGCTCACGGATGAGAATTTTGCCGCGCGCACCGACGACGCGATGCCAGGGGATGCCTTTTCCGGAGGGAGTCGCCGCCATGGCCCGCCCGGCAGTACGCGCGCCTCCCGCGAGGCGCAGGGCTTTCGCGAGCGCCCCATAAGTTAGAACCCTTCCGCGAGGAATTCGTTGCACAAAGCGAAAGACGGGATCCCAGGACATTTCGAATCAAGCTCCAAGCACAGTCAAAGAAGAAACTCGCGCCGCATGGTAGGCGCCTTTCTCCACAAGAACAAGAGAAGAATGCCGCGGCCGGGTTTAATGCAATAGCTGGATGCCACCGACAAATTCAAGAGCGGCAGGGAACAGCAAACATCTAACTAATCAGATAGCGGACGATCAGGTGGAAACGCGCGATAAGACGAGGATGCGAAAGACCGATGAAACACACCAAAAAAAGTGATGAGGATTCACGCGGCCTTTCCACTACGTTGGACGCGTTACTGATTGGATGCAACTTTTTGCGAAAAAAAGCGTCTTATATTGTAGAGCGTAGTGGAAGAGAATTACACTACGCAAGATGAGGGAAGTTTAAGGTGATGTCGTGGCTTTTGTCCGCCGCAAAGGGAATTCGTTTTACCTGGTGCACAACGTGCGCCGCGGCGGAAAAGTGCGCCAGCTCCATCTGGCCCGTCTCGGAGCCCGTGCGCGAATTACCGATGACCTCGTGCGCGAAGTTTCCAAAAAGCATCCCTTCGTGGAGTTGAATTGGAAAACACTGCGTGAACAATTGAATGGTCAAGTGGACCTGGCGAACCCTAACTCGCCGGCGGTCCAAAAGCTTGTTTCCTCTCTTCGAGCCCTCAATCTCGACTTGGCGGCCGTTTTTCCCCCGCTCCTGCGAATTTCCGAATCACCCGTTGTGGCACAAGAGCTGCTGGTGCAATTGCGGCTCTTGCAGTCAACCATTCAGGTCAAGCTCGACCAATTTGGCCGTGGACGCGGGCGATTCAGCAATGTGAACCCGTCATCACGGGCTCGCTAGGAGGCGGTCATGAGCGACTACGTCCTTCCACTCGATCCGAGCAAGCGCAGCACGGACACCATCGATTTCCAGGCCGCGCTGCGAGCAAAAATTGTCGGACAAGAAGAGGGTGTCCAGGCACTCGTGGACCTGTATCAGGTCTTTCGTGCCGGATTGAATTCGCCCGGCCGCCCGGTTGGGAATCTCCTGTTTCTCGGGCCGACCGGCTCGGGTAAGACTCGCATCGTGGAAGCGGCTGCCGAGATTCTCTTTGGCGAGTCTCGAGCGGTGATCAAGATTGATTGCGCGGAGTTTCAGCACTCGCATGAAATTGCCAAGCTGATCGGCTCGCCCCCGGGGTATCTGGGGCATCGTGAGACTCATCCGCTGATTACGCAGGAAACGCTGACGGCCAGCCACACGGACAAGCTGAAGCTCAGTTTCTTGCTCTTCGACGAAATCGAAAAGGCCAGCGATGCGCTGTGGCAGCTGCTGCTTGGAATGCTGGACAAGGCCACTCTGACCTTGGGTGATAATCGTAAGGTGGATCTCTCTCAAACGGTGATCTTCCTGACGTCTAACCTGGGGGGCGGTGAAATTTCCGAGCTCATGCAAGGCGGCATGGGCTTCATTCAACCGACAGACAAACCGATCGCTGGCCTGGACGAGAAGGTGGAACGTACGGCGGTGGAAGCGGCGCGGCGGAAGTTCTCGCCGGAATTCATGAACCGCCTCGACAAAGTGGTGGTGTTCCACCCGTTGCGGCGCGAGCAGCTTCAGGAAGTGCTCGAAATCGAGCTGGGTCAGGTGCAGCAGCGTGTCCTGGACACCGCCAAAGGGCAGTTTCTCTTCCGCGTGACCGAGGCCGGCCGCGACTTCCTTCTGCGGGAAGGCACCGACCAGCGTTATGGTGCCCGGCATCTGAAGCGCGCCATAGAGCGGCACGTCGTCTATCCGCTGGCTAACCTGCTGGCCACTGATCAAGTCAACCTGGGTGACCTGGTGCGGATCGATTGGGACGAGAGTCACAATCTGCTCACCTTCGTGCGCGAAGGGGAGGGGGCGCTCGTCCAATCCGCCTCGCAGCGGGCTATCGGCGCTGGCGCCGCCGCTGGCGAGGCGATGGACGGGAAGTCTGCCGAGACGCCGACAGAAGCAGCGGTTGAAGAGAGGAAGTCGCGGGCGGCACAGCCCGGCACAGGCCCGGCGGCGTCTCCGCAAGGACGCAAGAAGCAGGACCGCTCTAGTACTTAAAGCAGCACTTTAACTTTGGCCTAAAGCGGTTGGAGAAAATGCGCCGCTTTTTGTCGCCAGGCCGCTGACACAAACTGTTTCACTACTTTCCCTTTTTGCGCAAATGAAACACCGTCTCACGGCTTGAGACAATTTCCAGAACTGTAAAGGTTGTATGTTGTTGAGTTTGCGCTATTTTCCGATCGCCCAAACTATGGAAAAGATTGGCATTCCCCATGCTCTATCCGATAGTGGCGCAAAAGTGAGACGCGCAAGGCGTTTGGGGGAGCCAGACGCGAAGAAGGGGTGATGAAATGAAAGCCGCCGTCCGCCATCAACTGGACCCCACCATCCGAAGCAATGACACGTGTGATTTTCACTCCTCCTTGCGCGCAAAGATTGTAGGGCAGGAAGAGGGCGTACAGTCCCTTGTTGACATGTTCCAGGTGTTTTGTGCAGGGTTGAACTCGCCCGGCCGCCCGGTGGGCAACCTGCTGTTCCTCGGTCCGACCGGTTCCGGAAAGACACGCATTGTGGAAGCTGCAGCGGAGATCCTTTTTGGGGATGCTCGCGCGGTCATAAAGGTCGATTGCGCGGAGTTCCAGCACTCCCATGAGATCGCCAAGCTGATTGGCTCGCCTCCAGGCTATTTGGGCCACCGCGAGACCCATCCGTTAATCACCCAGGAAGCTTTGGCGGCAAGCCATACCGAAAAACTGAAGCTAAGCTTTCTGCTCTTCGACGAGATCGAAAAGGCCAGCGATGCTCTGTGGCAACTGCTACTCGGCATGCTCGACAAGGCCACTCTCACCCTGGGCGATAACCGCCGCGTGGACCTCTCTCAGACGGTCATTTTCCTGACATCGAACCTTGGCGGGGGAGAAATTACTGAACTCATGCAGGGCGGCATGGGCTTCATTCAGCCGAAGGACATACCTGCCTCCGGCCTCGATGAAAAGGTCGAGCGCACGGCCGTGGAAGCAGCCCGCCGCAAGTTTTCACCGGAATTCATGAACCGGCTCGACAAAGTGGTGGTGTTTCATCCGCTGAGGCGCGAGCAGCTTGAGCGGGTGCTCGAAATCGAGTTGGGCCAGGTGCAGCAGCGCGTTCTGGAAACTGCCAAGGGGCAGTTCCTGTTCCGGGTGACCGATACCGGCCGCGACTTCCTCCTGCAGGAAGGCACGGACCAGCGCTACGGTGCGCGGCACCTCAAGCGAGCCATTGAACGCCATGTCGTGTATCCACTGGCGAACCTGCTGGCGACCGAGCAGATTCATCTTGGCGACCTCGTTTGCATCGATTGGAACAAGGAGCAGGACCGCCTAACCTTTGTCCGCGAGGGTGAAAACCTGGCGATGCCAACGCGCAAGGCGGAGCCCGTTGTTCCCGCGCGCACCACTTCCGCGAAGAGCGGCAAGTCTGCGGATGCGCCCGGCGTGACACTTTCGCCGGAGCCTACGCCGCGCATGGCTCGTTAGTTCAATTTTCTTCTCTCTCTGATTTTGCCCGGGCGGATGACCGCCCGGGCTTTTTCTTTTCTTCCCCAACGAGTGCTAAAGTAACCTTGCGTAGAGGAGTGCCATCCTAGGTCAATGGCTTTTCGGAGGTTCGCGTGGGCATCCGCGGGTCAAAATCGCAAACTGTCAAAGGGATCTCCCGTAGATGGTTCTGGGCGCCCCGAGCACAGCACGGATGGGTGGCCGGCTCTTTCCTGGGCCTGTGCTTTCTCTTGGTTCCTGATGCATCTGCGCAGCGCACACAGCTCAAGCCGGGCTGGAACAAGTTCTCCCCACAAGAGGACATAAACCTCGGCAAACGAGCCGCCACCGACGCTGAAAAGCAGTTGCCGCTTTGCAACGCGCCGAAGGTCGATGCTTACCTGACGCAACTCGGCACGCGTCTGGCGCAAAAGTTGCCCGCGGACGGCGTGCAGTATCCGTTCGAATTTCATTGCGTGAATGACAAAGCCATCAATGCGTTTGCCTTGCCCGGCGGATATGTGTTTGTGAACCGCGGCGCGATCGAAGCCGCGGACAATGAGGCGCAACTCGCTGGAGTAATGGCCCACGAGTTGTCGCACGTCGCCCTGCGCCATGGCACCAACCAGGCGACTAAGGCGATGCTGGCCGAGACTGGTCTGGGGATCTTCGGCGCAGTTTTCGGCGACACCACAGGCGGCGCGCTCCTGACACAGCTCGGGAGTTTCACGGCCGGCGGCGTGCTGCTGCGCTATTCGCGAACGGCCGAATCGCAGGCCGACGTCATGGGCACTCAGGTCCTCTACGATACGGGGTACGACCCACGTGCCATGGCGCAGTTTTTCGAAAAGCTTGAAGCGGAGACGAAGGGGAAGAATCCTCCGGAGTTTTTCTCCGACCACCCGAATCCGGAGCATCGCGTCGGACGCGTCGATGAAGAAGTCGAGAAGCTTGGAGGTGTTCCGCCGAACGCCAAGCGAGACTCCGCCGAATTCGAAGCCATCAAGCGAGAAGTCCTAGCCCTGCCGGTGGTGAAAAAGTCGGTCCCGGGAGCGCCTGGTGCCATCGCTGCCCCAGCGCCGCCGTCCCGCAACTTTTCGGAGTATCAGGCGAGTTCCTACACGCTCAAGTACCCGGACAATTGGAGGAAGTATCCCGATAACAACGGAGGCGGCATTTTCTTTGCCCCCGAAGGCGGCGTCGTGGATGACGGCAGCGGCCATGGCGCCCTTGCATATGGGCTGATCATCGGCGTGGAGCAGGCCAAGGGTGATCCCAACGATGGAAACGCCGTGAATAGCGCCACCCTGCGGGTGATTCAAGATCTTCAAAAGTCCAACCCAAGCATGAAAATCACGCGCCAAGGCGAGCGCTTGCGCCTGAACGGCCAGTCTGGCCTTTCGACTTATCTAAGCAATGCTTCTCCCGCCGGTGGCCAGGAAACGGATTGGGTTGTCACCGTTCTGCGTCCGGAGGGCTTGGTCTATTTCGTCTGCGTCGCTCCGCAATCTGCCTACGACAATTACGACAAGACGTTTTCCTCGATCCTCGACTCGGTGCGGTTCACGAGATAGAAGGAAAAATCAACGCAGAGAAGACGCCCCGGCCCGGTCGGGACGGGACACCTCTTGTTTTGGCTCGTTTCTGAGCTGGCTGCTATTGCCCGCCGTTACCGTCGCTGAAGAGAAATGGCAGAACCGTTGTGCCTTCTTTGCGGACTGCCTGGAGTTCACTAGGGTCGATCCCCAGCACCTTCAGAATGGAAGCAGCAACCTGCGAAGTGCACACAGGTGTCTTGACCGTTTGGGTGTGTGCAAACTACGCTGGCCGTGGCGTCAAATCCATTCACGTTGGTGATTTCCGGGGTGTAGAGATCATCTACGCCCTTGCCGAGGGACCGTTCGCCAAGTCGTAGGCGGCGTGCTTGTCCGCCCATGCGGTGTGGCCGCCTTCGGCCTTGACCACTTCGAATATGGTGTTGCTCTTGATCGCGTTGTGCGGATAGAGCGGGACGCTCTAGCCCTGTTCGTTGATTGTGCCGGGGCAGCGCGGCCGGATCCAATGACGTTCAGCGAGACGGGCGGGTTGCCGGTGTATTTGTCGACGCTTTGGTCAAACACCTGCATGTTACCGGGTTGTCCCGCGCAACGCGTGTTCGTGGGGTCGAAAAATGCCGCGATCGTAGCTGACATCATAGAACAGTCCGTGGCTGACCGGAGATCCGCCGGTCACCAGAGCCAAAAGCCCAGGAAAAGTGTCTGATAGCGCAGGGGTGCGTGCGTTGGAGTAGGTGATGCCATGGTCGGCCAGCTCGGCCAGGGCCGAGTTGGGGTGAGAGGCAACATAGTTCGAGGCATCGAGCGCGTGCAGACCGTCCACGCTGATAAGAAGAACATGCTTGATCTTCTGTCCATCGCCAAGCTCATTGTTGGCGCGAGCCGTTGGGGAAAGGTAGCGCCGACCAATCCAATCGACATAGCAACTGCGATCAATCTTTGTTTCAAGAGGATCTCCTTTATTGGGCAGCGCGTCCGAGCGAATGCCCGCGGCAGAGACTAGAGGTGAGTTGTTACAGAACGGAGAATGCGCCGTGTCGGCCTGATGAATCGGGGAAAACAGGCGCGATTCTGAAGAGAATTTCACGCGAGAGTCGGGAGAGTACTAACAAGCCCCTGAAGTGCCGTGTGTTCCTCTCATCTGCCCGCGGGCAGTTCGCTCGCAGGTTTGCTGGCATGGCCCTGGCGATAGACTTCGGCGGCGCGTTCCAGCGCTTCCGTGATACTGCCGCAGATATTTTCCGCTCCGACGTGGCGTTCGAACTCCGCCTGCTTCATCAGTTGCGAAGGTTGTTCGCGCGCTCCGCAAAGCAGCAAGGAGCGGCCCGACGCGTGAAGTGTGTCTGCCAAATCGCGGATGGCCCCGAGCCCGGTGGCGTCAATTGCCGTCATATTTCGCAATCGCAGAATCACGATGGGAGGCAATTTCCCGATGGAGTTGAGAATGTCGGAGAATTTGTCGGTCGCACCGAAAAGAAACGGCCCGTGAATGCGGTAGACAATCGCGTAATCGGGGATGTCTTTGCCTTGAAGGACGTGCACGCGACTGTCTTCCACATAATCCTTTGTGACCGGACTGACGGTCGTGGTTCTCGAGACCTTGCGAATGAACATCAGAGCAGCGAGAACCATGCCGACTTCGACCGCAAACGTCAGATCGGTCACGACGGTCAGCGTCATCGTCAGCAGCCATACCGCGATGTCCGCACTGCTTAGTTTCAATATCTCGGGAATCTCCTCCCAGTCGCCCATGTTGTATGCCACGATCATGAGAATTGCGGCCAGAGCAGACAGGGGCACGTTCTTCACCAGCGGCGCAGCAAACAGAACGATCGCCAATAGTGTCAACGCATGAATGATCCCCGCGATGGGCGTCTTGGCGCCCGAGCGCACGTTGGTGGCCGTGCGAGCGATGGCCCCTGTGGCGGGGAGCCCACCGAACAACGGTGAAACGATATTCGCGACACCCTGGCCAATCAATTCCACGTTTGGATTGTGCTTGTCATTGCTCATGCGGTCAGAGACGACCGCGGACATGAGCGACTCGATGGCGCCAAGCATCGCCACCGTGAACGCTGCTGACAGGAGCTGCCGAAAGATGTCGTAGTGGAAATGCGGAATAGCCAATTTCGGCAGGCCGCTGGGGATTCCCCCAAAACGCGTGCCAATTGTTTCAACGGGAAGATGCAGGAAGAAGACCACGGCGGTCGCGCCGAATGTGACCAGGATGGCGCCCGGGATTTTCCGGGCGTACTTCAGACAGTAAATCATCACGGCAATCGAAAGGATGGAGACAGCAGTCGCCGGTACTGAAAAAGTATTCCACGTTTGCCCAAAGGCCATCATGCGGTGGAAAAAATCCCCAGGGACGTGATCCATCTTCAGACCGAAGAAGTCGCGAATCTGCGTGCTGGCGATGAGAAGCGCGATGCCGTTGGTGAAGCCGACCACGACCGGCCGGGGAAAGTACTTCACCATGGCGCCCATGCCGGTCACGCCCAGCAGCACGAGGAGAAACCCCGCCATCATCGTGCACATGAACAGGCCGTCGACCCCGTGCTTGGCAATGATTCCCGCAACCACCACGACGAATGCGCCCGTGGGGCCGCCGATCTGTGTCTTCGAGCCACCCAGGGCAGAGATCAAGAAGCCAGTGACGATGGCGCAGTACAGACCCGCTTGCGGCGACAATCCGGATGCAATCGCAAAGGCCATAGCTAGCGGCAGCGCGACGAGTCCCACCGTCACGCCGGCGATCGCATCGGAAAGGAATTTGTGGCGATCGTAGTCGCGCAGCAGGAGTATCGATTTCGGGAGCCAGGCTTCGAGAGCGGATGTCATGCGGCCTTCGGTCCAGAGAGAAAAACGTCAGTGAAGATTCTAGCAAGTAACGAGGCAAAATGGCCGCGCAGCGGAGTGGATGTGTGCCTGGAAGGGAATCTTGCGCTGTCCCGCGCCTGTTAGACGGTCGTCTACTTTGTTCAGTCCGCGGCTTCGCTGCGTGGGGCGGCCGGCTTCCATCGCAAAATCGGTTTGCGGGCAGCGCCGACTTCGTCGAGGCGCCGGACGCGTGTCGTGTGTGGCGCGGTCTTCACAATCTCCGGCTTGGTCGCGGCTTCCTCCGCGATGGCTTTCATCGCACCGATGAAGAGGTCGCATTCTTCCTTGGACTCGGATTCCGTCGGCTCGATCATCATCGCTCCCGCCACAATCAGCGGAAATGCCGTGGTGTACGGATGAAAGCCATAGTCGATCAGCCGTTTTGCAATGTCCATGGTGTTCACGCCGTTTTTCTTCTGAACGGCGTCGCTGAACACGACTTCGTGCATCGAGGGCAGGGAATAGGGCAGTTCGTATAGGCCCTCAAGCTGCTTTCGAATGTAATTCGCGTTCAGCACGGCGTCTTCCGTGGCCTGCCGCACGCCTGGGCCATACGCCAGGATGTACGCCAGCGCGCGAACCAGCACGCCGAAATTGCCCGCGAACGCTTTCACTCTGCCGATGGAATCCGAGCGAACCGGATCCAGCGCCAGCCGCCCGCCTTCTTTTTCCACCAGGATGGGCACCGGACGGAACGGCTCGAGAATTTTCTTCATCGCCACCGGACCTGCGCCGGGGCCGCCGCCACCGTGCGGTGTGGAAAACGTCTTGTGCAGGTTCAAGTGCATCACGTCGACGCCAAGATCGCCCGGACGCGTCACGCCCGTGAGCGCGTTCATGTTCGCGCCGTCCATATAAAGCAGCGCGCCCTTGGCGTGCAGGATTTCAGCGATCTCCGGAATCCGCTGCTCAAAAATTCCCAGCGTCGATGGATTGGTGATCATCAGCGCCGCAACGTCTGCAGTCACCAGGTCGCGCAGCTTATCGACGTCAATCTGTCCGTGCGATTCGGACTTGATGTTTTCGACTTCGTAGCCCGCGATCACCGCTGTTGCCGGATTCGTTCCGTGCGCGGAATCCGGAATCAAAACCTTCTTGCGCGGATTCCCCTGCTTTTCCAGGTAAGCGCGAATCAGCAGCAGACCGGTCATTTCGCCATGCGCCCCGGCTGCGGGCTGCAGGGTGATGGCATCCATGCCGGTGATTTCCAGCAGGCACTTCTCGAGCAGCCGCAGAATCTTAAGGCAGCCTTGCGAAAGCTGCTGCGGCTGATAGGGATGCTCCGTGGCAATGCCATCGAGCCGGGCAACGAATTCATTTACGCGCGGGTTGTACTTCATGGTGCAGGAACCGAGCGGATACATGCCCAGGTCGATGGCGTAGTTCCAGGTCGAGAGGCGCGTGAAGTGGCGGAGAACTTCAATCTCGCTGACTTCGGGGAAACCGTCGATGCCCGCGCCCCGGTGATTCGCGCCGAGCGCCTTGACCGGATCGATGGCGGGCACATCGAGCGGCGGCAATTCGAAGGCGCGCTTTCCCGGGGACGACTTCTCAAAAATGAACCCTTCGCTTTGATTCGTGTGTCTTGAAGCTTTTTTGATTCTGTCGTTCATTCTCAGCCTTCTACCTGTGGGGGCGCCCGTCGCGGCAGGCTGCGCCCCTGCGAAGAAAACATTCCCTTAAATCGGTCGCTCGAGCGCGCGCTTCAACGCGCCCGCGAATCGTTCAATCTCCGCGCGTGTCGTCGTTTCCGTAACGCACACCAGTGCATGCTTGGTCAGTTCCGGATATGGCGTGCCCAGCGCGAGCGGTCCGATGATCTTTTCGCGCAAAAGTTGCGAGTTCAAAATTTTCACCGAGCGCGGCATTTCGACCGTAAATTCGTTGAAGAACGGCCCGTCGAATGTGCGCCGGACGCCGGGAATCTTCAGCAGCTCCGAAAGCGCGAACTGCGCCTTGGACAGATTCTGCTCCGCCATCTCTCGCAGGCCTTCTTTGCCGAGCAGCGTCAGGTGCACTGTGGCCGCGAGCGCGCAGAGCGCCTGGTTAGTGCAAATATTCGAAGTAGCCTTCTCGCGGCGGATGTGTTGCTCGCGCGTCGCGAGCGTCAGCACAAAACCGCGCCGGCCCTCGGAATCCGTCGTTTGTCCCGCGAGCCGCCCGGGCATTTGCCGCACGAACTTGTCCCGCGAAGCAATCACGCCGGCGAACGGCCCGCCGAAACTCGGCGGCAGTCCGAAACTCTGGCCTTCCAGCGCCACAATGTCCGCTTCCGCTGGCGGCTTGACCAGTCCGAGGGAGACGCCTTCCGCAATCGCGGCCACAAACATCGCACCAGCGGCGTGAGCAACATCCGCGAGCGGCGCATACGATTCGATCACTCCGAAAAAGTTCGGCGATTGCACGACAACTGCCGCGACGTCATCTTTCAGGGCCGCCTGCAACGCTTTTGCATCCACCGTTCCGTTCGCTGTAAATGGAATCACCTCCACGTGCAAACCCGAATTCTTCGCGTAGGTCTTGAGCACTTCGCGGTATTCCGGATGCACGGACCGCGCTACCAGGACGCGCCGGCGGCCTGTCAGGCGCTCCGCCATTAACACCGCTTCGGTCGTCGCCGTCGATCCGTCGTACATCGATGCGTTCGCCACTTCCTGGCCCGTGAGCTGACACATCAGCGTCTGAAACTCGAAGATCGCCTGCAGCGTGCCCTGGGTGATTTCCGCCTGATAGGGCGTGTAGGAGGTTAGGAATTCTCCGCGCTGGATGATGGCATCGGTCACCACAGAGCGCAGATGATTGTAGACGCCGGCCCCGAGAAAGCTCGTGTACCCGTTCGAATTCTCCGCGGCTCGGTCCTTGAAATACTGGATGACCTCGGCTTCCGAATACGGTCCGGGAATGTTGAGTGCTTCTCGCAGTCGAAAACGATCGGGAATGCCGGAGAACAATTCTTCGATGGATCTTGCGCCGATGGCGGCGAGCATCTCTTGCCGCTCGGCCGGGCTCTTCGGGAGGTAGCGCATCAGGCCGAGGCTTCCTTACCTTTGGCCGCGATGTAGGCTTCGTAGGCAGCCGCGTCCATCAGCCCACTGAGCTCAGCGGCGTTCGTCAGGCGCACTTTGATCAGCCACGCCGCGCCGTGCGGATCGGTATTGATTTTCTCGGGCGTATTCTGAAGTCCACTATTTACTTCGATCACCTCGCCCGCAGCCGGTGCGTAAATCTCGCTGACGGCCTTTACCGACTCCACCGTGCCAAAGGACTTTCCGATTTCGATTTTCGCTCCGGGCTTGGGCAGTTCGACGAAAACCACGTCGCCCAGTTCATGCTGCGCGTAGTCGGTGATCCCGATCGTTGCGAGTCCGCCTTCCACGCTGATCCATTCATGTTCTTTCGTGTAGCGGTAGTTCTTCGGATATACCATCAGAACGCTCCTTGGAATCGCTTCCAACTCTCAGGACACTTGTTGAGCCACGGTTTTCTTTGGTCGCTTGTAAAACGGCGTCGCGACCAGCTGCGCTTTGCACTTCTGCCCGCGAATCTCCACGTACAAAATCGTGCCAATGACCGAATATGCCGGCGGCACATAAGCCAAAGCAATGTTTTTTCCCAGCGTCGGCGAAGGCGAGCCGCTCGTCACCACGCCGATGGCCTCGCCCGCTTCATTCGAGCAGCAATATTCGTCGCGCGCAATTCCGCGGTCGACCATCTCAATCCCCACTAGCGTGCGCCGCAATCCTGCCGCTTTCGCCTGTGCCAGCGCCGCGCGTCCCACGAAATCGCCTTTTTCCATCTTGCAGTAGCGATCCAGCCCGGCTTCCCACACATTGATCTTGTCGCTGATCTCATGCCCGTACAGCGCCATCTTCGATTCCAGCCGCAGGGTATTCCGGCATCCCAGGCCGCAAGGAACGACGGCGAAGTCGCGCCCCGCTTCCATCACCTGATTCCAGACCTTTTCGCTGGTCGCTACATCAGAGGGCACGTAAATCTCAAAACCATCCTCGCCGGTGTATCCGGTGCGCGCGATCAGTGTGTTTTTCAAACCGCAGACCGTTCCATGCGTGAACCAGTAATTCTTGATACCGTCCAATTCCGCATCGGCTAGCCTCTGAAGAAGGTTGACAGCCCGCGGTCCCTGGATCGCCAATTGCGTGTAAGCATCGCTTAAGTCCGCTACCACGCAATCGAATCCTTTCGTGTTCTCGCGCACCCAGTTGATATCTTTCTCGCGCGTCCCGGCATTGATTACCAGGAGAAAATCATCTTCCCCGAGCCGGTGCACGATTACATCATCCACAAACGTGCCTTCCGGATAAAGCATCGCCGAGTAGTGCGCCTGGCCGGTGGCCAGCTTCGATGCATCGTTCATGCTGATGTGCTGCACCGCGGCCAGCGCCCCGCCACGCCTCCCCCCGCTGCGGATGCGAATGTCCCCCATGTGGCTGACGTCAAAAACGCCTACGCCGGCGCGCACAGCCTTGTGTTCGGCGATCAATCCACCGCTTGATGGATATTCGACAGGCATATCCCAGCCGCCGAAATTAACCATTTTTGCGCCCAGGCGGCGGTGCAATGCGTTCAGCGGCGTCTTGCGAAGCTCGCTTTTGTGAGGAGTCGCGGCGGATTCCATTCCAATGGCTCAAGGAGAAATCGATACTAGCACGCGCTCCCTAACGGGTCAAAGAAGCCCGCCGCGAGGTAGTGGCTCAATCTCCGATTGCGCGTTTGAACGAAGCCGCCCGGCGGCGTTGAGCGGTCCCCCAAGGTTCTGCGATCAATCGTCCATCGTTTCCGGCAGCGGCACCTCGATGTGAACTCCCAGCACTGTTTCAAATGCCCCAGTAAGATTTCGCGTTGTTCCTGGTTAATGCCGAACTTGGAGAAATCATGGCGTGACCAGAACAACCAGTTGAGAAATACAGTTTTCCGATTGGTTGATATTTCGCAGGCTACATCGAAAGTGCTGTATTCCCAACTTTGGTGCAGCGCCACGAATTGAGCGATTGCGTCTTTCCCTTTCAAGCCGAACGCATCCGGGACGTAGCCAGTGAAAGCAGCACCGAAAAAGCCATTTTCTAAACGGATGAGACCACGGATGGCTTCGTTGAATAAACTCAGACTTTCTGCTGGAATCCAATATTCCACATGCGCTGAGGAGCCTACGGTGTGTGGCTCGAAATTTGATAAATAACTTCCGTCCAGCTCAAATGCGGTGACAAACCCTGCGAGTCCCGATTTTTCATCTATGTTACGGTCTGATACTCAGCCAGGAGGGATCGATGCGTCCGAAAACCGATGGGATTCTTGAATCCTCTTTGTATGTGAGCGATGTGCTTCGCTCAGTTCGCTTTTACGAGGAGACTTTTGGTTTCCGCGTCATCAGCGAGTTCGGCGAGCGTGGTTGCGCGATGCATGCAGGTACACGCCAGGTGCTGCTACTGTTCAAGAAGGGGGCCTCGCGCGCGATCCAATCCCCTCACGACGGGGACGGCGAATTACACGTCGCGTTTGCTATCGCCTCTGCCGAATTGGCCAACTGGGAGTCGTGGCTCCAAACGAGAGGAATCGCAGTGGAAGAGAAGCGGACGTGGGAATTGGGAGGCTGGAGCCTCTACTTTCGAGACCCGGACCTCCATTTGATCGAACTCGCCACCCCAGGCACATGGTCGGTCTATTGAAAAGAACTGTCCGGTAAATGCGTTAGGACGTAGCCCACATCGCCGACGCAGAACTTCGCACTGTAGCAACCAGATATTTAGTTTCAGAGGTCTGGCACACCGTGAACGCGCATGGCTCGCGGTCTGAATTCGGCTCGAAAAGAGAGCCTATTGTCGTGGAAGGGACGAGGCGTCTTGGCTGAAGCTTTGCAGTGGAACACGATGTGCTCGCTCTCCGGATCGATCGTCGCTCGGCCTTCGACTTCCCGGGGGAAATGAACCTCGACGCGCGGTTCTTCCTGCTCGGTTCCATCGAAAAAGCTCACGCTTCCCAAGTCGAGCGACGTGCCGCTCGTTAGCTCCAGGAACACTGTGTCGTGCAAGTCTTCGGCGGCGTCGCGCAGAATACGGAGCTGCTCGCTTCCTTCAATCACAAGGACATAATCCGGTAGGTCTTCCGCCCGAAGCGGTTCGGCGGTCAATGCGGGATTACGCAACTGCCGGAGACGCTGATGTGCCAGGCGGATTGTCTTCGAGGACCACCAAAGCACGGGAACTGCAGGTTGCGGCTTGCTGCGACTGATCTGCAATCCGCGAACCGGATTCGCATTATTGGAATTGACAGGCGCGTCGGTCACTAAGCGGGTCTGAGGGTCGATTTGACGTGATGTAAACCTCGGCTCCAGTTTGATTCCTTCGGGACTCCATGGAGAATCTTGCAGAATCCGATAAACGTCTGCCAAGTCCCATTTTGCCGGCACTTTGTCCCAAGGCGATCCACCGAGTGAACCGGGGAGGGCCAGCAATGCAACGAGGATAAAACGTGTCATCATCGGCCGATTGGGCGCAACTTGATGGGTTTCGATGCCCGCGTCACCTGTAAAGTTGTAGTGTAACACCATGCTCGACGTGAAAAGGGCATATGGCCAACCCACTGCCGAGTTCTCTGGCTCTTACTTGGGAGGCACTTGGAGAAGGCTAGTGTTCGCAGGCATTGACTTTCGTTTTGAAAACGAAAGGATGCTCAGAATTGGTATTCCGGGCAACTAGAGACTCTCGGCTTTGCGTCTGTGCCTTCCATGAGAAGGCCGGTATGAGTCAAGTGTGTTTTTCTCTTTTTTCTCTTTTCCTCCTGTGGATTCCTTGCTTTCGAGCCGGGCCGCCTCTGTCGTCATCCTTCCATCCGCACTCTTGGTTGAGCGATTTTCGCTCGGTGCATGGTGGGCGTTCCCAATACAGTAGGTGCTGCTACCTGATAATCGACCTCTGTTCCCCCTTTCGAAGGAAACTGGTCCAGGCACTGTCGCAGTCACCTGATCTCGGCGGTTGAGCTCGGTTGTTTGGATCTTTTTCTTTCTTTTCTTGTATGCTCCTTTTCTTTCTTCCTGCCTTTCCCAGTTTTCCACAGAGAAATTTCGAGCCAGGATCGCCTAGCAACGACGATCGCCAACTCCGTCGAACCCTAGCATCCCCTGTTTTGTGGAGAGCTCTTCACTCTAGGCCACCGCGCGCATCGCTTTGTGGCTATTGCGCAGTGGTTCGTACACCTCTGCACTCACCCACAACCGATGCAGTAGGACCGCCAACTTTCTGGCCACCGCAACAACCGCTCGTTTCTTGGCATTTTTCCCTCCGCGCTCGGCAAGTCGCAGTCCCCATCGCCGCAGATCACTATCTTCCCCAAAGGGCCCCAAAATATAGTGTGCCCCTTGCACCATCATCGTTCTCAAATAGCGGTCTCCTTCTTTACTGATGTGCATCTGCGGCTGGCTCTCGCCGGAGTCCCTGCGTCCAGGGCACAACCCGAGAAAGCAGCCGACCTCGCGACTCTTCGCGAACCGATGCGGATCGTCTAGGGTCAGGACATACGTCAGCGCGATCTGCGTTCCTACCCCCTTCACCTGTTTGAGCAGCTCAACTTGCGGGTATCTCTCCCGGGCGATTTTCACCATCCGCAGCATCGTATTCCTTGATGCACTCGTTCAACGATTCGATTTCTCTCAACAGCGGCTCTATAACCTCTCACAACTCCGCGCTCAATTCCGAGGCCAGCTCCCGGCTCACCTGCTCCGTGCCACACTTCGGCAGCCGTTCACCATGAGGCTTCGCCAATCCTCGCGCCGCATTCACCAGGGCGGTTCGTACACTCACCAATTCCGCTCGTGCCCTGATCACCGTCAGATGAATTTGTGCTTTCGCGCTACGATGCCGTACCGGCCCCAACAGCGCAGGGTCGATTCTTGCCAGCCGTGCCAGTGTCGTCGATCATCTTTTCGCTTGCTCTTGCTGATCAATTCCACCTTTTGCGCATGCGCCACGAGCACCTCGTGTCCCAGCTCTCTTAACAGCCGGCTTACCCACGGGGAATGTGTTCCCGTCTCCAGGGCCATGAGACTTCGCGGTATTCTCTCAAACGTCTGCTTCATCGCTTCCGGTGTCGTCGGTAGTTTCTGTTCCAGAAGGACTTCGCCCGCTTCATCCAAAACGCAGTAGTTCGACCAGCGATCGCCGAGGTCCAAACCAATCGTGAGCTTGTGTCCTTTGAAAATCATGTTTCCATTTACGCGAACAGTGCTAGTCTTCTTCATAGCCGGTCTCCTTTTCTTTGCGCCTCTAGCGCGTCGATCCTTGGGAGCTTAATGCATCCCGCGGAGACCGGCCTTCTCATCCCATCTGGTAAGCCGGATTACGGGACATTAGTTATGAAATCATCTGACAGGACCTACCTGAGCGATTCCGCTTGTCCAATAATCCGCCCGCATTTCCGTGTACAATCCGTTGTGAGAAAATGACCTCCATCAAAAAGGCTTTACGTGTCGCCCGTGTTCTGCACGTCGCCTTATTAGTGATGGTGGTGATCGAGTTTGATGTTTCCTATCGACTCGCGCCCATCCCAAATCAAATATTGCCCATTTTGGTTTATGCCATCACTTTCGTTTGCTTAAACGACATTGGGGTCGCCGCTTTTCTTCGCAATCGAATGATAAGACCCTCGGAAGAATCGCTGCGTTCGAATCCCAATGACGAATCGGCATTGAAGAAATGGCGGTCCGGAGTAATCGTCTCGCTAGTCATGGCGTCAACCATCGCTCTTTTCGGGTTGATTCTGAGATTCATGGGCGCGACTTGGAATGTTGCTAGTTGGTTCTTCATCGTAGGCATCTTGCTTCTGCTCGCATGGACGCCGAGATTAGATGTGTCCGCTGTGGGCTAGGGTTTTTCTTCCGCGGAGATTGTGCTCGGCTTGCCGTACAGCTTAACTCCTTCCTATTCCTCTTCATATGCCCGCTTCAGTGCCTCGATATCAAACTTTTTCATTTTGAGAAACGCCTTGGTTACACGTGCCGTTCGATTCTTATCCGTGCCGCCAAGCATCTCGTTCATAATCGTGGGAGTGATCTGCCAAGAGAGGCCGTACCTATCCTTGAGCCAGCCGCACTGTCCGCCTTTCGGATCGGCGGAAAGCCTTTCCCAAAAATAATCGATTTCGCCCTGCGTCTCGCAGGGCACGATGAATGATATCGCCTCGTTGAATACAAATTTGTGCTCCCGCGCAGAGTCCATGGCTCCAAACTCCTGGCCGAGAAGCGTGAACGAAGAGTATCTTACCGTGCCTTCTCTGTCCGGTTCCTCGCCCCTTCCATAACGCGCAAGTATATTCGCGTTCGTGGTCCCGTCGGCGCCGGCAGGTGAATTCTTGAAAACCTCTGCGTAAAAATTAACCGCTTCTTCCGTTTTGCCGCAGACCCTGCCCACAAACA
>Ga0066710_100000482_pt1 | contig 24298 bp, 22 predicted proteins | sample GraSoiAngelo_159_FD_79666 | JGI IMG/M metagenome (GOLD analysis project Ga0066710, IMG submission 79666) | Grasslands soil microbial communities from the Angelo Coastal Reserve, California, USA - 14_1009_16_40cm | ecosystem: Environmental > Terrestrial > Soil > Grasslands | place: USA...
ATTAATAATTATTAATTATTTCCGCATCCCCATTGTCTTGCCAAACATGTTCATTTTGTTCATGTTCTTCATCATTTCACGCATTTGCTCAAACTGTTTCATAAAGGAATTCACCTCGGTTATATCTTTTCCACTTCCTTTTGCAATGCGTCTGCGGCGACTGCTATCAATTAGATCGGGGTCGGCTCTTTCCTGTGGTGTCATCGAATTGATGATCGCTTCGATGCCTTTGAACGAATCATCGCTAATGTCAATGTCCTTGATGTGTTTTCCAACTCCGGGTATCATCCCCATCAGGTCCTTGAGGTTACCCATTTTTTTGATCTGCTCCAGTTGTGCCTTGAAATCGGCGAAGTCAAATTTATTTTTACGGATCTTCTTTTCAAGTTTTTTTGCCTGCTCTTCGTCAAACTGTTCCTGTGCTTTTTCAACTAAAGAGGTAATGTCACCCATTCCTAAAATTCGCTGCGCCATACGGTCGGGATAAAACACATCGAGCGTGTCCATCTTTTCACCACTGCTTATAAATTTAATGGGCTTATTGACCGTGTATTTGATCGAAAGTGCCGCACCACCTCTTGTATCGCCATCCAATTTTGTCAGCACAACGCCCGAAAAGTCCAGGCGATCATTAAATGCCTTAGCCGTGTTCACCGCGTCTTGCCCCGTCATGCTGTCAACCACAAATAATATTTCATTCGGGCTAACGGCATTTTTAATGTTGGCTACTTCCGCCATCATGGCTTCATCAATCGCAAGGCGACCCGCTGTATCGATAATGACTATGTTTTTATTTTTGCTTTTTGATTCCTTGACTGCATTTTGTACGATTGACACCGGGTTTTTATTTTCTTCTTCGGTGTAAACATCTACGCCGACCTGGTCTCCTATTATTTTCAATTGCTCTATGGCAGCCGGGCGATAGACATCGGCAGCAACAAGCAAAGGAGAAAGACCCTTCCTGGTTTTTAAATAATTTGCAAGCTTTCCGCTGAACGTGGTTTTACCGCTACCCTGAAGACCTGCTATCAATATCACCGCGGGATTTCCTTTGGCGTCAAAACTACTTTCCTGCCCACCCATCAAATCGGCCAATTCATCCTTTACGATCTTCGTCATCAATTGGCCGGGACTAATGGCATTGATGACCTTTTCACCCATGGCCTTGTCCTTGACCCGGTCTGTAAATTCCTTCGCAATCTTATAATTGACATCAGCATCTACCAGTGCACGGCGGATCTCTTTTACTGTAGATGCAATATTGAGTTCGGTAATTCGTCCCTGCCCTTTTAAATTCTTAAAAGCGGATTCTAATTTATCACTTAATGATTCGAACATATATCACAGATTTCATGGATTATATTAGGATTTCACGGATTGCTGATCGCGGATTTCATGGATTTTATCAGGATTTCGCAGGTTGTTTGTATTCATGACTTTTGCAAGCATGCCCGGCCAAAAACTCAAACGACCAGTCCCTTTTTAATCTTTTAATCCGCGATCAGTGCTGATGAACCGCTTGAATTGCAAGCTGCTTGATCCAAAATTTAACGAGAGGCCAACTTCCATTTTGAATACTCTCAAATAGTTAATGATTTGGGCAAAGCAAGCCTTGTCAATTCCTGCCACCGCTTTCAATTCAATTAGGATGCCTTTGTTTACGATCAAGTCTAATCTCCTTTTATAAATGAGCTGCCCGTCGTAATAAATTTCTCGTTCCATTTCAGAGACATATTCTAATCTCAGCTTTCGCAGCTCAATCATAAGCGCTCTCTTATAAACTATCTCTGGAAAACCGGGACCAAAATAACGATGCACTCTCATTGCACAGCCAATTATTTGTCCCGTAATTTCATGATATTTCAAGTCAGCAACCGACACATTTGCAATTATCGTCGGATTTTATGAATTAATTCGGTTGAAATCATTCGCGTAATCCATTTATAAATCCCAGAATCGGTGATAAAATACCGGACCAAAATAATTTAATAATCTTCGCAATCGGGTTTCAATCCCATAATCCGCGATAAAAAAAAGTGAACTTTAAAGTTCACTCTAATCAACTTGCAAAAATAAGAAGAGGAAAGTAGAATTATTTCAGTCTGATTATTTTAAATTTTAGATTAGTTAGCCTCCGAGGTAGGTTCTCAAAAGTTTACAACGATTGACTGTTCTAAGCTTGGTGATGGCTTTGTCCTTTATCTGGCGAACTCTCTCACGCGTCAAACTAAATTTTTCACCGATATCTTCCAGGCTCATGGGATGATCGACACCGATACCAAAGAAATAACAGATCACTTCCTTTTGCCTCTCGGTCAGCGCTTTCAAAGACCTTTCAATTTCCACTTTCAGCGATTCGGTATGATCGAGTGCGTTATCCGTTTTTTCGGCGTTAGGATTTTCCAATACGTCAAGTAAGGTATTGTCTTCACCTTCTGCCAGTGGAGTATCAACACTTACATGTCGTGCTGAAATTCCAAGCGTAGCGGAGACTTCTTCAATGTCCATTTCGAGCAAAGTTGCCAATTCTTCAGCTGAAGGCTCTCTTTCGTACTCTTGCTCAAGTTGGGAGTAGGCCTTTTGAATCCGATTGGTCAATCCAACCTTGTTCAATGGAAGACGAACAATACGGGATTGCTCAGCCAACGCTTGCAAAATGCTTTGGCGTATCCACCACACGGCATAAGAAATGAATTTGAATCCCCTTGTTTCATCAAAGCGTTGAGCTGCTTTGATAAGTCCCAGGTTACCCTCGTTGATAAGGTCGGGTAAAGAAAGTCCCTGGTTTTGATACTGCTTTGCTACTGACACAACAAAACGCAGGTTTGCCTTGGTCAAACGATCCAATGCTTTCTGATCTCCTTGCTTAATTAAACGGGCTAACTTGACTTCTTCTTCGGGGGTGATAAGATCGACTTTGCCGATTTCCTGAAGGTACTTTTCAAGACTTTGAGATTCACGATTCGTAATCGACTTCGTGATCTTCAACTGTCGCATACTCATAGGTTGGTTTTAAAAATGGGTTATTTTTAGGGTTTAAGAATTATTGTTAGTTTGGTTATAGTTGTCCCAAAAAAATCCCATCACAATGTCCGTCGTCCACCAGAAAATGTTGAGCGTCAAAGCAAATTAGCGTAATTAACGATACGTCCCAAAAAAATCTCTGGTCTCATTAAAACGTTGTTTAGAATGTTTTAGTATATGACTGTCCTGAGCGTAAAAAAATAAACACGAAAAAACTTTGACGCTTGGAATAATTATTTATAATTGCATTGATTGACGATTTTAAAAGACGAAGATGAGTAAACAATTGTATACGCTTGAGTACCCGGTAAGATGTTCACCCAGTATTTTATACGAATTCCTTTCTACGCCCGCAGGTTTGCAGGAATGGTTCGCCGATAGAGTCGATGAACGAGACAATGTTTTCTATTTTTCCTGGAATGGCTCCGCTCAAAGGGCAGAAGTCCTCGAAAGCCAGGACGAAAAGTTTATACGATTTCACTGGCTTGATGCTCCGAAGGAAGAATTTTTTGAGTTCAGTATTGAAAAATCTGAGATAACTAATCAAACGATCCTTGTCGTTAAAGACTTTGCTGAAAAAAAAGAAGTGAAAGATCAAAGCATGTTGTGGGATTACCAGGTGAAAGACCTGTTCCACCGGATCGGAAGCAATTAGCCCAGCCAATGGCTTATTCTTACAAAATTTTCTGTTAACTGCTTCACAGCGTTATTCCATTCAGAGAACGAAAGTTTCCGCGCTAATTTTACGAATGTCATTTTTTCGATGTGACGAGCAAAATCATCGAGAGAAAAATTTTTAACAGGCGCGTAGTTTTCCTGCTCAAGGTGATGATGCCACTGCTCTTCATGAACGCAGATAAAAAAATCGTTTTTACGAAAGTCATCATACGCACGCTTGATCATATCCCCATATTTCTGTTGGTACTTGCCGGAAAGGTGAAGAGTGGTGCTAAAAAAATTGCCCCACCAAAACATGGTTCGGATTGCAAAAATATTTTCTTTATCGAAATATCTCGGGTAATCAAGCATGAGCCAGGGAAGCCCGAGGTAGTTTTCTCCTTTTGAAATTTTGGGTGAAATGGTGATCACTTCAGTCGGAAAAACACCCGGATTCAGTTTTGTGTGATCGTAAATATTTCCTTGAACCTGTTCCAGCAATCGTTGTGCTTTTTTTACAATTGTGTTCTTTGTTAAAATCCATTCGGAGTTATTTAATAAGTCCATCTCAAATGATGAAAGCTGTATTTTTGGTTCCATATCCATGTTAGTTCTCAGATCGCCGATTTGGTATTTGTCCCGGCAATCTACAATCTGAATTCTGCAATCTAAAATTTTCTGGTTGATCAAGAAACTGGACATATTAATTGTAAAAGCTTTCATCGGTCCGTTTGTTGCAACATTTTTCATTACGCTATTGGTTTTGGTCATGCAATTCTTCTGGTTGTGGATCGATGATTTTGTAGGAAAGGGATTAAGCACCGGGATCATTCTTGAATTCACCTGGTACCAGACGGCAGCCCTTGTTCCCCTGGCATTGCCACTCGCTGTATTACTTTCTTCATTAATGACGTTTGGAAATCTTGGTGAAAGTTTTGAGCTGGTAGCGATTAAATCGGCGGGAATCTCCTTGCTCCGTTTCATGAGGCCATTATTTGTTGTTTCTCTTTTTTTATGTTTCCTGGCTTTTTTATTCGCCAACTACGTAATGCCTGTTGCGGTATTGAAATCAAAAACCTTGCTCGGGGATATCTATATCACCAAACCAGCTTTCGAATTGAAAGAAGGAGTTTTCTACAATAAAATTGAAGGCTTCGCTATTAAAGTGGGCAAAAAAGAAAATGACAGTATCATTCATGATGTGATCATTTACGAGAGAGGCGGACCCTTGCAGGATAATTTTATTATTGCCAAAAGCGGGCTGATGCGAATAACGGCAAACCGGCGGTTTCTTGAAATGAAATTGTACGATGGGTGGCGATACGAGGAGAAAGGTGAAAGATATTCCACGACAAGTCCGGATTTCATCCGAATGGGGTTTAAAGAATATATCAAGCAATTTGACCTTTCTTCACTACAGTTTAGAAAAACATCCGATAGCCTTTACCAAAACAATCAGCAGATGAGAAACATGAATCAGCTGGACTATGCAATTGATTCATTAAAGAAGGAATTGGTCAAAATAAAATTAAGAACCAGTAAGGAAGAACTCTCTTTTTTTCAATTTCCTGCTTATTTAGACAGTGGCTGGCGCAGACCTGATACATTCAAGATGAAAGGAGTGAAAAATTTTTATGACTTAATTCCTGATTCATTAAGAAACCCTGTGAACCAACAGGCCTACAACCAAACCACATCTGCGAAATCGGTTAACGACATTCTGGTGGCAGAATACGAAAGCAAGAAAAAAGATCTTCGTTTGCACCAGATAGAGTGGCATCGCAAAATCGCTTTGTCTATCGCATGTCTTGTTTTGTTTTTGATCGGCGCTCCGATTGGCTCCATTATTCGCAAAGGCGGCCTTGGAACTCCTTTGATATTCGCCATTATTTTTTTCATGGTGTTTTATTTTTTAAGCAACACCGGGCAAAAGTTTGCAAAAGAGGGAGCCATGAGTCCTTTTTTGGGAATGTGGCTTTCAACCTTTGTGCTTGTTCCCATTGGCATTTTCCTTACCTATAAAGCTTTAAAGGATTCACAGTTGTTCAATAAAGAATTTTATTTCAGATTGAGAAAGAACTTGAGAAAAATGCTTGTGAAGGCCTAACGATGATTTCAGATTTCGTAAAAAAGAAAGTTGAATAACTTGTCTTTGTTGAAAGCTCAATATCAAAATCTGCAAGTTCAAAAATGGGTAGCAGCTATTTCAATAGTCTTGCTTGCCACAAAATTCATAGCTTATTATCTAACTTACTCCGTAGCGATTCTGACCGACGCGTTGGAAAGTATTGTGAACGTTGTTGCGGGTTTTATTGGCTTGTATAGCCTGTATGTGGCAGCCAAGCCACGTGACATCAATCACCCGTACGGTCACGGCAAGGCAGAATTTATCTCGGCTGCTGTCGAGGGAACATTAGTTTTGTCTGCGGGTGCGATCATAATTTACAAGGCCGTACAGCATTTAATTTACCCGGTGTCAATTAGCAGCATCGACAAGGGAATACTCTTAGTGGGTGCTACTGCTGTTATCAATTTTGGGGTTGGATGGATAGGTGTAAAATATGGGAAAAAAAATCAGTCACTTGCATTGATGGCGAGTGGTCGTCATCTCATTTCGGACTCTTACTCAACACTTGGGATTATTGCGGGTCTATTGCTGATCTGGCTAACAAAAAAATTGTGGATCGACAGCGCCGTCGCGATATTTTTTGGAATGATCATTATTTATACCGGCTATAAGATCCTTCGCCGGTCCGTAGCAGGAATTATGGATGAAGCTGACGAAGAGTTGTTGTCGCATATGATACAATTGTTGAATCGCAATCGCAGGGAAAATTGGGTCGATCTTCACAACCTGCGCGTCATCAAGTACGGAAGCATTTTGCATGTCGATTGTCACCTGACGGTACCGTGGTATTTAAATGTTTATGAGGCACACGCCGAAATTGAGGCCTTAGGTTCTTTGATCAGAAAGGAGTTTGGCGAGCTGCTTGAACTTTTTGTACATTCCGATGGTTGTTTGTATGTGCAATGCCCTATTTGTGTTAAATCAGATTGTGCCGTCAGGCATCATCCCTTTGAAAAAAGGATCGAGTGGACGCTTGAAACAGTTTTAAAAGACAAGAAGCATCAATTATAATTTTGAATTCATGAGCACTAAAACAATTACGTACTGGCAGAAAGATCAGCAATTCAAAAGTTACCATGGTGACAATGAAATAAAGATTGACGGGAAGAGAGAAAACGGTTTTGGATCCAAAGCCTTATTGTTATCAGCGGCCGCTGCATGTAGCGGCATTGATATCGTAGATATTCTTGCTAAAATGCGGGTCGATTTTTCTGATTTCGAAATTGAAACAGAGGCCGATCAAACCGAAGAACATCCGCGGGTTTTTAAAGATATCTTTATTACTTATAAATTAAAAACTGATAAAGCCAACGAGCAAAAGGTGAGAAAAGCGATTGAACTTTCGCTGGATAAATACTGCGGGGTATCGGCCATGCTGAAAAAAAATTCTCCGATTCATTATAAATTGCAAATATTGTAAGCTTGTTATGTTGTCGCGAAAAGCACAATACGCATTCAGAGCCTTAACCCACCTGGTGGAAAAATATGACCAGGGGCCCGTACTCATTTCTGAAATATCAAAAAAGAAAAAAATTCCCTTGAAGTTCCTTGAAAACATCCTTTTGGAGCTAAAAAAAGCCGGGATCCTGGAAAGCAAAAAAGGTAAGGGTGGCGGGTACTACATCAAAAATCATCCCTCTAAAACTCATATGGCTAACATTATCCGCATTGTAGATGGCCCCATTGCTATGTTGCCCTGCGTTAGCCTGTATTTTTATGAACGGTGCAAAAATTGCAACGAGGAGTTTTGTGCTTTGCACGACACGATGATAGCCGTTCGTGATGCCACCCTCGGCATCCTTGAGCACCGCACTTTACAGGACCTCACAATCCCCAGGTAAAGTTACTAACGGTTGTTTTCGAAAGAAATCATAATGAAGTCCACTTGTTTGGTAGGGTATTGATTTTAGCTTAATTTCGAATTTCAAATGATGAGCCAAAATTTGGATAATCATCCATTGATCTGTAGGTAGGATTGACAATGAGATTGAGCAAATCAGATATAGAAACAATTGAGGCCACTTCTTTAAATGAAGGCCTGGAAATGATAAGCAAATTATTTCCCGGCAAGGTCGTATTCTCCTCTTCGCTGGGGCAGGAAGACCAGGTTATCACTGACGCTATTTTTAAAAACGACTTGCCAATAAAAATATTCACGTTAGACACGGGCCGGCTATTTGGTGAGACCTATGAACTGCTCGAAAGAACAACCGCACGGTACAAAAAGAGCATCCAGGTTTATTTTCCCGAAGCGAAGGATGTTGAGGAATTTGTCACAACAAAGGGCATCAACAGTTTTTATGAATCGGTGGAAAACAGAAAGGAATGTTGCCACATTCGAAAAGTGAAACCCTTGAACCGTGCATTGCAGGGTGCTAGCGTGTGGATCACTGGCCTTCGTGCTGAACAATCGGGTAGCAGAAAGGAAATGCCCATGATTGAATGGCTGGAAGAAAAACGGCTTTATAAGTTCAATCCATTAATAAATTGGACGTATGTTGAAGTGTTGGATTACGTAAAGGAATTTTATGTGCCCTACAATCCCCTCCATGATAAAGGATTCATCAGTATTGGATGTGCGCCTTGCACAAGAGCCATAGAGCCTGGTGAGGATCCAAGAGCGGGACGGTGGTGGTGGGAAACATCGCAAAAGGAATGTGGCTTGCACGTGCAGGCTCCAGAGACAGTGAAATAATATTTTTCAATCCGCAAACCGATCGTCAACTAAATATGAGTGAGTACCGACTGGACTATCTTGAACAACTTGAGACGGAAAGTATACACATCTTTCGCGAAATAGCCGCGCAGTTTGAGCGTCCTGTTTTATTATTTAGTGGGGGTAAAGATTCGATCACGCTGGTACACCTTGCTAAAAAAGCATTTGCTCCCGGCAAGATTCCTTTTCCACTAATGCATATTGACACGGGCCATAATTTTTCGGAGGCACTGGAATATCGTGATTGGCTTGTGCAGGAAACAGGTGCGACTTTAATTGTTCGTAAAGTAGAAGACACTATTAAAGCAAAGAACCTTACTGAGCCAAAAGGAAAATTTGCCAGCCGGAACTGGCTTCAGACGTACACATTGCTTGATGCGATCGAAGAGCTCAAATGTGACGCATGTATTGGCGGAGGAAGAAGGGACGAGGAGAAGGCAAGGGCCAAGGAAAGAATTTTTTCGGTGAGAGATGAGTTTGGTCAGTGGAATCCAAAATTGCAACGGCCTGAGTTATGGAACATTTACAATGGTCGAATTCATAAAGGCGAAAATGTTCGCGCCTTTCCAATCAGCAATTGGACGGAACTCGATGTTTGGAACTATATACGAAAAGAGAACATTGCTTTACCTTCTATCTATTTTGCTCATGAGCGTGAGGTGATAGAACACGAAGGTCAATTAGTGGCAGTATCTCCGTTTATCCGGATAGACGATACGGATGTGATTCTGAAAAAGAAAGTGCGTTACCGTACTGTAGGTGATATGACATGCACGGCTGCCGTGGAATCAAATGCGGTGACGCTCGATGAGGTGGTCAATGAAATTATATTAACGCGAATCAGTGAAAGGGGAGAAACTAGAATTGATGATAGGGTCACAGAAGCTGCCATGGAAGACAGGAAAAAGAATGGATATTTTTAAATTCAAAAATTCAAAATCAAAAAACCTTTGTCAGTCATAAAGAATAAGGAGAATGATTTTGACTTTTGATTTTTGACTTTTCTAATTATGGATATTTTAAGATTTATAACTGCAGGAAGTGTCGATGATGGGAAGAGCACATTGATCGGTCGATTGCTATACGACAGCAAGAATATTTTGATCGATCAGTTGGAGCAATTAGAAAGGCAAAGCAAGAATAAAGAGTCCGGTGAAATTGACCTGGCTTATCTCACTGACGGACTGCGGGCGGAAAGAGAACAAGGGATCACGATAGATGTAGCCTATCGGTACTTTACTACGCCAAGACGAAAATTTATCATTGCTGATGCACCTGGTCATGTGCAATATACCCGCAACATGATAACAGGCGCATCAAATGCCAACCTGATCATTATTTTGATCGATGCAAGGCAGGGAGTGGTGGAGCAAACACGTCGCCATTCAATTATTGCCTCCCTGCTGAATATCCCGCACGTATTAATTGCCATCAACAAGATGGACCTGGTAAATTACTCGCAGGATGTTTTCAATGATATCGTGATCGACTATGCAGAGGTGGTAAAATCTTTAAACCTGCATGATGTCCATTATATACCGGTAAGCGCATTGCATGGAGACAATATTGTTGAGAGGTCCGAGAAGATGAGTTGGTATGAAGGAGAATCTTTACTTCATTTTATCGAGAACATAGAAATACAGCACGACGTAAATCTCACGGATGCGAGCTTTCCTGTGCAATATATTATTCGTCCGCAAACCGAAGAACTCCATGATTACCGTGGCTACGCCGGCAAGATCATCAGTGGCATTTATGAAAAAGGAGATAGGGTGACTATCCTGCCATCAGGGTTAACGAGTACAATCAAATCAGTCGAAATTGGAGGAACCGAGGTCAATGAAGCTTTCGCGCAACAAAGTGCCGTGCTTCAATTGGTGGATGATATTGATGTGAGTCGCGGAGATGTGATTGTAAAAAATGATAATCGGCCCAAGCTGAGCAATGAACTGGATGTACTTCTCTGCTGGATGGACAGTAAGCCACTCCTTCCCGGCAACAAGTATTACCTTCAACTAAATAGCCGACTTGTGAGAAGCGTGGTTCGGGAGATAGAATACAAGTTAAATGTAAACACACTCGAAAAAGAGTACAATCCAGCTAGCGTGGGGCTAAATGATATTGTGAAAGCCACGGTCAAAACAGCCTCAGAAATTCCGTATGATTCATATTCTGATCTGCGTGCAAATGGAGGAGTCATCCTGATTGATGAAACAAGCAATGTCACCGTCGGAGCTTGCATGATTCAGTAAAGCGACTGAATCCTCCTAAATGGAGACTGATTGTTCGAAAAAAAGAGCTGAGGGAAAAATAAAAGATGTTATGTCGGAACGTAAGTTGAATAAAAATATGAAGTTTTGCCCTCCTCTCCTGCGGAGAGGGGCAGGGGGTGAGGTCTGGATGGCCGGCAAAGTCGTCATCGCCGGCGCCGGCCCTGGTGACGCGGATCTCATTACGGTAAAGTTGCAAAGGCGATTAGCTGAAGCTGACGTTATTATTACTGATCGCCTTGTGAATCCTGCTATCGTTGAAGAGTTTGCCAGAAAAAATGCTGAAGTAATTCTTACAGGTAAGCAAGGTTACCATGACGGTTCAGTATCGCAGGAAGAAATTAATCAACTGATGGTTCGCCATGCCTTAGCAGGAAAAAAAATCTTGAGGTTGAAAGGTGGCGACGTAGCTTTTTTTAGCAACGTACTGGACGAACTAAGATGTTTGACGGTAAATGAAATTGAATTTGAAATTATTCCGGGCATTACAGCTGCATCTGGCGCCTCCGCATACGCTGGGATTCCTTTAACAGCCAGGGGATTTTCCCGGGGAGTACAATTCCATACTCTTCACCAATGCAGCCATTACACTACCGAAACATGGAAACAACTTGCTAATTCTGCAGAGACGCTTGTTTTTTATATGGCGGCAAAAAATATTACTGATCTCACTCAGCTACTTCTCAAATACACAAGAAAGCCAAACACGCCAATGGCCGTTATTGAACAAGCAACAACAATCCATCAACGCGTGCATGTCACAAGCTTAAAAAATTGTTCGAAGGATTTTGCAGGTAAAGATTTTAGTTCCCCGTCGCTGGTTATTATAGGCAAAGTTGTGAACCTCTACCAGCAGTTTAACTGGTTCAGCCATGGCGAACATGGAAGTGTGTTTAATGAATTGATCGTGGCGAAATAGTTTTTCTTCAGCAATTCATACTGCTTCTTTTTCCACTAGCACAGCCTGCTCGCGATATTGTTTTGCATAAGCAACAAAATCCTTTGCCTGTTGCAGATAGCTCGTTGCAAATTCTTCGGAAGGGTCCGCTTCATTCATCTTCAAAACACTTTCCTTAAAACTGTTTGTTGCTGTGTATAAACCCTGCTGGGTAAAATGAGTATCAAAATCCTTTAGTATGCCCACCTGTGTGTTACATTGTACGCCTTGCTGCAATAGCAACGCTTTAGCAGAATTTACAAATGCGGAATAGGTATTATAAATCCCATCGGCATAAGCTTTTCTATCAATGCATTCCTGGCCCCATTCCAATTTTTCTTCTGCTTCAAGGATGAGAGTTCCTACGAGGTCGATCATTACGCCTGCACATTCACCCACGCCAATAGCAGTGGCATACTTTTCTTTTTCTCCCCAATCGATGTAATCTTCAGCAAGAAGTGTTTCGAGGGAAGCATGCGGCTTCAATAGGTCGTAAAAATATTTTTCGCCTGCGCGATGTGTGTATTGCAAATATGTTTCACCATCCCGGCGATTGGATTTATAGTCATCCAGCAGGGATCGCAAAACGTCAGGGCCGCGCTTACTGGGTACTTTGATTACCTTATCGGCAATGCTTCCGTTACCACTACCCATCACTCCTCCACCAATCAAGACTTGTAATGCTGGCAAAACCTGTCCTTTAGCTTTGAGAGAACTTCCATGAAAACCTATTGACGCCATACCATGCTGTCCGCACGAGTTCATGCATCCGCTGATCTTGATAGCAATATCCTTGTTGTATAGAAATTCAGGGTATTCTTCTTCAATCACTTCAGATAGTACTTTGCTGATGCCCGTACTGTTTGAAATACCCAGGTTGCAGGTATCGGTTCCCGGACAAGCTGTAATATCAGCCACACTGCCGAATCCTGCAGATGCAAGGCCTTCCTGTTCCAACACACTATAGATGTATTCGAGATGCTCGGCCTTAACAAAACGAAACTGGAGTCCCTGGTTAATAGTTATGCGGACATCGTCGGCAATGACAGATCCAAGCTTTTCAATTAATCTGCGGCTGCTCTCAGAACTTATATTTCCGTTTAGTACTCTAACATATGCGACAAAATAACCCGCCTGCTTTTGCGGAAAAACGTTTGTCTTTTTCCAGATCTCAAAATTCAGAGGATTTTTTATTTCTGTTTTCCCTTCTGGCAATGTATAGGTAGGTAATGACGGATTTTCAAAGCCGCTGGTATTAATTTTATATCGTTGATAAGTCAATGATATTTGTTCAGCATTCACCAATTCATTGAATGCGTCAATACCAATTTTCTGGATCAAAAATTTAATGCGTGCCTTATGACGGCTTGCGCGTTCGCCATGACGGTCGAATACCCTAAGTACGGCTTCTATATAAGGTACCAATAAATCCTCTTCAAGAAATTCATGAGTAGTTACTGCCAAAAAAGGCTGCGCGCCTAATCCGCCACCAACCATTACTTTGAATCCTCGTTTTATTTCTCCATTCACTTCGCGAACGCGTGGAATGGCACCAAGGTCGTGCATGAACGTCAGAGCTGTATCTTTTTCGCTACTGGAAAAAGCGATCTTGAACTTTCTTCCCATGTCCTGGCACACCGGCTTTCTTAAGAAAAATTCAAATACCCCGTGTGCGTACGGAGTTACATCGAAGGGCTCATCAGGATCAATTCCCGCCTGGTCAGACGCAGTTACATTTCTTACTGTGTTGCCACATGCCTCGCGAATGGTAATGCTATCTCGCTCAAGCAAAGTCCACAGTTCAGGCGTTCTGTCAAGACTTACAAAATGTATTTGCACGTCCTGTCTTGTTGTAAGGTGGAGATTACTGATAGCAAATTCATCGGACACATCTGCAATGCGCTTCCATTGGGCCAATGTCATTTTACCATAAGGCAGTTTTATGCGTACCATTTGCACACCGGGCTGGCGCTGTCCATAGACGCCACGGGCTAAACGCAGGCTGCGAAATTTTTCTTCCGGAATCTTTCCCTCCTTGAATTCATGGATCTTGCGTTCCAGTTCAAGAATGTCTCTCTCAACAATCGGATTTTCAAGTTCAGTACGAAAACTCTGCATGATCTTTATTTTAGTAGCGGGCAATTGTGTATCAGGCAATTACCCTACTTGTTTAGTGGACTATAAAAGTAAGCATCAATCGTCTACTATTCAAATAAATTTTGAAAAACGAATGACCGTTTATCATAAGAGGCAAAAAAAATTGGAAAAAATTAATTTATTAGTCTACTAGAATAGTAGAGAATCCCTATTTTTACACTTCCTGGTTAATCAGATCAGATGTCAAACGTGCTAATGCAAGAAGAGGTAACTATCATAAAAGAGTCTTCCCCGGTTCAGGAGCACAAGAATCAATTGTATCCAATCTTCTTGAAACTTGATCAATTGGAAACGTTGATCGTCGGTGCGGGTAATGTTGGCTTGGAAAAATTGCAATCCCTGCTTTCCAATTCTCCGGAAGCGAAGCTTACCGTAGTGGCGCCGGAGGTAAAAGAAGAACTCAGACAGCTCGTGTCAAGACATTCTTCATGCGAGATTCTTCAGCGTTCCTTCCAGGAATCAGACCTCAATAATAAAGACCTGGTTATCCTGGCGACAAAAGATCGTCAACTGCATGAATACATTAAACATCTTGCAAAAGAAAAAGGTATCATCGTAAATGTAGCAGACACGCCGGATCTGTGCGATTTTTACCTCGGCAGTATCGTTCAAAAAGGAAGTTTGAAAATAGCGATTTCTACCAATGGGCTTTCTCCGACCATCGCTAAGCGCATAAAGGAAGTGATCAATGAGATGATACCAAAAGAAATGGAAAGTGTATTGCAGAATATGACAACAATAAGACAGAGGCTGAATGGAACTTTCGAGGAGAAGGTAAAGCAACTGGATGAGCTTACAAAGATGTTGGTATCAAAACAAATTACTCTTGACGAAATAAACAAGCCGGAACAAAAGCGCTGGCAAAAAATTGTAAAGTGGTGTTTGTTCGCGTTTTGTTTTATGATCATTGGACACACCATTTTGTCCTATGTTCCTTTCGGCAAAATAATGATTGGCATCAAGTCTCTCTCCCAGGCAACGGAAACAAAACCATTTTTGCTCATGCTACTCACAGGATTCATCGCTCAAATGGTTGATGGTTCTTTGGGAATGGGATATGGTACGATCTCTACTACTTTTTTATTGGCTAACGGGGTGAGTCCTGCTATTGTCAGCAGCCGGGTTCACTCGGCAAGAGTTTTTTCAAGCGGTGTCTCGGGCTATAGTCATCACCGTTTTGGTAATATCAACAAAAAATTATTCAGGGCATTGGTGATACCCGGTATTATCGGGGCTATTATCGGAGCATCGCTTGCTTTTTTTGCTCAGAAATATTCGTCATGGGTGCGATTGCCGCTTTCATTATACACTTTTTACCTTGGTTATTTTATTTTGAGAAAAGCATTTGCAAAATCGAGGTATCATTCCAAGGTAAAAAAGGCCGGGTGGCTTGCGTCGATTGGTGGTTTTATGGACTCTTTTGCCGGGGGCGGCTGGGGAACATTAGTTACCAGCACCCTATTGTCAAAGAGAAGAAGTCCGCGTTATGTAATTGGTTCAGTTTGCCTGGCCGAATTCTTTGTAGTTTTTGTAAGCTCAATTACTTTTTTCATTCTGTTGAGAAGCATTCCAATTGTTGATGTAGCCGGGCTTATCGTAGGAGGGCTCATCGCTGCACCTATTGCGGCAAGACTCGTGGGAAAGGTTCCGATAAAAGCTATGTTTATTGCAGTGGGGGCATTGGTTATTTTGACGAGTTGCAATACTTTCTGGAATGCAGTCAGACAAGTATTCCCTTAATTGAATTCGATAATTCTCTAAAATGCATTAGCGAAATACTTTTTGACTTGAGATTTATCTCACATGACCGTGAGATTTTTTTAGAACTAATTAGTCTACAAAATTTGTAGACTACTATCAGAAAACGAAATCAAAATTTATGAGAAGATCAACCAAACAATTATTATTAGCCAGGAAGAAGGAAAGAAGAAAGCTCACACTTTTCATGTTTTTGCAGTTCTTATTATTTCATCTCGCTTTTTCACAAACTGGTATTCTTATTGAAATTTCAGGCCAGGTGACGGACCAGGAAAAAAATTTGCCATTGCCTGATGTAAGTGTACAAATAAAAGGTACTGTTGCAGGCACAGTGACTAATTCCACGGGAAGTTTTGTGCTGAGGACAAAAACAAAACTTCCATTTACACTCGTTTTTTCGTCTGTAGGATTCAAGCCGCAAGAGTTAGAAGTAAAAAACCTTGGTTCTAATCTGCAGGTTGCTCTTTCTACGCAAATTGTTTTGGGAAATGAAGTCGTGGTGACAGCTTCTCGCGTGGCCGAAAGCATCTTGACGTCACCTGTCGCTATCGAAAAATTGGATATAAGAACAATCAAAGAAACACCCGCGCCAAGTTTTTATGATGCCCTGGAAAATGTAAAGGGAGTGCAAATGACCACTTCAAGCCTCACTTTTAAAGTGCCGAATACGAGAGGGTTTAATATTCCAAATAATTTTCGATTCATGCAATTGGTAGATGGAGTGGACATGCAGGCTGCTACCTTAGGCGTTCCTTTGGGCAATGCGATCGGTCCAACTGAATTGGATATTCAAAGTGTAGAGATTACTCCCGGTGCAGCGTCTGCCTTGTACGGTATGAATGCCATCAACGGAATGGCCAACCTCATTACTAAAAGTCCATTTAATTTCCAGGGACTAAGCGTGTATCAAAAAACGGGCATCAATCACGTTGACGGAATAGATCATTATCCCTCGATTTTGACTGAGTCAGCAATACGTTATGCAAAGGCGTTCAACAATAAGTTCGCATTCAAATTAAATTTTGGATACTTGCAGGGCACTGATTGGATCTCAAACACACGTCTCGATCAAAACACAAACAATCTGAAAAGCGCTAATCCTTCATATCCTGGGCTCAATGGCGCAAGCAATGTTGCCTTTGATGGTTGGAATAAATACGGCGACGACGCGCTGGCGGGAAGCAACATAGTTTCGATCACGGGTCTTACTATCGATGGCCAAAGCAATCGCAGCCTGCGAGTGGCGCGCACGGGTTATTGGGAAAATGAGCTGGTTGATCCAAGGGTTGTGAACTTGAAGTTTGACGCAGCTTTTCACTATCGGATAAATGATAAGGCTGAATTATCCTATTCATACCGGGTTGGAAAAATGGATGGTGTATTTCAACGGGGAAATAAGATCAAACTTGGTGGTGTGTTAGTTCAAAATCACTCATTACAGTTGAAAGGAAATAACTACACCATTCTTACTTATGTTTCGATAGAGAACACCGGCAATTCTTACAATGTAAAACCGTTGGCAGATAACATGGATCTGTATACCGGCGGCGCCAGCGACACAAAGACTGCTACGAGTTGGGGAACGAAGTTTAAAAATGCGCTGAGTGCATACGCCGCTTCCGTCGGAGGACTGACTTCTGCAAATCTCGCGGCCGCTACGCAATTTGCCCGTCAGCAAGCCGATGCCAGTCGCGCCATACCGGGCACTGCGCGATTCGATTCGTTAAAAAATATAATCCGCCACATTAACAACTGGGACATCAAATCAAGTTCCATTCCTGATGCGCCGGAAACAGGGGGGGCCGCGTTAATGCAAAGAAGTCGCCTGTATCATACGGAAGCGCAATGGGATCTTTCCAGCAAAGTCAGGATTTTTGACTTGCTCATTGGTGGAGACGCGCGCATTTACCAAGTGATTCCTGATGGAAACAATTTTGTTGATTTTTCACGCCCGATCGATGAGAGGAACAAGCCGTTAAAAGACGGAAGCTTTGGTGACGATGTGTACTACAAAAAATTTGGTCTTTTTTCCCAGGTCACGAAAACGTTCTTTGACGAAAAATTAAAATTGTTCGGGTCGTTGCGCTGCGATTATAATCCTGAGTTCGACCCAAAATTTATTCCACGTCTTGCGGCCGTATATACCCTGAAAGAAAAACATAATATCCGTTTTACTTACCAACAAGGTTATCGATTCCCCGCCTTGTTCGAAGCATTGTCGTATGTGAACAATGGAAGAGTGAAACGTGTTGGTAGCTTGTCGTATATCAATGAAGGATTAGGTTATCTTGAAAACAGCTATACGCAGGCATCTGTGGTTAATTTCAATGCAGTGGTAAGCGCAGCGGGAAATTCTGACTCTGCAGCGTTAGCCAATAGAAATTTATTGGTGTGGGCAAACCTCCCAAAGGCACGCCCGGAAAAAATAAATTCCTTTGAGATCGGTTACAAAAGTGTTTTGCTCAAAAATAAATTCGTCATAGATTTTGATGCCTACAGTAATCAGTATGATGGTTTCCTGGGACAGGTGCAGGTTTTTGTTCCGAAAGGCGAAACAGTGGGCAGTGATGCGGCGGTACTGGCGATGCTCGACAGGAATAGGGATGCAACAGCCGCTGCCGCAACTACCGTAGCCAGCAAAGGCCAGGATCGATATCGAGTTTATACAAATGCAAAAAACACCTATCACAATTTTGGATCGGCATTGGGAGTTACTTACAATTTCTATAAAAGGTACACCATTGCGGGAAATGTGAGTTTCAACACAATGAGATCAAATTCATCGAACGATATTTTTGTTACAGGGTTTAACACACCGAAATGGTCAACAAATCTTTCGTTTGGAAACAGGGAAGTGATAAAAAATATTGGGTTTAACATTGTATGGAAGTGGCAGGATGCATTTCTCTGGGAAAGCCCGCTGGTGACAGGAAATATTTCAGCCTACAACACGATAGATGCGCAGGTTAGTTTTCATTTCCCAAAATTGAAATCGCAAGTTAAACTCGGCGGGGCCGATATTTTAAATCACCGGTACCTGCAATATGCTGGGGGCCCTACCCTGGGAGCATTGTATTATGTCACTGTGACTGTTGATGGCTTGCTGAACAAGTAGGGGAAAATTTTTCAAACTTTTACGGATCATCATCGAAAAAGACATGTCACCCTTCCAATATCCCGGCGGGCCTCAGGGACTTTATTTAATATTGCTAAAAATTGACTCATGTCTCCAGTCAATGTTGAACAAGAAGCCGGGATAGCAATCACTGGCAGAGATGCGAATGGATCCGTAAGAAAATCCATTTACTCGAAAATAACGGAAGACGGATGGGCTTTGTGGATCGGCGGATTTTTGATCGCGGTCGTCCTTATAATTTCTTTCGTTGTTACAGATTTCAAATTTACTTCACCGGTTTACCAGTGGTCAGATTCACATGACTTGCTTACAAAACTGTTGTCTGCACAAAATCTTGTTCTGATTGCAGGAATTGGTTCGGTGTTCACTGTTCTTTCTTTGGTTGCCGTATGGTTGTCCGGAGGCAGTCCCAAAAAATATGTTGCCGCATTTGTGGTCGTTTACGTTCTTGCAATCATTTCATTAATGATTGCGGGAAATAGATTTATCAGTAGTTATGGCATCGAGTATGTTGTTTTTGCCCTGGTCATCGGGTTGGCTTTGGGCAATCTCAACCTATCGCCTTCATGGTTAAAAGAAGCTGCTCGCTCAGAATTTTTTATTAAAACCGGATTAATTATTCTTGGAACCAGCATTTTGTTTACTGATATAGTGCGGGCTGGTTTGCCCGGTATTTTGCAGGCATTAGCAGTAGTAGTGGTCGTTTGGTTCTTTGCCCTGTGGCTTTCGCGAAAATTGAAAGTGGATGATGAATTTGGCGTGATACTCGCCTCAGCAGTTTCCATTTGTGGCGTATCGGCAGCTATCGTTGCCGCCGGAGCTATTAAAGGCGATAAAAAGAAATTATCTTATATCACGGCATTGGTCTTATTGATTGCTATTCCCATGCTGATTCTTCAACCCTGGATCATTAAAAAATTTGGCATTCCTGAAATCATCGGCGGCGCATGGTTGGGGGGAACGCTCGATACCACAGCGTCGGTAACTGCAGCATCTCAGCTAGTGGGACCACTAGCCCTTAAAGCCGGCGTCATTGTCAAATTTTCCCAGAATGTATTGATCGGCCTTGCTGCATTTTTAATTGCCACATGGTGGACACTAAAGAAGGAACAAAAAGCAAACGCAGAGAAACCGGGATTGAAGGTAGTATGGGAAAGATTTCCAAAATTTGTTTTGGGATTTATTGCGACCTCCTTACTTTTCTCTTTCCTCATTCCTGTTGAAACAACCAGGCAGATCAGCGGCTTTTTAAATAGTTTGCGCACGATATGGTTTGCTTTGGCATTCGTGTCCATTGGTTTGGAGGCAAAGTTTTCCGATCTCGTAAAAACGCAGGGAGGCAGACCAGCGCTTGCGTTTACAGGTGCCCAATTGTTTAATATTTTCTGGACCTTGCTGTGGGCTTATTTATTATTTGGAGGAATATTATTTCCTGTACCTGAAATAAGATAATTTATGGCAAGAATACCACCAATAACAAAAGATGAAATGACGCAATCAATCACGGAGGCATTTCAAAAACATGGGCGGGAATACAATGCACGCATCACAAATATGAAGGCAAGTCTTGGCCATTCTTTGCTTTCGTTTGAAATATATATGGAATGGTATCCCTTGTACGCAGAAGTAGAAAAAATATTGGGCAAACGGCTGGCATATCTTTATGCCTATTCGATATCTTACGCGTCTGACTGCCCGCTTTGCTCGACATTTTTCCGTAAAATAATTATCGATGCGGGGGAAAAGCCGGAAGATCTGCAATTGACGTCCTCACAACAAACAGTACTTTAATTTGGGAGTGCTATTGCAAAACATCATGGAAATATTGCGGATGACATTTACAATGCCATGGCTACCCAGTACAATAAAACAGAAATGGTTGTCCTGATAGCGTTCGCGGGTCAAATGATCGCTACAAACGTTTTCAATAACGTGATCGAGACCGATATCGATGAGTATCTTACTGACTATTTACCGCCAGCGAAACATATTTTGAAATGAGCAATGATCTGACCGATAAAACAGCTTTTATTACAGGTGCTGCCCATGGGCAGGGCAGAGCCACTGCTCTTGCTTTGGCTAGGGAAGGAGTGAACATTATTGCATTTGACATCGCCGAGACACTTCAGTATCCCGGGTACAAACTGGGTACTCCAAAAGATTTGGAGTCATTAGCAAAAGAATGTAGTTCATTGGGCGTTCGGTGTCTTCCATTCGCAGGTGATGTAAGAAAAGACGACGATATTGTGAAAGCAGTCGATCGAGCCGTACAAGAATTTGGAAAAATAGATATCCTGTTTAATAATGCTGGCATCTGTGCTTATGGACTAGCCCATGAATTGACAGAAAACGAGTGGGATGTTATGCTTGACATAAATCTCAAGGGAGCATGGATGGTAGCAAGACGAATTATTCCGCTGATGATCAAACAGCGGGGAGGAGTTATTATTAACAACTCTTCAGTTGCTGGTTTGCGGGGAATGAATCGTTTAAGTCATTATGCTGCATCTAAATGGGGATTGACGGGGCTTACCAAGTCATGGGCAATTGAATTAGCGCCGCATAATATCAGGGTTATATCCATTCATCCTACTGGTGTGAATACGCCGATGAATGATGGTCTTGCAGAATTGGAAGGATTAACACCAAAAGAAATTGGTGAAAAGAGTGCCGGCAATCTTATTAATGTTCCTTGGGTAGAACCGGAAGATGTGGCGAACGCTGTTGTTTTTCTTGCATCCGGCAAATCAAGATTTGTTACAGGTTCGCAGTTTGTATTGGATGCTGGTCTTTTAAGTAAATAAATTTTGACAGGATATGAACAACAAATAAAAAATAGAAATGCAAAAAATTTATTTAAGTGATGCGGGTCCAAAAGTTTCACCGGCTATTTATGGTTTTTACAGGTGGGGGGCGGATGAGATCAATGCAAATAAGATTGAAAGTATCGTTGATCTCTGCCTGGAATTAGGCATTAACACTTTTGATCATGCAGATATATACGGCGGTTATCAGTGCGAAGAAATATTTGGTGAAATAATAAAAAATAAAAGCATAAAACGGGAAGATGTTGTTTTGTTTACCAAATGTGGATTGGTTGTGCCGCATTCAAGTCATCCGGATGTCCGCGTTAAATACTATGATACGTCGAAAGATCATATTCTGAAAAGTCTTGAAAATTCATTGCGCAAACTGAGAACCGACTACATCGATATTTTTTTATTGAACCAGCTTGATCCCCTTTCAAATCTTGAGGAGACCGCTGCCACACTTCAGAAATTGCGTGAAAGTGGAAAGGTGAAAAATATCGGGGTTGTAAATTTTTCTGTTTTCCAGCATCAACTATTAAGCTCTTATCTAAGAATTCCAATTGTAACAAATCATATTGAACTAAATCTATTAAATACAACAGCTTTTGATAACGGGCAAATAGATTATCTCAAGCAAAAGTATATGAGACCATTGGCTATGGCGCCATTGGCAGAAGGACAACTTGCAAACAGTATCGAAAAACGACCCTTGCTTATTCGCAGTAAACTGGAAGAGCTTGCACCTAAGTACAATGCAAATATTGAATCCATTGCCGTGGCATGGATCGTAAAATTGGGAGCACTCCCTTTGATCGGGACTACCAATGAACAGCGCATAAAAAATATTGCAAGATCGTTTGATATAAATCTTTCCAGGCAGGATTGGTATGAATTATATGAAGCGTCAAGAGGTGAGATTTGATGAAATATCCTTATTTCACCAGTCTCTTTCTCCACTTCTCCAGTTGTTGCACGGTTGCCTTCAGATCTTTCGGGATTGGAACTTCAAACTCATAAAGTTTGTCATCCGGCGCCATGAATTTTAATCGATAGGCATGGAGGGCAAGTCGACTTAATATGGGTCGTTCATCTTCCTCTTTTTTGGAAAGTTTGAAACGATGTTTTATCGAAGAAAGAAAAACGGGTTTGCCATCGCCATATAGATCGTCACACGCAATCGGGTGACCAATCTCCTTCATATGGACCCGTATCTGGTGTGTACGGCCCGTGTGGATCTGAAATTGAACCCAGGAGTAAATTCCAAAATCTTCCAGCACTTCATAATCCGTCAATGATTCTTTGCCCTTCCTGTTGATCACCATCAAACCTTTCTTGTTCGGATGCTCCATGATAGGTGAAGCGATGCTATCTTTTTTTTTGAGAGGAGAGCCCATAATAAGTCCCAGGTAAATTTTTTCTGTCTGCCGGCTTTCTGGATCCTTTGGTGCAAATTGTTGGGAAAGAAATTTATGTGCCACTTCATTCTTCGCAAAGACGATGAGACCACTGGTACCCCTATCCAACCGATGAACGGTAAATATTCGTCCATATTTCTCCTGCAAAATTTTTTTCAATGAGACTTCTGTTCCCTCACGATCCGGTATTGAAAAAAGTCCTGAAGGCTTATTCAAGACAATAAAATCATCATTTTCAAAAATCAGGATATCAGGAATTCTCATTTGCCAGCATTTTGAGTCTTCTTCCGGAAGGGTTTAGACGGGTTGAAGTATTTCAAAGCCCTGACTTCTTTTTCTGACAGGAATCTCCATTTGCCTCTTTCTACATTCTTTTTGGTTAGGCCGGCAAACATAACGCGGTCGAGATTTTTTACACTATATCCAAGGTGTTCAAATATGCGACGAACAATGCGATTGCGGCCACTATGAATTTCAATTCCCAATTGTTTTTTATCTTTTGAATCCGCATAAGCCAGCACATCCACCGTTGCCGGTCCATCTTCGAGCTTTACACCTCTTAATACCTGGTCAAAATCTTTCTTCTCGAGGGGACGATCGAGACCGACGTGATAGATTTTTTTCACCTCGTAACTGGGATGAGTTAATTTTTGCGACAATTCGCCATCATTCGTGAGCAATAGGACTCCTGACGTATTTCGGTCCAATCTGCCCACGGGATATATTCTTTCTTTTATACGGATAAGATCCAAGACCGTTTTTCTTTTTTGAGGATCATCAGTGGTCGTAATGTAATCTTTGGGTTTGTTGAGAAGTATGTAAACGAGATTTTTTGCGAGGGACAGTTTTTTACCATTCAATGTGACCTCGTCTTTTGCAGAAACTTTGCGGCCCGGTTCAATGATCGTTTCACCATTGACCTTTACTTTGCCCTCTTTCACTAATTCAGCTGCATCTCTTCTCGAACGAACGCCACAGTGAGAGATGAATTTGTTGAGAGGCATTTGTTCTGAGTTCAGAGTTCTGAGATCAGAGTTCTGAGCCGCCCGACTCTGAACTCCTAACTGCCGACTCCCGACATCTGGTTGTTTTTTTCTGTCAAAAAACTCTTCCCTTTCCTTTTTCCATTTCCTCTTTTCCTGCTTGAACTGTTCCTTCCTGGCAGCATTATTTTTTTCCGCAAACCTTTGAAAGTGATTTGACTTTTTCATAAACAAGAAGTTATTTATGCAACATAATTCCGCTTTTTGGTGGTTAGGTGGCCTTTTTTGGCTAACTGTCTACAGGCCG
>Ga0066710_100000484_pt1 | contig 24283 bp, 28 predicted proteins | sample GraSoiAngelo_159_FD_79666 | JGI IMG/M metagenome (GOLD analysis project Ga0066710, IMG submission 79666) | Grasslands soil microbial communities from the Angelo Coastal Reserve, California, USA - 14_1009_16_40cm | ecosystem: Environmental > Terrestrial > Soil > Grasslands | place: USA...
GGTGAGACGCTCAACATACGCGTGAAACCGCTGGGCGCGGGCGCTCGCGAGGTTGGGCATACGTGGAGGGTGCCAGCGTACCCCATGAATTCCCTACCTTTTTTGACACAGTAGTACTAGCGGGAGCGGGTTGGGGTCTTGCTCTCCAGGAACGAGCGGAGCATCCACGCCATCTTCTCGTGCTTCTCCATGAGCCCGACGAGGAAGTCGTTCGTGCCGGTGTCGTGATACTTGTCCGCGGTCGCGTCGGCGTCGGCGCGTAGCTGGCGGACGATCGCCTCGTGGTCGGCCACGAGGTTCTCGAGCATCTCCACCGCGGCCGGGTACTGGCCGGGGTGCTCCTTGAGGCGCGCGGCATCCTGGAACTCGACCAGGGTCGCCACCGTGTGCCCGCCCAGCGTGCGCGCCCGCTCGGCCACGTCGTCGACGATGTCGTTCAGCTCCGCGTACTGCTCGGCGAAGAACTTGTGCAGGTCATTGAACTGCGGGCCGACCACGTTCCAGTGGTAGTTACGGGTCTTCGTGTAGACGACGTACTCGTCGGCCAGCAGCGCATTCAGGATCTTGACCACGCTCACGCGGTCCTTGTCCGCGATTCCGATGTTGGGGTTCATCCGGTTCTCCTCGTCTGTTGGATGCCGGCCAGCTCCCGAGGGGTTCGCCCGCCGCCGTGCTACAGTTCTCCACACCCCCCGGAGGTCTGGAGGATGCCATGAAGCTGCCCGCACGTGTCACGATTTGTGAGGTGGGGACCCGGGACGGGTTCCAGATCGAGCCCGACTTCATTCCGACCGAGCAGAAGGTCGAGGTGGTGGACCTCTTGGCCGACGCCGGCCTGCCCCGCATCGAGGTGACGTCCTTCGTCCATCCCAAAGTCGTCCCGCAGCTGCGCGACGCCGAGGCGGTCATGGCGCGCATCGCGCGCCGCCCGGGCACGCGCTACGCGGCGCTCGTGCCCAACGACAAGGGCGCCGTGCGCGCGGTCGACGCCGGAGTCGATGCGATCCACACCGTGGTCTCCGCCAGCGAGAGCCACAACCTCGCCAACGTCAACATGACGATCGCCGAGTCGATGGAGAAGCTGCGCGCGGTGATGCAGGTGGCCGAGCGCGCGAAGGTGTCAGTGGGATGCGGCGTGTCCACCTCGTTCGGCTGTCCGTTCGAGGGCGACGTCCCCCTTGGACAGCTCGAGAGCGTCGTGCGGCGGCTGACCGACATCGGCGCGCACGCGATCGGCCTCGCCGACACGACTGGGATGGCGAACCCGCGCCAGGTCGCGCGCGTCTTCGAGCACCTGATGCCAAAATTCCCGGCGATCGAGTGGACGTTGCACACGCACGACACCCGCGCGATGGCGATCCCGAACATCCTGGCCGCGATGGAGTACGGCGTCACGAACTTCGACGCCTCGATCGGCGGTCTGGGCGGCTGCCCGTTCGCCCCGGGCGCCTCCGGCAATGTCTGCAGCGAAGACCTGGTCCACTGTCTCTCCGCCATGGGGATCGAGACCGAGATCGACCTCGACCGGCTGATCGCGGTGTCGCGGCGGGTCCAGGCGATCGTCGGCCGCACGCTCCCCGGCCAGATCGTCAAGGCGGGCAAGTCGACGCGACGCTACCCCCTGCCCGATACCGTCGCGTCACGCCTGCCCGCCGCCCGCGCGTGACCAAGCAGGCGCGCCGGATGCTGGCGGTGATGGATCGTGCCACGACCGCGTGGCACATCCCGAACGTCGGGCGGGCCAAAGGCCGTCTCCTCCGCCGGCTCATCGACCGCCACCGGCCCACGCGCGGGATCGAGCTCGGCTCGCTCCTCGGCTACTCGGCCATCCTGATCGCCGGCTCGATGCCCCCCCGCGGACGGCTCACGTGCGTCGAGGCGAACCCCTTCCTGGCCCACCTGGTGCGCGCGAACGTCGCCGAGGCGGGCCTGGGTCGGCGCGTGAAGGTCGTCGGCGGCGACGCGCTACGGACGATCCCGCTCCTGCCCGGCCGCTTCGACTTCGCCTTCATCGACGCCGAGAAGGAAGACTATCTCGACTACCTTCGCCAGCTCGAGCCCAAGCTCGTCCCCGGCGCCGTCGTCGTCGCCGACAACACGGGCATCGCGCGCCGGGAGGTGGCGCCCTACCTCGACTACGTGCGGACCGGCGGCCGCTATGAGAGTCGCGGCTACGACTTCGACGACGACGCCATGGAGGTCTCGGTCCTGCGCCGCTGATCGGGCAGGATCGGCCGAGGCGCCGGCCCGACGTAATCGGCGCGCGGCCTGATGAGCCGGTTGTCGGCGAACTGCTCGAGCGCGTGCGCGCACCAGCCGGCGACGCGCCCGACCGCGAAGATCGACGTGCAGAAGTCGGGCGGGATCCCGAGCGCGTCGTAGACCACGGCCGAGAAGAAGTCGACGTTCACCGGCAAGGTCGTCCGGGCCCGCATCGCGTCGTAGACGCGCTCGGCGACCTCGAAGAGCTTCTGCCGGCCGGTGGCCTCGGCCATCGACTTCGCCATCCCCCGGAGGACTCGCGCTCGCGCGTCGTCCACGCGGTAGACGCGGTGGCCGAACCCGGGCACGCGCGCCCGAGGGTTCCCGCGCTCGTGCCTGGACAGCCCGGCCCGCGCCCCCAGGCGTGACTCGATGTAGCCCTCGGCGCGTGCCGGCTCGTCGATCTCGAGCAGCATCGCCAGCACGTCCTCGTTGGCGCCACCGTGCCGCGGCCCCTTCAGCGTCGCGATCGCCGACACGATCGCGGCGTGGAGATCAGCGAGCGTGGCGACGGCGACGCGCGCGGCGAACGTCGAGGCGTTGAGCTCGTGGTCGGCGTGCAGGGTGAGGACCACGTCCAGGACCCGCGCGACCTCCCGCGACGGCGCCTGCCCGTCCAGGAGCTCGAGGAAATACGCCGCGTGGGAGACCGCGGCCGGCGTCGCCACGGGCGCCCGGCCCGTCCGGATCCGCTGCCAGGCCGCGACCGTCTCCGGCACGAGGGTCATGAGCCTGAACGCCTTGCGCAGATTGGCCTCGGGATCGCTCGCGCGGACGTCCGGATCGCGGGTCGCGGCGAGCGACACGGCCGTCCGGAGCGCGTCGAGGGGGTGGCTGTCACGGGGTAGGCTCTGGAGCAAGTCAGCCACGGGTGCCGGCAGGCCGCGGGCCGCCTCGAGCCGCGCCTTGAACTGGGCCGATTCGGCGGCGGACGGCAGCTCGCCCCGCCAGAGCAGTACCGTAACGTCCTCGAACGAGGCGGTCCCGGCGACCTCGCCGATCTCGTAGCCCCGGTAGTAGAGCCTCCCCGCCGCACCGTCGACCTGGCAGATCGCCGAGCGCGTCGCGATGACGTCTTCGAGCCCCGCCTTCCATTCGCTCTCCATCGCCGCCTCCTGAGGTCTGTATTGATTTTTATTGATTATACTTTACTAAGATTGATTCGACCAGGCGACCCTGGACGCGGCCGGCCGCGCCTGTTAGGGTCGGGAAGCGTGGGGTCATGATCAGCGTGAACGGCGAGGAATACCTGACGGTCAAGGAGGCCACGCGGCTGCTCGGGGTGAAGCCGGCGACGCTCTATGCCTACGTGAGCCGCGGCGTGCTCCGGAGCTACCGTCAGGGGATCAAGCGCCAGCGGCTCTACCGTCGGGTGGAGGTCGAAGGCCTCCTGCGCCTGGCGCCGAGCACGACGCGCGGAGCGAACGTGATCCCGTTCCGCCCCGCGACGCGACGGCCCCGCATCCCGCTGGCCGAGTCGTGGATCCGAGACTGACGTGGCGACCCTCCGGCGCGCCGCCTTCCTCAACCCGGGTCGCGATCTGGCGACCGCCGTCGACCTCGCGCGCCGGGCCGAAGCGCTCGGCTACGAGAGCGCCTGGGTGACCCACGGCGCGGGGCGCGACTCGTTCCTCGTTCTCGCGGCCTACGGCGCCGCGACGACGCGGCTCGGGCTCGGCAACGGCGTCGTCCCCATCTACCCGCGGCACCCGGTCGCGATGGCCCAGGCGGCGCTCACGCTCTCGGAGCTCACCGGGGGGCGTTTCAGTCTGGGCATCGGCGTGAGTCACCGCGCCAGCATGGAGGCGACGCTCGGCCTGCCCCTGCGCGAGCCTCTGGCCGTGATGCGGGAATACGTCGCCGTGCTCCGCGGCGCTCTCGGTGGCGTCGCCGCCTTCGAGGGCCGGCACTACCGCGTCAACTGGAGCCTAGCGGTCCCCGAGCGCCCGCCGGCACCGCCGGTCTACCTCGCCGCGCTGTCCAGGAAGATGCTCGAGCTGGCCGGCGAGATCGCCGACGGCGCGGTGCTCTGGCTCTGCTCGCCCGCTTACGTGCGCGACGTCGCGGTGCCCGCCCTCACGCGCGGGCGGGCGCGAGCGGGCAAGACGCTGAGCGGCTTCGAGATCGTCGCGGCCGTCCCCATGGCGGTCACCGACGACGCGGCCGGCGCTCTCGCCGCCTTCCGCGCCGAGCTGACGCGCTACCTCGCGCTGCCGTTCTACCGCGCGATGCTCGACGCCAGCGGCCTCGGGAAGGAGATCGCCGCGTTCGATCGCATCAAAGAGGTGGCAGAGGGGCTGGCCGCCGCCGTCGGCGCAGTCGGCGACGCCGGGGCCGGTCGATCGTTCGTCCGCGCCTACCGCGAGGCCGGCGTCACGTTGCCGGCGATCCGCCCGATCACCTTCCCCGACGCTCCGTGGTACCGCCGAACCCTCGAGGAAGCCTCCGGCTGGTGACGCGCATCGCGGCGCTCGTCGCGCTGCTTGCGACGGCGTGCACGAGCGGCCGGGGAGAGAGCGTTCGGGCCCTTCCCGCCGACCGCAGCGCGGCCGTGCGGTACGTGGCCCTCGGCGACAGCACGGTCGAGGGCGTAGGTGCGAGCAGCCCCGACCGCAACTACGTGAGCCGGGTTCACGAGCGCCTGCGCGACGTGTACCCGAACGCGCGAGTCACCAACCTCGGCGCCGGCGGCGCGACCTCGGCCGACGTGCTGGTGCGCCAGCTCGACAGGGCGATCGAGCTGCGCCCTCACCTGGTCACGCTCTCGATCGGACCGAACGACATCACCACGCGGGTGACGGTGGACACGTACGAGAAGAATCTCGACACGATCCTCGGTCGCTTACGTCACGAGACCACGGCGGTCGCCGTCGTGAACCTGATCCCGGATCTGGCGGTGACCCCGCGCTTCAGGCGCAGCCGTGCGAGAGACGCGGTCGGCCGGCAGACCGTCGTGTTCAACGAAGCGCTCGAACGACAGGGGCGGGCGCATGGCGCCGAGCTGGTGGACCTCTACGCCGCCAGCCGGCGCGAAGTGCCCCTCCACCCGGAGCTCATCTGGTCGGACGGCTATCATCCGTCCGACGCGGGCTACGCGCTCTGGGCGGAGCTCGTCTGGACAGGGGTCGAGGCGCGGATCGCCGTCAGGTAAAGTAAATAGAGAACCAGAACCCGGAGTCGAACCGTAGGAGAGCAGAGAGGAGAATGGGCGTGGGCATCGTGGTGGGTCTCCTGTTGGCGCTGCTGGTCGCGGGCGCTCCGACGCCTGCCGACGCAACCGGACTCAAGATCACCGGCAATAGCGCGGCCTACCGGCGTCAGAATGTCATCGGTCGTGATACGCGGGCCGGCTCTCGTGACCCGCGGGACGGCTACACCGACCCGCGGGCTGATTTCACCGATCCGCGCGCTGGTTACACCGAGCCGCGCGTCGGCGTCGATCAGCGCGATCCGAAGGGCGACCGCTTCCACCGACGCCCCGACGGCAGTCATCAGACGCCAGTGATCGTCGTCCCGCAGCCGGTGTACGTCATCGCTCAACAGCGCTGCGTCGTCCAGGGCTATTGGGCCTATACCTGGGTGCCCCAGAGCTATGTCTCCAACGAGTGGGTCCCCGGGTACTACAACACGGACGCGCTGTGGGTCGAGGGACACTACGAGCCCCGCGCGAACACCTGGGGGTACTACCAGCCCTACTGGGTCCCGGAGCGCTCGACGGCCTGCTGACCCGCGCCTACCGCCGGCGAGACCCCGCGGAGCGCCATGATACAACTGTAGGCCCATGCGGGCCTACGTCGCGTCCCGCCTCGCGCAAACCGCGCTCGTCGTGTTTCTCTCCCTCACCGCCGTCTTCGTCATGGTTCGCCTCTCGGGGGACCCCGTCCTCCTCTTCATGCCCATGGACATCCAGGCCAAGGACGTGAACGAGTTTCGCCAGCGCCTGGGCTTCAACGACCCGCTGCCCCTGCAGTACGCACGGTTCGTGGGCGGCGCGGTGCGCGGCGACTTCGGTGAGTCGCTCCGCTACCGTCGCGACGCCCTGGGTCTGGTACTCGAGCGGCTTCCGGCCACGCTCCTGCTGGCCGGCACTTCGCTGATCCTCACATTCGTCGTCGCGGTGCCGCTCGGCGTCGTCTCGGCGGTGCGGCGTGACGGCCTGCTCGACCACGTCGCGACGATCTCAACCGTGCTGGGCCAGGCGACCCCTGGTTTCTGGCTCGGCCTGATCCTGATCTATCTCTTCTCGGTGCAGCTTCGCTGGCTGCCGACGGGCGGGATGGGCGGGGTCGCCCATCTCGTCATGCCATCGATCGTGCTGGCGGCGTTCTACTCCGCCCGGGTCGCGCGCCTCACGCGCTCGGCGGTGCTCGACGTGCTGGGCGAGGAGTACATCCTGACCGCGCGCGCCAAGGGGCTCGGGGAGGGGCGCGTGATCGGCAAGCACACGCTCCGCAACTCGGCGATCCCGATCGTGACCCTCGCGGGCCTCGAGGTGGGGCAGGTGCTCGGCGGCGCGGTGATCACCGAGACGATCTTCGCCTGGCCCGGCCTCGGCCGGCTCACGGTCCAGGCGCTCCTCAACCGCGACTTTCCGGTCGTCCTCGCGGCGGTCTTCTTCGTCTCGCTGATGTACACGCTGATCAACCTCGCCGTCGACCTGCTCTACGGATGGCTCGACCCGCGCGTGAGGTTGAGATGAGCTCTGGTCGCGCGAATGCATGATTGCCGCGCGTGGTTCCGGCGGGGCACGGGCGTGGCGAAGCCCGGGTGCCCGTGCCCTGTTCAATGAAGAAATGGCTCGGCATCGGCCTGACCTTGGCCGCGCTCCTCTCGGCGCTCGCCGCCCCGTGGCTCGCCGCGCACGACCCGCTCCGCACCGACTTTCCCCAGAGCCTCAAACCGCCGGGCGCGGCCGGCCATCTCCTCGGCACCGATCAGCTCGGCCGTGATCTCCTCGCGCGCGTCCTGCACGGCGCGCGCCTCGCGCTCTTTATCGGCGTGTGCACGGTGGTCCTCACGGCGGTCTTCGGCGGCCTCCTCGGCCTCGTCGCCGGTTTCGTCGAGCGCTGGCCCGCGGCGGTGCTCATGCGCATCGCCGATGTCCAGCTTTCCTTTCCCTTCATCCTGCTGGCGATGACCATCAACGCCATCGTGGGGCTCGGCCTGCGCAACACGATCCTCAGCCTTTCGGCGGCCGGGTGGGTCGTGTATGCTCGCGTCGTGCGCGGCGAGGTGCTCTCGGTGAAGCAGCGCGATTACGTCGTGGCGGCGGCGGCGCTCGGCATGAGCCGCGGCCGGCTCCTGTTCCGCCACGTCCTGCCCAACGTCGCGCCGTCCATCATCGTCCTGGCGAGCCTCCAGTTCTCGTCGTTCATCGTCGCGGAGGCGGCGATCAGCTTTCTCGGATTCGGTATCCAGCCTCCGACGCCGGCCTGGGGAAGCATGCTGTCCGAGAGCCGCGATTTCCTCTACGTCGCCTGGTGGCTGGCGGCGTTCCCCGGGGCCGCGCTGGCGCTGACGGCGCTGGGCGTCAACCTGCTGGGGGACTGGCTGCGCGACACCCTGGATCCGAAGCTCGGAGTCTGAGCGGCGGCGACGAGCCCGGCATGGCCACCAGTCACTTCTTCGCGTATCTGTCGCGCATGAAGTTCATCCGGCGCTGGGGGCTCATGCACAGCACGTATCCCGAGAACATCCAGGAGCACAGCCTCCGCACGGCCCAGATCGCCCACGCGCTCGCGATCATCCGCAACCGGCTCTTCGGCGGCGACGTGAGCCCGGAACGCGTCGCGGTGCTGGCGCTCTACCACGACACGAGCGAGGTGCTGACCGGCGACCTGCCGGCGCCGGTGAAGGAGTTCAATCCCGAGATCCAGCGCGCCTACCACGCGATCGAGGCCGCGTCGAAGGAGAAGCTCTTCGGCCTGATCCCCGACCCGTTGAAGCCGGGTTACGAACCGTTCTTCAGACCCGACGAGCGCGACCGAGCCCACCGCGACCTGGTGAAGGCCGCCGACAAGCTCTGCGCGTATCTCAAGTGCCTCGAGGAAATCGGCGCCGGGAACCCCGAGTTCGCCCAGGCCGAGAAGGCCTTGCGGGCGAGCGTCGAGGGCCTCGACCTTCCGGAGGTCCGGTACTTCATGGAGACGTTCGTCCCGAGCTTCCGGCTCACGCTGGACGAGCTCAACTGATCCGCGGAGGAGACCCTATGCGCCGCTTGCACGCGCTGCTCGCCTTCTCGATCGGGCTCACCCTCTTGTGGGCGGCCGCCGTCCTGGCGCAGAGCCGCGGCAAGGAGATCGTCGTGGGCCTGGGCGCCGAGCCCCGGACGATGCTCGCCGCCACGATCGTGGACTGGACCACCAACAACATGCTCGAGCACATCTACGATCGACTGCTCGATCGTGACGCGAAGACCTTCAAGCCCAAGCCGATGCTGGCCGAGAGCTGGCGGATCGTCAACGACACGACCTGGGAGTTCAAGCTCCGGAAGGGCGTCAAGTTCCACAACGGCGAGCCGTTCACCGCGGCCGCGGTCAAGGCCACCATCGACTACGCGCTCGATCCGGCGACCAAGAGCCACTTCGCCTCCGCCGCCTTCTGGGGCCTGGTCAAGGAGGTGCAGGTCGTCGACGACTTCACGGTGCGGTTCGTCACCAAGCAGCCGTGGCCGAACCTGATCGACAGCGCGTCCCTCACGAACGCCCTGATCATGCCGGCCAAGGCGCTCAAGGACCTCGGGCCCGAGAAGCTCGCGCAGCATCCCATCGGGACCGGGCCCTTCAAGTTCGTCGAGTGGAAGCGCGACGAGCGCCTCGTGCTCGAGCGCAACCCGGACTACTGGCAGGGTGCCGCCGACGCGACGCGCGTGACGTTCCGCTTCATCCCGGAGTTCAGCGCGCGCCTGGCCGCCCTGCTCTCGGGCGAGATCGACGTCATGAAGGACGTGCCGCCCCACGTCGTCGAGGCGGTCGAGCGCAGCGGGCGCGCCAGGCTGCGCACGACGGTATCCTCGCGCATCAACTACCTGGCGCTCGTGAACCTCAAGCCGGGCCCGATGCAGGACGTTCGGGTGCGGCGGGCCATGAACCACGCAGTCGACGTGGACGAGCTGATCAAGCAGGTGCTCAAGGGCCGCGCCACGCGCATGTGCGGACCGCTGTCGCCCGCCAACGTCGACTATGCCCCGGCCGAGTGCTACAAGCACGACGTGGCCCGCGCCCAGGCCCTCTTCAAGGAAGCCGGCGTCGACCCCACGAGGCTCCAGCTCACGCTCGACACGCCCTCGGGGCGCTATCCGCTCGACAAGGACGTGTCGCTCGCCATCGCCGCGCAGCTCCAGCGTCTCGGGATCAAGGTCAACGTCGTCGTCAACGAGTGGGGCACGCACCTCGACAAGATCAAGAATCGCAACACCGGCGAGCTGTTCTTCCTCGGCTGGGGCCCGGCGCTGTACGGGCAGGCCACGATGCAGCCGCTCTTCCTCGCGGACCAGACCTACTCGTCCTATGGCAACAACAAGATCCTCGACGACAAGATCGCGCGCGCGCAGACCCTGCTCGATCCCAAGGCCCGCGCCGACGCCTACGCCGAGCTGCAGCGGCTGGTTCGCGACGAGGCGCCGTGGGTCTTCCTCTGGCAGCAGCACGACCTCTACGGGGTGGCGAGCCACGTCGAGTGGACGCCGCGCGCCGACGAGAAGGTGTGGATGTACGAGGCGAAGGTGACGCCGCGATGAGCCTGACCGTGCTCACCAACGTCCGTCTGATCGACTGCACCGGCGCCGACCCGATCGACGGCGCCGCGGTCGTGATCGAGGGCGACCGCATCAAGGAGGTTCTCGCCCGAGGCAAGGTCGGCCCGCTCCCGGGGCCGGTGACGACGCTCGACTGCAAGGGCGCGACCTTGATGCCGGGGCTCACCGACGCCCACGTCCACATCTGCGCGGTCGAAGGCAACATCACCGACCAGCACCGGTATCTTCCCCCGAGCCTCCTGGCCGCCAAGGCGCTCCGGCGCGCCGAAGAATGCCTGATGCAGGGCTTCACGACGGTGCGCGACGCCGGCGGCGCCGACTACGGGTTCCGCGAGGCGATCAACGAGGGGATCTACCCCGGGCCGCGGATGCTGGTCTCGGGCAACTATATCTCCCAGACCGGCGGCCACGGCGACAAGCGGCGCCGCGCCGAGTGGAACGCTCCGATCGACTGCTGCATCGGCATGGTCGGCTCGATCGCCGACGGCGAGGCGGAGGTGCGCAAGGCCGTTCGCGAGCAGCTCCGGCGCGACGTCGACCAGATCAAGATCATGGCCTCGGGCGGCGCGATGTCGCCGTCCGACGAGCTCGACACCACCCAGTACACGATCGGTGAGATGCGCGCGGCGGCCGAGGAGGCGCGCGCGGTCGGCAAGTACGTCCTGGCCCACGCCTACTCGGACGCGGCGGTCCGCAACGCCATCGAAGCGGGCGTGCGCTCGATCGAGCACGGCAACCTCATCCGCGAGGCCGCCGCCAAGGCGATCAAGGACGCGGGCGCGTTCCTGGTTCCCACGATGATCACGTACGAGACGATCTACCGCGAGGGCAAGCGCTACGGCATCGGCGACCACCAGATCCAGAAGATCAATCTGGCGCGCGAGCAGTCCGTGCAGGGCCTCACGTACGCCTACCGTGCCGGCTGCCAGATTGGGTCCGGCTCCGATCTCCTCGGCGACATGATGGTCCAGCGCGCGGTCGAGTTCGAGCTGAAGGCGCAGGTGATGAAGCCGATGGAGGTGTTGCTCTCGGCCACCAAGGTGAACGCCGTGCTCTTCCGCATGTCGGACCGCATCGGAACCGTGGAGCCGGGGAAGTACGCCGACCTGATCGTCGTCGCCGGCGACCCGCTCCGGAACCTCCGCGTGTTCCAGGTCCAGGACAACCTGAAGCTCATCATGAAGGGCGGCCATGCCTACAAGCAGACCCTCTGAGCACCAGGACGCGATCCTCGATCAGTTCACGCGCCAGGCGACGCCGTTCGCCACCGCGCCGGGGATCCGCGACGAGGCGGCGCTGCGCCTCATCGTCGAGTGCAGTGGCGCCGGACCCGAGGACACGGTGCTCGACGTCGCGTGCGGCCCCGGCCTCGTCGCCGCCGCCTTCGCCAGGGTGGCCCGCCACGCGACGGGCATCGACATCACGCCGGCGATGCTCGAGCGCGCGCGGACCCACGCCGCCGCCGCCGGCCTCACGAACGTGACCTGGCGCCAGGGGGACGTGCTGCCGCTCCCGTGGCCGGACGCGTCCTTCTCGATCGTGACTTCGCGCTTCGCCTTCCACCACTTCCTCGACCCGCTGGCCGTGCTGCACGAGATGGCGCGCGTGGCCGCGCCCGGCGGTAAGGTGATGGTCGTCGACAGCGCACCGGCGCCGGACCGCGCCGACGCCTTCAACCGGATGGAGCGGCTCCGCGATCCCTCGCACGTGCGCTCCCTGCCGGTCGACGAGCACCGCGAGCTCTTCGCCAGGGTCGGCCTGGGGGAGCCGCGCGTGACGTGGTACCGCCTCGAAGGCGAGCTCGAAGGCCTGATCGCGCGCTCGTTCCCGAACCCCGGCGACGACGACAAGATCCGCGCCCTCTTCCGGGCCTCGCTCGCCGACGACGCCCTCGACATCCAGACGCGGCTCGAGGATGGTCGGATCCGATACGGATTCCCCTGGCCGTTCTCGTCGCCGACCGCTGACGGCGGCGATGAAGATCGTCGACCTGAGCTACACTCACGTCGACGCGCCGCTGCACTTCCTGGTCGACGGGCGCGACATCGCCGCGATGCCCGTCGACCAGTGGGTCGGCGAGGCGGCGGTGGTCGATCTCACCCATCTGGGCGCCAACGGCGAGGTGACGGCCGAGGATCTCAAGCGCCGCGCCGAGCACGTGCGGCCCGGCGACATCGTGCTGCTCCGGATGGATTGGCCGAAGCGGGTGAGCGTCGAGACCGAGCAGTTCTGGAAGGAAGGCCCGTGGACGGGGCCCAGCGCCTGCGAGTGGCTCGTCGCCCGCCAGGTCAAGGCCGTGGGCTACGACTATCCCCCGGACCAGTGCATCCGCGACACGATCGCCGAGCCGCGCCGGCGCCCGGCCCGGGAAGAGTACACGACGCACGCGATCTTCTTTCCGGCCGGCATCACCGTGATCGAGTACCTGACCAACCTCGACCAGATCGGGGTCTCGCGCTGCCGGTTCGTCGCCCTACCGCTCAAGCTCGAGGGCGCCGACGGCTGTCCGGTCCGCGCCATCGCGATCGTGGAGTGACCCGCCCGATCGTGAGATGCTGGACGGCGTGATCGATCTGCGCCTGGCGCCGATGGCCGCCGTCACCAACGCACCGTTCAGGCTCGTCGCCCGGGAGTGTGGCGCCGGCCCCCTCACCAGCGAGGAGATCGACGCCCGCGCGCTCCTGGCGGCGAATGCGCGCACCTCGGAGCTCACGCGGTTCCTGCCCGAGGAGCACCCGATCGCCATGCAGCTCCTGGGCGCCGATCCCGACGCGCTCGCCGAGGCCGCGCGGCGTCTCGAGGCCGCGGGCGCCGACGCGATCGATCTCAACATGGGCTGCCCGGTGGCGAAGATCGTCGCCAAGGGTCAGGGGGCCGCGCTGATGCGCGATCCGCTCGGCGCCGCCCTCGTCCTCCGTACGATGCGGAAGGCGATCGGCGTGGGCTTCACGATCAAGATTCGCGGCGGCTGGGACGACCGCACGGTGAACGCGGTCGAGATCGCGCGGATCGCCGCGAGCGAGGGGGTCGACGCGATCACCGTCCACCCGCGGACCCGCTCGCAGCAATTCAGCGGCGTGGCGCCGTGGGAGATCATCACAAGGGTCGTCGACGCCGTGGCGATTCCGGTGGTCGGCAACGGCGACGTCCGGAGCCGCGCCGATGCGGCGGCGATGGTCGACGCCACCGGCTGCGCCGCGGTCATGGTCGGGCGCGGCGCGCTCGGCGCGCCGTGGATCTTCCGGGCCGCCGAGGCGTCGCGCGACGAGCAGGCGCGGATCATCCGCCGGCACGCGGCGCTGATCGAGACGCACCTGTCGCCGCTGACCGCGCTCCTCCAGCTCAAGAAGCACCTGGCGTGGTACGCCCGCGGGTTTCCCGGCGCGGCGAAGCTGCGCGAGACGCTGTTCGGTCTGGAGACTCCGGCGGCGGTTCAGGACGCCTTCTGGAGCGTCTGGTGACCCAGGGCTACGGCGAATCGACCCGCTGAGCCTACGCCTCCGCTACTTCTTCTGTGGTGGCACTCGCTGAGAAGCAATGAGAATCCCACGGCAGCACTCGCCCGGCCGTGCTCGATAGCAGGGCGCTGCAGCAGAGGAGCCAGGAGAAATTCAGGGAATCTGAGTATTTGCGAGGTTAGACGAGAGTGACGACCCAGCGCTACTTCGAGGACTTCACCCTCGGCGACCGATTCAAGAGCCCGTCACGGACCTTGACCGACGCCCACTTCCTCTTCTTCGCGGGCATGACGGGCGACAATCATCCGATCCACTATGACGATGAGTACGGGAAGAAGACGCGCTACGGTCGACGGCTCGCACACGGTCTTCTTCTCGCGTCGCTGACGGCGGTGGGCGCGTCGACCCTCGGACCCCTCGTCGAGGAATCCATCGTCGCGTTCGTCGAGCAGACCACACGCTTTCGCGTCCCCGTGTTCATCAGCGACACGATCTACCCGGAGCACGAGGTCGTTGGCCTCGAGCGCAAGCGGTCGGCGGGCCTCCTCACCCTGCGCGTGGCGCTCCGGAATCAGCGCGGCGAGATGGTGCTCGAGGGCGAGCACCGCTACCTGATCGCGTATCGGCCGGTGGCGGCCTGAGTCAGTCCGAGCGCCCGCGCGCGGCGATCTCCCACACGGCTTCGACCTTGTCTCCACGCATCGCGTAGATCCGGTCGTAGAGGTTGATTGTCGGGTCGCAGTGGGGCGGGAAGAACTCGATGCGCTCGCCGAGCCGAGGCGCCCGCGAGGGGTCCGTGATCGTCAGGCGGCCGTGCTCGTCGCCCGCGAAGGCGTACTCGACGCCGGGTCGCTCGACCGATTCAGGTGGGAAGGGCTTGTCGGTCGAGAAGGCCTTGAGGCCGCCGTCGACCATCGCCCGCTCGGCCGTCGGCACGCTGACGACGGTCGCGACCACCGTGAGGGCCATCTCGAAGTCGGTGAGCATCGCGCCCGAGCGTCCGCCGATGCGTCGATAGTCGATGTCCATGACGCAGTAGGAGCCGGCCTGCAGCTCGGTGAGCCCGGGCTGCTCGACGTCGATGTCCCAGGTGCCGGTCGAGCCCCCCGCGACGATCTCGACCGGGAGCCCGGCTCGCTCGATCAGGGCGCGCGTCTCCATGAGCGGCGCCAGGGCGGCGCGCGAGGCCTCGCGCCGGGCTTCCCAGCCGATGACGTGAGCGCAGTGGCCCGCATAGCCCTGGAGCCCGCGAAAGCGGAGCGCCGCCTGCGCGGCCACGGCCCGCGCCAGCGCCAGCGCGGGCTCGCCGGGGGCGACGCCGGTGCGCCGATTACCCACGTCGACGTCGACGAGGACGCTGAGCGTCACGCCGTCGGCGGCGGCCTCGCGACCGAGATCCGCGACATTCGCGGCGTTGTCGACGACGAGGAGCGTGTCGGGCGCCGCCGAGACGAGCCGCATCAGCCGCCGGATCGCCGCGGGCGCGACGACCTCGGTCGTGATCAGGAGGCCGCGGACGCCGGCGCGCGCCATCACCTCGGCTTCGCCGAGCTTCGCGCAGGCGACGCCGAGCGCGCCCTCGTTCACCTGCCGGCGAGCGATCTCCGGGCAGCGGTGGGTCTTTGCGTGGGGCCGAAGATGCTTGCCGGCAGCCCGCGCGTGCGCGGCCATGCGGCGGAGGTTGCGTTCGAAGCGGTCGAGGTCGAGCAGCAGCGCTGGTGTCGGGACGTCGTCGCGCGTCATCGACGCGGGATGCTGCGCTGCTGGATGCCGCTGTAGACGTCGTACCCGAGATCAGGACGTCGCGGCATGGGCCGGGACTGCTCGCGCACGAGCGAGTCGCCCCGCTGCGTCCGCTCGTATTCGGCCGCGTCGCGCTCGGCCTCGCGCACGGCCTGGTCGCGCTTGCCGTCGGGCCGGACGATCGGCCGCCGAGGCGCCGATGGCTGCTCGCGCCTCTGCTCCAAGGGGATCGTGCCCTCCGCGGGAGGCGTCGTCTGCGCTCGGGCGATCGACGGGAACGCCAGGAACGCTGCGAGGATGACGATGATGGCGCGTGAGACCATGAGCGTACAGTACACCCGTCAGACCGTCACGACACGCTGACCTCGTCGCTCAGCTCGTTCGTATCGTCGGGACGGCGCGGATAGTGTTCGGCGAGGGCCCGGCCGAGCTCCTCGATCGCGCGCTCGATCGCCTCCCGAGGCGCGTTCGCCCGCAGCTTCTCCACCATCAGATCGCGCACCCCATGCCAGTGGCGATCGCCCACGCGCGCGTGAATGCCCTCGTCACCGATGACCGCCAGGCGCCGCTCCTCGACCGCGAGGTAGATCAGCACGCCGTGGCGCTCGGCCGTCCGGTGCATGCCGAGCCGCCGGAAGACGTGGCGGGCTCGCGCCAGGGGGTCGGGAGCGCGGCGGAACAGCCGCCGCGGCACGCGACGCTCGAGATGCACCCGGATCTCCGCCGACGTGCGCGCCTCGGCGGTCTTGATCGCCCGGGTGATCGCGTCGAAGTCGGCCTCGCTGAGGAACGCCCGGGTCCACCTCGGATGTCGTCGCATCACCAGCCTCCGCTCGCGCCGCCGCCGCCGGAGCTGCCACCGCCGCCCGAAAACCCGCCGTCGCCCGACGAGCCGCCGCCTCCGCCGCCCCACCCGCCACCGCCGTACCAGCCGCCCAGCCCCGCGGAGCTCCAGCCTCGCCGCCCAGCGGTGTAGCCGCGCTGGTGCGAGGCCTCCCACGCGAGACCGCCGACGGTCAGCGCCGCGAACGCGGCGAAGACCAGCAGGTAGAGATTCGTCGTGCGCTCGCTCTCCGACTGGCGCCGGCGCCGCGACTCGGCGTCGCGCTCTAGCTCGCCGGGCGACCGCGAACGCGACGGCGCGATCCGCTCGTAGACCGCGGTCACGGCGGCTTCGAGCCCGGCCGCGTAGCGCTGCTCGCGGAAGCGCGGCGCGAGCGCGCCGCGGATGATCTGGCCGGCCTCGGCGTCCGGCAGCACGGCCTCCAGCCCGTAGCCGACCTCGAGCCGGAGCTTCCGCTCCTGGACGAAGACGACGAGGAGGACGCCGTTGTCGAGCCCCTTCTGACCCAGGCGCCACTGCTGGAAGAGCCGGTTCGCGACATCCTCCAGGTTCTCGCCTTCCAGCGAGCGGAAGAGGGCGATCGCCATCTGCGTTCCGGTGGCGCGCTCGCGTTCGGCCAGGAGCGCCTCGAGCCGCTCGCGCTCACTGGCGCCGAGGAGCCCGGCGTAGTCGTTCACGCGGCCGGTCGGCGCCGGTGGCAGGACGAGGGCGACGGCGAGGACAGCCGCGAGGAGCAGGCTAGAACTTCACCTTGGGGACGGTGGCCGCGTCGGGCGCCGCTTCGAAGAACGCCTTGGGCTGAAAGCCCGTGAAGCCGGCGATGAGCGAGCCCGGGAAGAGACGCAGGCGCGTGTCGTACTCGCGCACGGCCTCGTTGAACCGCCGCCGCTCGACGGTGATGCGGTTCTCGGTCCCCTCCAGCTGGGTCTGCAGGGCCAGGAAGTTCTGATTCGACTTGAGCTCGGGGTAGCGCTCGACCGTGACCAGCAGCCGCGAGAGCGCCCCCGAGAGCTGGTTCTGGGCGGCCTGGAATCGCTCGAGCGCCTTCGGGTCGTTGAGCGCCTGGGGCGTAAGCTGGATCGAGGACGCGCTCGCCCGCGCGCGCGTGACCTCCTCGAGGACGGTGCGTTCCTGCGCCGCGAAGCCCTTGACGGTCTCGACGAGGTTCGGAATGAGGTCGGCACGGCGCTGGTAGACGTTCTGCACTTGCGCCCACTTCTCGTTGACGTTCTGATCGAGGACGACGAGCTGGTTGTTGATCGAGATCGCCCACGCCGCCACACCGCCGACGAGGACGACGATCACGACCAGAGCGATCAGGAGCCCGCGCGCCATCAGCGGGATGATTATATACTTGCCGCGCACCAGCCGACGCGAGAGGTGCGCGCCGCCGGCTGTCGCGGGGTGGCCCCGCCGGCCGAGGCGAGGCTGCAAATCGAGGAGGCACGTACGGACGACACGGAGCGCCTGCCCGAGTATCACGTCAAGGCTCGCAACACGTCGGCGAGCTCGGAGAACAAGATCCACGACGATCGGATCGCCCGCGAGTACGGGTTCCGCGGCGCGCTTGTGCCGGGCGTGACCGTTTACGGGTACCTCACGCACCCGCTGGTGGAGGCACTCGGCGCGGCCTGGCTCGAGCGCGGGACGGCGAGCGTGCGTTTCGCCAAGCCCATCCACGACGGCGAGGAGGTCCGCGTCGCCGGTGCCGTGACGGCGCACGACGCCAGGATCCTCAGGGCGACGGTGGTGGCCTCCACCGCGGCCGGCGCCGAGTGCGCCACGCTCACCGCGACCTTGCCGGCCGGCGCCCCGGTGCCCGTCAACCTGGCGCTCTACCCGGCGGCACCACTGCCGGCGGAGCGACCCCCCGCGACACGCGATCACTTCGCCGCCCTCCAGGCGCTCGGCACCCCGGTCAACCCGTACGACGACGCGCGCGCCACCGAGTACCTCGAGCGCGTCAGCGACACGCTCCCGCTCTATCGCGGCGCCCGTGGCTGGGCACACCCCGGGTTCTTCCTCGACCAGGCGAACAAAGCGCTCTCGCAGAACGTCCTCATGAGCCCGTGGATCCACGCGGGGAGCGTCGTCCGGCATCTCGGCGGCGCGCGAGTTGGCGAGACGCTCGCGACCCGCGGCCGCGTGCGCTCGCTGTTCGAGAAGAAGGGGCGGCAGTTCGTCGAGGCGGACCTCGTCATCGTCGCCGGCGATCGTGCCCGCCCGGTCGCCCACGTGCTGCACACCGCGATCTACCGGCTGGCGGCTCCCGCGCGTTGATTCGTGCCGGGCGGCGTGCTAGAAACGTGCATCCACAGGAGGCCGACCGATGAACCTGAACTACGCGCCTGAAGACCGGGAGTTCCGCGCGGCCACCCGGCGCTGGCTCGAGACCAACGTCCCGACGCAGGACCTCAAGACGCTCGACGAGCGCAAGGCATGGCACCGCAAGCTCTACGAGGCCGGGTATGTCGGCATGCTGTGGCCGCGCGAGTACGGCGGCTGGGGCGCCACGCCCATGCGACAGGCCATCGTGCAGGACGAGATGGCGCGTGTGAGCGCGCCGCCGCCGATCAATGGGCTCGGCATCGGCTTCATCGGCCCGACGATCATCGTCCACGGCACCGAGGCGCAGAAGCAGCGCTACCTCAAGAAGATGCTGACCGCCGAGGAGATCTGGTGCCAGCTCTACTCGGAGCCGAACGCGGGATCGGACCTTGCGAGCCTCAAGACGCGGGCGGAGGACCAGGGCGACCACTTCCTCGTGAACGGCCAGAAGATCTGGACCTCCAGCGGGCCCATCGCCGACTGGGGCATCCTGCTCGCCCGCACCGATCCGAAGGTGGCGAAGCACCGGGGCATCTCGTGCGTGTTGCTCAACATGCGCCAGTCCGGCGTCGAGGTGCGCCCGCTCAAGCAGATCACCGGCAGCTCGCTCTTCTCCGAAGTCTTCATGACCAATGCCCGCGCCGAGAAGTCGGACCTCATCGGTAACGTCAACCAGGGCTGGGAGATCGCGCAGACCACGCTCGGCTACGAGCGCGGCAGCAACTCGCTGGGCCGAGTCACGCGTTACGCCACGGCGTTCAACCAGCTGGTGAAGGCGACGAAGGAACTGAAACGCGGCGGGCGGCCGCTCATCGACGACCCCGCGGTGCGGGCGAAGATGGGACGGATTTACGCTGACCTTGAAGTGCAACGCTATGCCGCCTTGCGCGTGCTCTCGGCGCTCCAGAAGAGCGACTCGCCGGGCGCCGCGTCGTCGATCACCAAGCTGTCGTATACCGAGTTCGAAAAGCGCTACTACGAGCTCGCCCTCGAGATCCTGGGCCCGTTCGGGCAACTCATGGTGGCGCGCGAAGAGTTCGAGGAGGTCGACACCTCCTCCGGCGAGCCCGGCACGTTCGCGACCGCGTTCCTCTGGTCGCGCGCCGGCACGATCTACTCCGGCTCGTCGGAGATCCAGAAGAACATCATCGGAGAGCGCGTGCTCGGCCTGCCGAAAGAAGTGCGCGCCGACCGTCTGAAGGCCTGACGCCATGGACTTTTCGTTCAGCTCCGACCAGCAGCTCCTGAAGAACTCGGCCCGCGCGTTCCTCGACGAGCATTGCAAGCCCGCCACGGTGCGCCTCTTGTGGGACGATCCGCGCGGCGAGAGCGACACGATGTGGAAGGAGATGGCCCAGCTCGGCTGGCTCGGGCTCGCCCTGCCCGAGACCTACGGCGGCAGCGGGCTCGGCATGGTGGAGACGGCGATCCTGCTGGAGGAGCTCGGCCGTGCCGCGTATCCCGGGCCGTACTGGCCGACCGTGCTGGCGGCCGGCGCCATCGAAGCGGCGGGCACCGACGCGCAGAAGAAGCGCTGGCTCGCCGCGATCGCGACCGGCGACGCCCGCGCGACCCTGGCGCTCCTCGACGCGGACCTCGACTGGGACCCGGCGGCGATGACGACCCGGGCGGAGAAGACGGCGAAGGGCTGGGCGCTCTCCGGAACGAAGCGCTTCGTGCCCTGGGCCCACGTGGCCAACGTGCTCCTGATCCCCGCGCGGACACCCGAGGGCCCGACCGTGTTCCTCGTCGATCCCGCGACGGCCGGTCTCACGCTCGCGCCCGTCCAGGGCATGGATCTCGCGACGCGCTGGGTGCACCTGGCGATGGACAAGGTCGCCGTGGGTCCCGAGGCGCTGCTCGGCGGGCCCGGTCAGGCGGCGCCGCTGCTCGCGGGCCTGCTCCGTCGCGGCGCCGTCGGCGCGGCCGCGGAGATGCTGGGCGCGGCGCGGCGATGCCTGGACATGGCGGTCGGCTACGCCAAGGTGCGGGAGCAGTTCGGCCAGCCGATCGGCTCGTTCCAGGCGATCCGTCACAAGTGCTCGGAGATGCTCCTCGAGGTCGAGAACTCGCACTCGGCCGTCTACTATGCCGCCTGGGCGCTCGACGCGAAGGCGGAGGACGCCGAGCTCGCCGCGTCGGTCGCCAAGGCCTACGTGGGCGACGCCTCGCGCAAGGTGTGCGGCGAGGCGATCCAGGTGCACGGCGGCATCGGCTTCACGTGGGAGTACGATCTCCACATCTACTTCAAGCGGGCCAAGGCGCTCGAGCCGATGTACGGCGACGCCGACTACCACCGCGAGCAGATCGTCCGGCGCGTCGCGAGCTAGCCGGAGACCGCGCGACCCCGTGCCCGCGACCCCGCCCCCGCTCGACGGCATCCGGGTCGTCGATCTCACGAGCTACATCGCCGGCTCGTACGCCGCGATGCAGCTCGCCGATCTCGGAGCGGCGGTCATCAAGGTCGAGGCGCTCGAGGGCGACTCGTTCCGCGAATTGCCCGGCTTCTTCGGATGGAATCGGGGCAAGCGCTCGATCGCGGTCAACCTGAAGACCCCCGAGGGGCGCGAGATCGTCCACCGGCTCGCGGGGCGCGACGACGTCGTGATGGAGAACATGCGGCCCGGCGTGGCCGAGCGGCTCGGGATCGGCTACGAGCGACTCAGCGCGATCAATTCCCGCCTGATCTATTGCTCGGTCACGGCGTTCGGCTCGAGCGGTCCCGACTCCGACCGACCCGGCTTCGATCCGATCTTCCAGTCGCTGGGCGGCCTGATGACGCTCCAGGGCTTCGGCGGGCCGCCCCAGTACCTGCGCACGGCCCCGACCGACTACTACACGGCGGCGCTCGCGGCCCAGGGGATCGTCGCCGCGCTCTTCGCGCGCGAGCGCACGGGCCGCGGCCAGCGCGTCGAGACGTCGCTGCTCCGCGGCGTCATGGCGCTCCAGTCGGGCGTCGCCGTGGACTATCCGGCGAAGCCGACGCTGATCCGCGACAACCCCACCTACCGGCTCTACCAGGCGGGCGACGGGGCCTGGTTCTTCCTCGCGGTCGGCAATCAGGCCTTCTGGGTGAAGCTCTGCAAGGCGCTCGGCCTCGAGCACCTGGCGGACGATCCCCGCTTCGCCTCGTGGCTCAAGCGCCTCGAGAACAACCAGGCGCTCCTGCCGCTCATCGACGCCAAGTTCAAGTCCGAGCCGCGCCGCCACTGGCTCGAGCTGCTCGCGACGCACGACATCCCGGCGGCGCCGGTGCAAACCGTGGCGGAGTTCATGGAGCATCCGGCCGTGCGCCACCACGACATGGTCCACGAGTACGACCACCCGGAGGTCGGCCGCCTGCGCATCATGGGCCAGCCGATCGCGTTCACCGGGACGCCCACGCGCGACCCCGGGCCGCCGCCGACGCTCGGCCAGCATACCGACGCGGTACTGCAGGAGCTCGGCTACACCGACGGGCAGATCGCCGACCTGGTAGCGCGTCGCATCTGTCGCCGGCCGCCGGCCGAGGCCCGGTAGCAAAGGATTGGGAGGCATCCGACCGATGATGTACGAGGCGATCCGCTACGAGCAGGCCGACGGCGTCGCAACGATCACGCTCCACCGCCCCGAGGTCCACAACGCGATGAACGAGCGCATGCGCGAGGAGCTGACGCGATGCTTCGGCGACCTCGCCCAGAGCGCAGACGCGCGCGTGGTCGTCGTCACGGGCGCGGGCGAACGGGCCTTCTCCGCCGGCGCCGACATCCGCGAGTTCGTCGCGCCGCAGGTGCCCGTTCGATTCCGGGAGGGTCGTCGCCGCGTCGACTTCCGCGCGGCGATGGATCGTTGCGGCCAGCCGATCATCGCGGCGATCCGAGGCTTCGCACTGGGTGGCGGCCTCGAATTCGCCCTCGCGTGCGACATCCGCATCGCGGCCGAGGACGCTCAGCTCGGGCTCACCGAGGTGAACCTCGCGATCATCCCGGGCGGCGGCGGCACGCAGCGGCTCCCCCGGCTCGTGGGCCGCGGCAAGGCGCTCGAGATGATCCTGACCGGCGCGCGGATCGACGCGCGCGAGGCGCTCCGGATCGGGCTCGTCGAGCGCGTGGTCCCGACGGGCGAGGTGCTGCCCGCGGCGCAGGCCCTCGCCCGGACGCTCGCCGACAAGGCGCCGGTAGCGCTCCGCTATGCGAAGGAAGCGGTGGTGAAGGGGCTCGGGCTGCCGCTCGAGGACGGCATCCGACTCGAGAACGACCTGGCGACGCTGCTCCGCACGACAGAGGACCGCATCGAAGGCGCCAAGGCGTTCCTCGAGAAGCGAAAGCCCCGCTTCAGCGGCACATAGCGGTGCCGTACGCGTACTACGCACGGCTCACGCGCTCGCAGCAGGCCGTCTACCGCAAGAGCGACACCCTCATCGAGATCCGCCTCGAGAACCCGGGGACGCTCCACCCGAGCGTCGCGGCGCTCGAAGCCGCGCTCAAAACCGAGGAGCGCGCTGCGACTGAGCGGGCGAGCCAGGATCTGGTCACGGGGCTCACCGATGCGATGGGGCTACCCGTCGTGCGGGTCGAGGTGCTCGCCGCCCGCCCCCACTCGCACTGGGGCGAGCTCCACGGCCTCTACACTTACGAGCGGGGCCGGAAGCCCAAGATCCAGCTGTGGATGCGGACGGCCAAGCGAAGGCGCGTCGTGGCGTTCCGGACGTACCTGAGGACGCTGCTCCACGAGGTGGGCCACCACGTCGACTACACCGGGTTACGCCTGGCTGAGTCGTATCATACGGAGGGGTTCTACAAGCGAGAGTCGAGCCTGTTCCACCAGCTCGTGCCCGACGCCCCAGGGAGGATCACGATGGCCACGATGGAAGAGTACGCCAAGCTGCCGATCGAGGACAGAGTGAAGCGGCTGACGCAGACCTCGGACGAGCTCGCCGCCGCGATCCGTGGCCGCGACGACGCGACGCTGTCGCGCCGTCCCGACGGCAAGAACTGGGCGGCCAAGGAGGTCGTCTGTCACCTGCGCGATGTCGAGGAGATGTTCATGGGGCGGTTCGGGCTGATCCTGGCGATGGACGATCCGAAGCTTGCGTTCGATCCCACCACGCCCGATCGTTGGGCCGAGGAGCGGCAGTATCTCCGGAACGACGTGCAGCAGGCGCTCGGCGCCTTCCGGAAGCGGCGCGACGAGTCGCTCGCCTTGCTCAGGACCCTCACGCCCGAGCAGTGGACGCGCGCCGGCATTCACGCCACGCGCGGCCCGGTCACGATCAACGACTTCGTGACGCTCATGGCGTGGCACGACGACAACCACCTCGACCAGCTCAAGCGCGCACTGGACGGCAAGGCCTAGGACCGCACGACCGGCGTGCGCCGTTGCTACGATGCCCGGCCGTGGACCATCTCGATATGGCGCCCCGTAGTGGACTGGGACCGTGTTCAGCCGTCGAACCGCAGCTGACGCTGGCCACTCGGCTCGACCCTCGTGATGTTATGCAGAGCGTCAGCCCAACGGGATGCTGAGAGAAAAAGAGCAGGTGATACATCCTCACGTTCTTTTCATTCGTGAAGTACGGCTCACCCTGCGCCGGATACTGATATCCAAGCGTCCTCATGCGATTCATGAACTCAAGCACGAAGGGCTGATCGTGTGCTGCCATCGCTTCGTATGTCAGTCGCTCACCTGCAGCGAGACGAGCGCGCTTTAGCTCGCGCCATCCGGGTATCAGGTCGTCCAACGGCGCCTTAGCACGCTTCGCAAAGGCGCCAAGATTGCGCGCGATACCGATACCTCCGGGAAATAGATAGAGGCTCACCTTCGTGCAGCCGGTGACCGGGTTCCACGTGGCGTCCGTCCACTCGATGCCGAAATGGTCTCCCATCAACCTCGATCTCGGCTCGCAGGATAAAC
>Ga0066710_100000485_pt1 | contig 24271 bp, 23 predicted proteins | sample GraSoiAngelo_159_FD_79666 | JGI IMG/M metagenome (GOLD analysis project Ga0066710, IMG submission 79666) | Grasslands soil microbial communities from the Angelo Coastal Reserve, California, USA - 14_1009_16_40cm | ecosystem: Environmental > Terrestrial > Soil > Grasslands | place: USA...
AATTCGAAATTTCTTAATAGATTCTCCGGTATCTCACCGTGTGTTCAAACTGCTTCGAGTAGACAGCTGTCTGCAGGACTGGGATTTGGATATCGACCTGGTAATTCAGACTGACCTTCAGCGTGTCTCCAATCCCGAGGACGCGAATTTGTTCGCTCCGGACGGGAAGTTCCAGTTGTTCGGCTTTCAAGAGGATCAGGGTGCGAATTTCCTTGGCCGGTCTCTGCTCTGTTCCAGCAATCTGGACGAGGTATTGCAGGTAGTCGGCGAGCGACTCGTCATTCATGGAGGCCCGGATGTAATCGAAAGAAAGGTAAAAATAGAAGAATCCAACCAGAATCCAAAGTAACAAGACAAGGCGCTTTCCATTAGCGCTTGTGCCTATTCCCATCTACGTCTTCGCCCTAAAGTCGTCTTTTGGACAAACCCAGTACATCCCGCCAGGGTACCCAGCGGACTTGATGACACGCGTCGCCACCATCGGGGTCGCACACTGAGGGCACGGTTTGCCAAGACTTACAGAGTCTTTGTCTTTACCAAGGCTGGATCGCGCCGTTTTACTAAGCTTTGCACCGGATGCCATATAGCTACAGTCCTCCTAGATAACATAAGGTCATAGAACCCAAACCCTTATATTACACCTACTCCTGCGGCGAGTGCTTCACTTCGATTACACGCATTTCATGTTGGATCCTCCATGTGTTTCTTGAACTGCTCAGGGGTATCGATATCGACCAGTATCCCCGGTGCGTCCACGGAGACCTCTATGATCCGGGTTGGATCTTTGCGAACGACGATATTAGCGCCCTGCGATGCCGGTAAGGCAAGGATTTCCTGGAGCACTTCCGATGCGAACAGTACCGGATGGCCTCGCCGTCCGTGGTACGCCGGCAACACGATGCGGTTTGGCGCCAGGCTGGCGATCAGCGCCTCGATGATTGCGGCATCGACCAATGGATGATCAACGAGAAACAGAAACGAGCCGGCTGTATCCGGAGGAAGCGCTCGAATGCCCGCCTGAAAAGAAGTGATCATGCCCTGTTCGTAGTCGGGATTGAAGACAACCGATGGCAGGGCTACGCGGCGCCGGATCTCCTCCTGGTGATGGCCGACGACAACGACGGTGTGACCGATAGAGGAGCCGGAAATTGTATCCAGTATGTTTTCCAGAAATGTCCGGCCCCGAAAGGGAAGAAGCGCCTTCGGCCGGCCCATTCTCTCGGATTTGCCGGCGGCGAGGACGACGGCTGAGATCATGGCGTCAATCTAAACTGTAGCGGCGGTCGATGGTCGCCGGCCCGCGGGCCGGCGAAACCGGCGATTCGCCGCGGCTGCAGTTGGCCCCCATCAGTGCGTTAGCGCGTAGAGGAAAAAGTTGATCGCGAGCCGGTAGGCATAGGCCGAGAAATAATTCGCGTACTTCGGTTCATCCGCCCATTCGTACGCGTCGCCGAGATCGGTGTTGTGGTTAATCACCATCACGAGACGTCCGTGATCGTCCCACACCCCCTTACACTCGGCGACAAAGCCGTCCTGCTCCCACGTGATGCCGCCGTTGTACACATAAGCCAGACTAGGAACCTGGATGATTTTGTCAATGTCGTAAAAAGTGTGGAAAATGGGGTGATTCTTCGGAATGTCTTTGATCTCGGCCGTTGGCAGCACCTTCCTTAACTGGCGCTCCATGGCCTCCCATTCGAAACTCCCCCAGAAATCATCCAAGACCCAGAAGCCTCCGCGCGCCAGGTATTCGCGCAAAATGCCGGCGTCCTCGTCAGTAAGAACCATCTGCTCGGGCTCGCTTGTGTAGAGGAAAGGATATTTGAACAGATCCGGATCGGTGAGGGCGACGGCTTTTTCATGATCGGCGATATTCAAGTTGGTGAGCCGCTTGATACCCATGATGAGCAGACGATCCGACTTGGGATAATCCGTGTACCAGTTCTTGTAGTAGCCAGGTATTCTCCCGTTGTAAATCAGGCGCGCGAAGACGATCTGATTGGTGTCGCCTTTCGGCTGATCGATGTAGCGCGCATCATCGTATCGCCCAAGTAAACCCAACTCCTGCGCAAACAGGGCTCCAACCGCAATGCTGGCGGCCAGCAACCCTGCAATGATCCGGACGCGGCTCACCACACCTCCTGTGCCTTGGCAGGGGGACCGAGATACAGATCCCTTAACGTGTAATATAGCGGGATTAAAAAGATCAGCAGCAGTATCAAAGCAACGAAGCGGAAGAACGTTTTACGCCAAGTGGAAGCCTCCAAAGACTCGAACGGAACGATCCTTTGATGTGATTCACAGAAATCCGTTTCGTTCAGAGTTTCACCGATACACTGGAAGCCGGAGTCGTAGATGTGAAGGCAGCGTGCCATGGTTGCTGCTATCATAATGACAATAACCCCGTTCGTTCAATGACGAAAACGCTAATTCGACACGCCACCAATACGGATTTCGAGTTTTTGTTGGAGATCGATGAAGCCAGCTTCCCTGGAGGCGTCGCATACGATGCCGTCGAACTGGCGTACTTCATGAATCGTGAGGGAGCCGAGACGATCGTCGTCGAAGTGGAAGGAACGATTGTGGCCTTTCTGATCATGGAAGTGCACCGCAACCACAGGCGCGCAACCATTGTCACACTCGATGTGGTTGAAAGCCATCGCCGGAATGGTTATGGCTCGCAGCTCTTGAAACACTCCGAGCAAATGCTGACCGAGTACGGCGTCGAGGCCTACGACCTGCAGGTGGATGTCACGAACCGCCCCGCCATTACTTTCTACAAAAAGCATGGTTTCAAAAATGTTCGTGTCTTGCCGAACTACTACGCCAACGGTCATGACGCGTATCTGATGCTGAAGGAACTCCTCTCCTAGACGCGGAGAAGGAACCAACTAACGGAAAGGCGAACCCCCCTCGAAGGAGAAGCTCAAAATACGGATTTCATACGGTCGTAGGTCGTCTTCAATTCCTCAGGAAGGACCCGCGTTTCCCCCGTAATCGACATGAAATTGGCGTCACCGATCCAGCGGGGGACGACATGCAAATGGAAGTGTTCCTTCACACCTGCGCCGGCACAGCTACCTAAATTCATACCCAAATTGAAGCCTTCGGGGCGATACAGTTTCTGAAGCGCGGCCAGGGCGCGTTTGGCGAGTTCCATCATTTCCGAGCTCTGCGCAGCCTTGGCATCGGCCATGGTATCGAGGTGCTCGTAAGGCGCAATCATGAGATGCCCGGACGTATATGGGAACAAGTTAAGAATGATGAAGTTCTGATCGCCTCTAAAGACGATGAGCCGTTCGGGGTCACGGCTCGTATCCTCGCCTACACAAAAGATGCAATAGGGCGGTCTCTTCGCCGCCGACGCCAGGTAATCGTAGCGCCACGGACTCCAAATAAACTCCATACTACGCGTTGGAGGGCGCTGGTGGTAGCGGCGTAGGTACGGCGATCGTTCCGTCGTTAATGAGATCCTTAAGCTCCTTACTGGGCTTGAAATAAGGGACGCGCTTCGCCGGCACCTCCACCTTTTCGCCCGTCTTCGGATTCCGGCCGACGCGTGCGTTGCGTTGGCGCACCCTGAAGCTGCCGAAGCCGCGAACTTCCAGCTTATCGCCAGTCTTGAGGGCCTTGATTACGCTCTCAAACAAAGTGTCGACAATGACCTCTGAATCTTTCCGCGTCAACTCCGTCACCCGGGCTACTTCCTCAACCAGGTCTGCCTTGGTCATGTTGTTTTGACTCCTCGCTTCGACTTGGGTTCGGGTCTGCAGGCTCCAAGGGTTTCGGCCGGTCCCGACATTACTTCCACAAGTATTGAAAGCGGATTTGTGATTTCAAAGTTTGTCCGTTGAAAGGCACGAATCGCGATAGATCTGTAGTCAATACGTCTAGTAATGTGACGCGCTGGCGGCTCAGGCGAATCAAGCGAGGCTTTCCGGAGATTCCGGCCAGCTTCGCGGTCAGATCCACCGCATCCTGAAAGTCGCCGATCTCATCGATCAACTTCCGCTCTTTGGCATCCCTGCCCGTGAACACGCGCCCGTCGGCCAGGGAACGCACTTCGTCGAATTCCAACTTGCGGCCCGACGCCACGGCCTCGACAAATTGGACATACATATCGTCGATCAGACCCTGGAAGTATGCACGCTCCTTGTCCGTTAAAGATCGCGTCGGCGAACCCGTGTCCTTGAATTCGCCGGTCTTAAAAACAACATCTTTCAGTTTGGCCCACTCGAGCAAATCACCGTAATTCACCCATTCGGCAATGACACCGATGCTGCCGATGATCGTCCCCGGATTGGCAATGATTTTGTCCGCGGCGCAGGCCACGTAATACGCACCGGAAGCTCCAGTCGAGGAGACGTATGCAACGATGGTCTTGTCTTTCTTATCGCGAAGGCGCTTGACCTCGGAGTAGAGCTCCTGCGAGACGGCAACCCCGCCGCCGGGTGAGTCGATATGGAGCAGAATGGCTCGAAGCGAACTGGAGTCTTCGTATCGCTTCAATTGATCCAGAATAGAACGGGATTCGACCAACTCGCCCTCGATGTCCACCACCTGAACGCGGTCCGAGAAACCGAACTCGGTCCCCTCGCTCTCACCGAAGGTCAGGACGATGGCCAGCAGTGTGACAGCCACAAGCACAAAGGCTCCTCCCCCAAGGAGGAGCCATATCAGCGTGCGGTTTCGCATAGAAGTATTTCGAAATTCGAATTTATTGTGCTGGGACCGATCTCAAAAAATTCGAAATTCGAAATTCGAAATCAATTAGCTGTTATCCTTCGCGTGGAACAGGTCGGCCAACGTTGCGCTGCCGTCGGCACTTTCGCGGTAGCTATCGTATTCCTTCCGCTCGGCTTCCTCGGCAAGGGCCTTATGACTCAGGCCGATTTTCCTCTCCGCAGGACTCAATTTGATGATCTTGAACTCCATTTCCTCGCCAAGCCGGAACCGGTTTTCGACGTGTGCCCGGTCGGCCTCTTCGAGCTCGGAAACGTGGCACAAGCCTTCGATGCTTTCATCCAGTTCGACGAAAACGCCAAACGGGGCGTGACGAACGATTCGGCCGCGAACGCTATCGCCGACCCTGTGGTTGGTAAAGAACTGTTCCCAGACATCCGGCTGCAATTGTTTGATGCCAAGCGACAGGCGATGGTTCTCGGTATCGATATTTAGGATCACGGCCTCGACACGCTCCCCTTTCTTTAGGACCTCGGAGGGATGCTTGATCCGGCGCGCTGAAATATCGGATACGTGAACGAGGCCATCTATGCCGTCCTCAACCTCGATAAACGCTCCGAAGTCGGTCAGGTTCCGAACCCGTCCTGTGATTACAGAGCCAATGGCATAACGTTCCGCCAGGGTTGTCCAGGGATCTGCTTCCGTCTGTTTCAGACCCAGGGATATGCGGCGATTGTCCATGTCCACGTCAAGCACGAGGGCCTCGATATCCTGCCCGACCTGAAGCAGCTTGGACGGATGCTTCACGCGCTTGCTCCAGGACATCTCTGATACATGAATGAGTCCCTCAACTCCGGGCTCTAGCTCGATGAACGCACCGTAGTCGGTGAGGTTGACGACTCGCCCGGTAACGCGCGCGCCAACCGGATAAACTTCCCGCACCAGCGTCCACGGATCCGGTGTGAGCTGTTTGAACCCAAGCGAGACACGTTCCTTCTCGCGGTCGTACTTCAGAACCTTCACAGTGATCTCTTCGCCAACGTTGAATATTTCCGAAGGATGGTTCACCCTGCCCCAGGAAAGATCGGTGACATGCAATAACCCGTCAATACCCCCCAGATCGATAAACACACCGTAGTCGGTGATGTTCTTCACCGTGCCGCGAACCTCGGCGTCTTCTCTGAGGGCTTCGAGCGTAAAGGCCTTCTTGCGCGCCTGCTCGGTTTCCAGGACAAGCTTGCGGGAAAGAACAATGTTGCCACGTTTGCGGTTGAGCTTGATAACCCGGCATTCAATCTCTTTGCCCCGCAGAGAATCCAGATTCTTTACCGGCCGAACATCAATTTGCGAACCCGGGAGAAAAGCGCGGATGCCGATGTCCACCGAGAGACCTCCCTTAATCCGCTCAATGACACGACCGCGAATAATGGCGTTCTCGTTGTAAGCCCTTTCCACTTCTTCCCAGACCCTTACCTTCTCGGCCTTCTCTTTAGAGAGAACAATATGGCCGTCGACATCTTCCGTATCTTCCAACAGCACATCGATGACGTCGCCGACTTTGACCGTGATACGATCGCCATCCTTGAATTGCGCCACAGGAATGACGCCTTCGGACTTGTACCCAATATCGACAACAACATCCGTGTCCGTTATCTTCAATACTGTCCCCTTCATCACTTCGCCTTCTGCGAATTTACGGGCGCCGTACTGGTCTAAAAGCTGCTCGTAGTTTTCTTCCTCCTCTCTTGCTTTTGGAGCAAATTGGCCGGTGCGCTTTTCTTCGGGGGCGCGTTCCGCTCCGGTCAATTTTCCGGGTTCGTTAACCATTGTGTTCGTTTCCTCCTGGGATAATTGCAAACTTGGTACGGTATCGGATTTTCCGATCCATTGCAACCACTGGACTGAATATCGGAGCGACCTGGCGAGGGCTCAGCCGGGGGGTTTAGGGACACGCGATGTCCTTAAGCAACAGTGGCTTAATGGCGTGAGCTAACTATAAGCAATGCGCCCTGGGAAAGCAAACGATTTGTCCTGGGGACTACGCGCTTGTCAGAATGCGCTTTATCCTTATAATGGGAGAGAGTTGGAGGCAGCTTGATGAAGGCAGGCATACATCCGAATTACGTCGAGGCGATTGTCAAATGCGCTTGCGGCGAGACTTTCAAGACGCGGTCGACGAAACCTGAAATCCACCTCGAGATCTGCTCGAAATGCCATCCGTTTTTTACCGGCAAACAAAAGCTGGTCGATACCGCGGGCCGTGTTGAACGATTCCAGAGAAAATACAAGAAAAATAAAATTGAGGAAAAACCATCCAATGCTTAAATACGTGAAGCATCTAGCGCTTACTGCCACCTCCTGGGCTCTTGGCTCAAGTGATGACATTCTGGTCGGGGGACAGGCAGTCATCGAAGGCGTGATGATGCGTTCTCCGAAAGGCTATTCCGTCGCTGTGCGGCGCCGCGATGGAACGGTCCGGGTCATGAAGGACGCGCTACGGACGACCGGTGAAAAGTGGCGCGCTTTCAAACTACCGATTCTGCGGGGCGTCGGCGTACTCGGGCAGGCGCTCGTGCTCGGCATTCGTGCCCTTCGGTTCTCAGCCGAGGAGGCCCTCGGCGAGGAGGCGCCCAAGGACGAAATGACGAAAGATCCATCTAAAGTTTCTTCCTGGTTTGTTGCGGGCAACCTGGCTCTGGCACTGGGGATCAACATTCTGCTCTTCGTCGCGCTGCCGTTGTTCATCACTCGTTTTCTTCAGACCGAAATTGGATTCCAAAGCTCAATTCTATTTAACGGCATCGATGGTTTACTGCGCGTGTCTGTGTTTGTCATCTTTCTGTATTCCGTATCATGGATGAAGGACATGAACCGGGTCTTTCAATATCATGGCGCCGAGCACAAAACGGTCTACAACTTCGAGGCTCGCGAGGATCTCAACGTTGCGAACGCGAAAAGGTTTTCCACGCTTCACCCGCGGTGCGGAACCAGTTTTCTGCTTGTGGTGATGGTCGTCAGCATTTTGGTGTTCTCGATTGTTCACTTTGATTCACTCGCGGGAAAACTCCTTTCACGGATCGCTCTTCTCCCGCTGATTGCAGGAATTTCCTACGAAATCATCCGCTATTCCGCCAAACATCCGCGCAGTCTGCTTCGCATCGTCACACTACCTGGTCTGTTGCTCCAGAAGATCACGACGAAAGAACCCGACGAAACGCAGCTTGAGATTGCAATTCGCGCTCTGCAAGAAGCTTTGACCGTATGATCCCCACAGCGAACTTACTCATCGAACGGCTGCGAACCGTCGAAGCCCGTTACGAAGAGTTGAACCAGTTGATGGCTGAACCGGAAGTTGTATCCGACAACAAGCGGTATCAAAAGACCGCAAAGGCGCACAGCGAGATCGGCGAGATTGTATCGAAATTCCGTGAATATAAGGACCTCGAGCGTGGCGTCAGCGAAACCGGAGCCATGGTTCGCGAGGAAACGGATCCCGAGTTGAAGGCCATGGCTGAAGAGGAACTCGCAAATCTCCAAAAGCGCCTGGCTCAGTGTGAAACCGATCTCAAACTTCTGCTGTTGCCGAAGGATCCCAACGACGATCGAAACGTCATTCTGGAAATCCGCGCCGGGACTGGCGGCGACGAAGCAACTTTATTTGCCGCCGACATCTTCCGTATGTATTCGCGCTACGCGGAATCTCAACGCTGGCGGGTTGAGATTCTTTCTTCGAATGCGACAGGCGTCGGCGGCTTCAAGGAAATTATTGCGCTGATCGAGGGTAAGGGTGTCTACAGCCGGCTGAAGTACGAAAGTGGAGTACATCGCGTGCAGCGCGTTCCGGCAACCGAGGCCAGCGGACGAATTCACACGTCCGCCATCACGGTTGCCGTCCTGCCCGAAGCGGATGAAGTGGAAGTTCAGATCAGCGAGAAGGATCTGCGTGTCGATACATTTTGCTCGTCCGGCCCCGGCGGTCAGTCTGTGAATACGACGTACTCGGCTGTCCGCATCACGCATGTTCCAACCGGCCTGGTGGTCTCCTGCCAGGATGAGAAATCGCAGATCAAAAATAAAGCGAAGGCGCTACGAGTGCTCCGCTCGCGTTTGTACGAGATCGAAATGGAAAAGCAGCAGAAGGCGCTCGCCGACGAGCGGCGCTTGATGGTCGGCACAGGGGATCGTAGCGAGAAGATCCGAACTTACAATTTTCCTCAAAACCGGGTCAGCGATCATCGAATCGGGCTAACCCTGCATAGACTCGATTCCATCATGGACGGCGACCTCGGCGAAATTCTCGAGGCCCTCACGACTCACTTCCAGGCTGAACGACTCAAAAAAGAACTTGTGGCGTGACCATTCGCGAAGCGCTCCGTAGGATGACCGAGCGTCTCGAGGCCCATCGAGTGTCTAATGCGAGGCTCACCGCTGAGGTCTTGCTCGCTCACTGCCTGTCGGTCGAGCGCGACTATCTTTACACGCATGATGAACGCTTGCTTGGAAGCGAGGAGTCCCAGACGCTGGAAGACACCCTCGATGACCGGATTTCCGGCGTCCCCCTCCAGTACATCGTTGGCCGGCAGGAATTCTACGGCCGTTACTTCCAGGTCACGCCTGCAGTGCTGATCCCCCGCCCCGAAACCGAGCACATCATCGAATCCGTCCTCGAAATCTGGGGGACGTGGCGTCAGCCCCCTGGTCCCCCGCGAATTATCGATGTCGGGACAGGGTCGGGATGTATTGCTGTGACCTTATCCTTGGAAATTCCGGGCTCTGAAGTTTTCGCTGGAGATATCTCGAACGAAGCTCTAGGCGTCGCGCGCCGTAATGCCTCAACGGCCGGAGCAGCGGTTGGATTCGTGTGCATGGATGTGCTTGACGCGGTGTCAGGCCCGTTTGATTTCATTGTCAGCAATCCACCCTACGTCCGGCCAGATGAGATGAGCCTCCTTCAACCTGAAGTACGAGAATACGAGCCTCACCTCGCGTTGTTCACTCCGGGTGATGATTTGGAAATTTACCGGCGGCTCGTCGCCGAAGCGAGCGAAAAGCTCCGGGCGGGCGGCTATTTGATCGTGGAGATCGGCATTGGAATGGAAGATCGAGTCGCGGAATTGTTGAGAACAGGATGGGAAAAGTTGCCCACGAAAAGGGATCTTCAGGGAATCCCAAGGACGGTGATTGCGCGGAAGAGCTCACTGTAGCGGCGCGCTAGTTCAGTTTGGCTAGCACCGTACCGTGCGGATCCATCGCAACCCGCTCCGGCCTCTTCTTGACGGCAAACCGAAAATGCCCTGGCTCGTCGCTGACGGCCACTCGTCCGAGAAATTCACCATCGGCGTACACCGGTATTGGCATAACAAAATTTTCCGAAACATTGGATTGTTGGATAGTTCCTTCGATGGTGAAGCCGTTTTGTGAAGGCTCAAGCTTGTAATCCAGGCGGTAAGCCGGAACACCCGTGCCGAATACCCAATCATCAAAGAACCAGTCCAATTTCCTGTCGTCCCGCAGATCCATCGTCTTCGTCATGTACTTTTCGGCAACACGCTTGAAATCATAGGTTGATGCAACGACTCCTTGATCGTTTTGAAAAAGCTCTCGCGTCATCTTGAAAAATGCGGCGTCGGGATCTGGCCCGTCGTTTTGCATCAACATCCGAAGCATGTGCAGGACCCACATGCTTTTCTCATGCATCATCTGAGAACCTTGGGGTGTGTGCGAGCTCGCCAACCGTTGTCCTAGCCAAATCGGCCCGGTACTCTCATTGGTCTTGCCGTCAGGCGCCTGATCCATCAGGTATGAACGCGCACCGTCGAGGATCTCACGAAATCGCGATGTGCCCGGGTACTTGTGCTCGATGTACATCGCGCCCGCATAGGAGGCAAATCCCTCCGAAAGCCACTGGTCGTGATAGTTGCTCCAACGCACCTTCCCCACCCACTGATGTGCGACCTCAGATGCACGCACCAGTTCGGCCGCCGCCGGATCCTGGGGCGCATTCAGGAGCGTCGGCCAACCGTGCGGCGACTTCATAGGAAATTGCGATACGGTCAACCGTTGATACGGGTAGGACCCCAAGATGTTTGAGAAGTACGTCATCGTTTCCCGTACTTCTTTCAATAGGCCCTCAGCGGCAACTCGGGCACCGGACGTGGCGGTTTCGGCAAAGATGGTCACAGGCGTGGACTCGTCAGCCACGGTTACAAATTTGCCGAAATAGAATCCAGCAATAGGAAACTCCACATCACTTTTCCAGATCGCATGGCGCCGTTCGGCTTCATCCCATTCCCGGATCTTGTTGCCGCTAGCAGCGAGTGTATATGCGGGCGAATAATGGAATGTCAGGTTGAAAGCCGCCGTGTCTTGGGGCCCCGCGTTCGGATACCAGAGTCCGCGGTCACTCATGTAGAAGATACCTTCGCTGGTCCTATCCAAAGCGTCGCCTGCGTAGGTGAACTGCAAGGTGATTTCCTGACCGGACCGCAAAGCTCGCGGCAGAACAACAACAAACGAATTCACGCCATATCGCTGTATTTCTTGTTCTGTCATGTTGGGATGTTGGTAAAAGGGGACAGCTTCGCCCAACTCGAGCGAGACGGACTTGACCCGCAGGGAACGCGAAAGATCGAAGCTGAGAACCCTTGCGCCATCCACGACGCCTTTGAGATGCATCTTGGCATGGGCTTCGAGTTGGGTTTCCTGAGAGATTCCCGCATCGATGTCGAGACTCAAAATGTCGATCCGCGCTTTGTTTTCACGCGCTGCCGCTTCCGGATTTCGCGCTTCGCTGCGCCGGTTGAAGCTGGTCCAGACATCGCCAATCGAGGAACTCCCCGTCTCGTGCATTTTAAAAACGGCCACTTCTTCAACCAGCCGCTGGTCATACATCACGTCAAACCGGCCCAGCTTCTCTCCGTTGAGTTCGCCCAAGAACAACTCCTGGCCCGCCGGTTCCAGGAAGTCCGCAAGGATGCGAAAGTTCAGAAGCCCCGAACGATCGGTCAGAGCCTGGTCCCACGGCGAAAACTGCGCGGAATCATCGTTGGACACCGGTTCTTCGGCATGCTGGGCGTACTGCCTCAGAATATCGGCGTATGTATTGTCGGTGAACCGAAACAACGCAGAGTGGAAAGGCTCATTTAACACCGGCGAACCGGTGAACTTGTAGACCTCTTGCTTCTCGATGGCGTCGGGTGGAATGGCGACCACCTCGCCACTTCCAAGGAAAACGGCGCCGGTGACTCGACCCATTACAGGTTCAAGGAACGCAATCGTTCCCCGGTTAAGGGCGATGGAAAGTGCGTCGCGGCGGATCGTGATGTCGCGGATGTTGTAGAACTGTTTCTTGTCGAGACGGATTTTTGAGAGTTGAGCGAGCAGTTCGTCTGCGTCAGCCGGAACCGGACTTTGGGGAACTGTTCCAAACAGGACGATGAACAGCGCGAGAAGCAGCCGCATAGTCTGGCTATTTTACATGAAAAAGATGGCCCTATAGCGGGTAGTGGTGCACTTGTCCTTCTCCCCTCGGAAGCTTTGCCCAACGGAAGAAATGCTCTGACTGTAGGGGCGGTCTATGACCGCCCGTTCTTCCTGGATTCAACGAAATACGGGCGGACATAGACAGTCATAGACCGCCCCTACAGTTGCGAACCTCGCATCCGACGATTCGTTTGGCAAAACCACTCTGTAGCGGCAGTTCAACTACGAAATGTTCTCGCGATACCACTCAATGGTACGGCGAAGCCCTTCCTCAAAGGTGATCTGCGGGTTATAGGCCAGCTTCTCTCGGGCTTTGGTGATGTCTGCCACAGAGTGTTTAATATCCCCTTGGCGAGGGTCCGTATAAATGGCGACGATGTTCTTGCCGGTGATGTTGTTAATTTGCTGAACCATTGAATTGACGGTGATGCGGTCGCCACAGGCAATGTTGAATGCGTCGCCGGCGACACCGGTTGTAGTGCACGCCAGCAGGTTCGCTTCGACGACATTCTGCACGTACGTGAAGTCGCGTGACTGAAGCCCGTCGCCATAAATTGTCGGGCGGCGTCCTTGCAAAATCGCCGGAATGAAAAGCGCCAGAACGCCGCTGTACTGCGACGTTGCATCCTGCCTGGGGCCAAAAACGTTGAAATATCGAAGCGAGACCGTTTCCAACCCGTACGCTTTCCAAAACACCTGACAATAGATTTCGCCGAACAACTTCTGCGCGCCATACGGAGACAGTGGATTGGGCAACATTCCTTCATGCTTCGGTAACGTTGGACTATCCCCGTATAGAGAGGACGACGAAGCATAAACAACACGGCGTACGCCGACTTCACGACACGCCATGAGCAGCCGCAGTGTGCCGTCGACATTGGCGTGATGGGATTTGAGCGGATCGATGATGGACTTTGGAACAGAGGGGATCGCCGCCTGATGAATAACGTAATCTGCGCCGCGAAGGTATTCGGCCAGCGCGGAACTTTCGGCAATATCCGCATCGATGATCTCGGCGGCCCCTGAGAAAGGCTTCAGATTCCCACGCTTGCCCGTAGAAAAGTTGTCGATGACTTTTACAGTTTGCTTACGGCGCAGAAGTTCTTCAACAATGTGGGAGCCAATGAATCCGCCGCCACCCGTGACAACGTAAACTGCCATCGGACCAACCCCCGGGAAAGATTTATCGAAAAGTTTTTAGCCAATGTCGGCAGGCAGACTATAAGCCGAATTCTGTACCTGAAGCGATCCAGGTGGCGATCATTCATCTAGGCTTCAGGTTTTCCTGAAGCTCAAGCGGCCTACCCGGAAACTGGGACGGGCCGTCCTCAGCGCCCCGAAAGACGCCGCGTTTCCCTATTTGGCCTTGCTCCATGTGGGGTTTGCCAAGCTGATCCGTTACCGGACCACTGGTGCGCTCTTACCGCACCTTTTCACCCTTACCCGAATTCGGGACAAAGTCCCCAATCCCGGCGGTATGTTTTCTGTGGCACTTTCCGTCCCCTTACGGGGCCCTCGCACTACGAGGCACACTGCCCTGCGGAGTTCGGACTTTCCTCTGCGGGCAATGCCCACAGCGATCACCCGTCTGCCCACCGTCTTACGATTGTATGCGCTGCAGCAATTTCTGCAATTCTTCCGGCAACGGGGAGTGGAATTCCAGTGGCACCTGGTGAGTCGGATGCGTGAAGTGCAGTTCTGCTGCATGCAAGAAATAGCGCTTCAGTTCGCCATATTTCTGCACGAACTGGCAGTATTGCCGCTCGCCGTAAATGTTGTCCCCAACTACAGGATGGCCGATAGCACTGAGATGCACCCGGATCTGGTGCGTCCGCCCCGTTTTGATTTTTACCTCCAGAAACGAGAATCCACCGAATTCTTCCACAACGCGATATTCCGTATGGGCTGAGCGCCCGCGGCCGGGGCGAACGGCCATCTTGGTGCGTATTGCCGGATGCCGGCCTATGGGCAACTCAATAGTTCCGCCACCGTGTCGCGGTTTGCCGTGGACAAGGGTCAAATAAGTTTTTTGGATCTGGTGGCTTTGAAAGGCCTGACTCAATCGGGCATGGGCCACGTTGTTCTTGGCAACGATGATTAAGCCGGACGTCCAACGATCCAACCGGTGGACAATGCCAGGACGCCGGACTCCGCCCATATCCGATAGATTCTGAAAGTGAAATAGAAGTCCATGAACAAGCGTTCCGCTGCCTGTTCCCGAGCCCGGGTGCACCACGACGCCGGCGGGCTTCTCAATTACGGCGAGATCTTGATCTTCGAAGTAGATTTGGAGCGGGAGTTGCTCTGCTCTGAGTGGGACTGGTTCGAGTGGGCGGATATCGAGCTCAATCCATTCCCCGCCCCGGATCTTATATCCAGCCTTTTCCTGGCGGCCTTCAATGCGGATCGCGCCAGAACGGTTGAGTAGCTGGATTTGCGACCGGGTCAGGTCTTCCAGGCGGTGGGCTAGAAAGGTGTCCAAACGGAGCCCCCGGTCCTCAGCCACGGCCTGGAGCTTCATTTCGGATAACCTCAATGGTCAGTAAAACGACGCCAATGGAAATGGCCGAATCCGCAATGTTAAAAGATGGCCAGTGGTAGCTGCCGGCATAGAATTCGAGGAAGTCAATCACGGAGCCATATGCAAGACGGTCGTAGAGGTTTCCTAGCGCGCCGCCGAGAATCAAGCCGAGAGCGACCTGCAAAAGGCGATTGCGGACTGGAGCTCGGACGCTGTAGGCGGTGACCAGGGCGGCAGCTAATGCGGTGAATGCCGACAGCAAGACCGACTTTGCCGGTGAACTGACGGAGGAGAAAATTCCGAAGGCCACTCCGGTATTTCGGACAGACGTTATGTTGAAAAAGCCGTCTATTACGGTGACCGACTCATTCAAATCCAATCGGGATTGAATGAGAAGCTTGGTCCAACGGTCCAGCAGGAGCGTCGCGGCGATCAGTAAAATGTATGGCAGGCGCCCTTGGAATTTGAATGACATTCAGACAAAATTATACCCGTCCGTTGGGGTCTAAGGGTTGAATATGGTATTCTCATCCTGCATTTTTCCAACCGAGGTCGAAACAAAACGGGATCATGAAATCTAACGAAACCAACGATCCGCGGCCAGGTATTTTCAAGACAGGAACCATTCTTTCGGACTCCTCGTCTTGGTTTCACTCGCTCGTGGCTCAAATAAAAGAGCTACGGGCAGAACGGAAGCATCCCCGGCCAGCGATCGAGATAACAGCGGAAAAAGATCCGAGCGCCTTGGACAAGCTCATCGAAATGCCATCTCCGATGGCTTCGCTGTTTACCGATATTCGAGAAGCTCTACACGATTTTTTCCATCCTCGAAAGATCGAGACCACTGTAGCGCCTGTCGAAGTCGAGGAGATCTGGTCGAAGCCCAGGGCTGGCGGTCCGAAGTTGCTCTCCGTAGGCCTCCACATCGCGGCCGTGACAGTGGCTCTGCTCCCCTGGGCAACATCGCTGCCCCAGTTGCCGAAGGTGAATGAAACGGCGGTGATGGTGTTCGTGCCGCAAAATCTCGTTCTCAATCTTCCGCAAAAAGAGGATCTGTCCGGCGGGGGCGGCGGCGGTGGAAAGAAGCAGCCGGCACCGCCATCACTCGGCCGTTTGCCAAGACCCGCTGAAAAACAGTTTGTGCCGCCCGATCCGGAACCTCCGAAGAACCCGGATCCTACTCTCATCGTGGAACCAACAGTTGTTGCGCCTCAGCTTGCCCAGTTGCCACAAGTCCACCTTCTAAATATCGGCGACCCGTTCGGAGTCCCCAGTCCTCCGTCATCGGGACTAGGCGTGGGCGGTGGAATCGGAACCGGTCAGGGCCGTGGCGTCGGTGAAGGTAAAGGGCCGGGCGTTGGACCAGGTGAGGGCGGCGGTTTCGGCGGCGGCGTGTTCCGTGTTGGCGGCGGCGTGACGGCGCCCACGGTCATCCACCGTGTCGAGCCTCAGTATTCTGAAGAAGCGCGAAAGGCCAGATACCAAGGAACGGTCGTCCTGGAAGCGATCGTTCGAAGAGATGGCACATGCGACATCATTCGGGTGGTGCGTAGCCTGGGTTTCGGCCTTGATGAAAACGCCATGCAGGCCCTCAAACAATGGCGATTCCGGCCTGGTATGCGAAATGGCGTGCCTGTCGATATCTCTCTGAACATCGAAGTCAATTTCAATTTGCGTTAGGACAAACGGGGTAATTCGGGACAGACATAATTCCGGGACGGAGACCGAATTTCTTGTACTTCAGAAATTCGGTCTCCGTCCCGGAATTATGTCTGTCCCGAATTACCCCGTTTGACTTTGTGTCTATGGTATGTTGGCTTTAGGAGACCTCCATGAAAGAAATCGTCATCATCAGTGCAGTCCGCACTCCTATTGGTAAATTCCAGGGCATGCTCAAACCCATGAGCGCTACCCAATTGGGAGCCCTGGTCGTCAAAGCGGTTGTCGAGCGGGCCGGTTTGGCTGCTGAGCAGATCGATGAAGTCATTATGGGTAATGTCGTCCAAGCCGGCCTGGGCCAAAACCCCGCGCGTCAGGCCGCCCTGCGGGGCGGCCTGACGGCGGATGTCGCAGCGATGACGATCAATAAAGTTTGCGGGTCGGGCCTGAAGGCGGTCGGTCTTGCGGCGCAAGGTATCCAGACAGGCGATTCAGAAATCGTCGTTGCCGGTGGCATGGAGAGCATGAGTAATGCGCCGTATCTGCTCCCCAACGCCCGCGAGGGCTATCGCCTCGGCCATGGCACGATTGTGGACTCGATGATTCAGGATGGGCTGTGGGACGCGTATGAAAATTACCACATGGGCAACACCGGCGAAGTCGTCGCCGAAAAATATCACATATCGCGCGAGCGCCAGGACGAGTACGCGTTGGACAGCCATCGCAAGGCCGTGGCCGCCATCCGGGCAGGAAAATTTCGAGACGAAATCATCCCGGTCCCGATTCTGCAGCGCAAAGCCGATCTCGTTCTTTTGGATACCGACGAGGCGCCGCGTCCGGATGCAACCAGCGAAGCCCTGCGCGCGCTGAAGCCTGCGTTCAAGAAAGATGGAACCGTTACTGCCGGAAATGCGCCCGGAGTCAACGATGGCGCGGCCGCCTTGGTCGTGACCTCGGCGGAACGTGCGAAGGATTTGAAAAAGAAGCCGATGGCCCGGATTGTCGGCCAGGCCGTCAGCGGCATCGAGCCGTCGCTGGTAATGATGGCTCCGGTAAAGGCCGTGCGCAAGCTGGCGGCGAAGATTGGCTGGAACCTGGCGGACGTGGATCTGGTCGAACTGAATGAGGCATTCTCGGTTCAGGCTGTGGCCGTCATCGAACAGCTTGAACTGAATCCGGAGAAAGTCAACGTGAATGGTGGCGCAGTTGCTCTCGGACACCCCATTGGGGCTAGTGGCGCGCGCATTCTGGTCACGCTCCTTTATGAGATGTCCAAGCGCAACGCCAAACGAGGCATTGCTGCTCTCTGTCTTGGCGGCGGCAACGCTGTCGCATTAGCTGTCGAAAGATGAAAACTGTAGCGGCGGTCCTGAGGATCGCCGGCGGTCATAGACCGCCGCTACAGTAGATCCGTATGCCGGACATCAAGACCATTGGCGTGATTGGCGCGGGCACAATGGGTAATGGAATTGCCCACGTCGCCGCGCGCTCGGGATTCAAGGTCATCCTGCACGATATCGAGCAGCGGTCTTTGGATCAGGCTCTGTCAACGATCGCGAAAAACCTCGATCGCGAAGTCGCGAAAGGCAAGATTACCGCGAACGACAAAGCCGCGGCTTTGTCGCAAATTGTCCCGGCAACGAATAACCCGGCGCTGTCGAATGCAGATTTTGTCATCGAAGCCGTTGTGGAAAACGTTGATATCAAATGGAGAGTTTTCCAGGCGATGGATGAAATCGCGCGTCCCGGTGTAATACTGGCCTCGAATACGTCTTCGATCTCGATCACCAAGATCGCATCCAAGACGAAGCGGCCGGACAAAGTCATCGGCATGCACTTTATGAACCCGGTTCCCATCATGACGCTCTTGGAGATTGTACGGGGTCTTGAAACATCGGACGAGACCAGCCAGACCACCAACCGGCTCGCCGTGGCGCTCGGCAAAACGCCGGTGGAGGTCAACGATTATCCCGGCTTCGTGTCCAACAGAGTGCTCATGCCGATGATTAATGAAGCCATTTTCTGCGTTATGGAGGGCGTCGCGACTCCGGGAGCAGTCGATTCCGTCATGAAGCTGGGTATGAACCACCCTCTGGGGCCCCTTGCACTGGCGGATTTGATCGGTCTGGATGTGTGCCTCGACATTATGGAAGTGCTGCACACGGGGCTAGGTGACTCGAAGTACCGCCCCTGTCCTCTTTTGCGAAAAATGGTCGATGCCGGACAGTTGGGGAGAAAGTCAGGACATGGGTTCTATAAATACTGATTGCGAATTCAGGGACGGAGACCGAATTTCTGAAGTACAGAAATTCGGTCTCCGTCCCTGAATTCGCAATACGTTGGGACCCATCTTGACCGTCATAGTATGAAGCTGGAGTTATGATCCATTGTCAGAACTGCACAACACGTAACTCTTTGAATCAGGAATTTTGCTGGAAGTGCGGCGCGAAGCTCCTGGTCCCGTCTGGGGCCGCGCCGTTCGATCCCGCGATTCCGTTCATGGAGGAACACGTTCTTGAGAGGATCAGTGCCCTCGAGTATTCGATCAATGTTTTGACCAAGCGTCTCGATTCATTGATGGAAACCATCGAGCGCGTTGCCGCCAGCAACTTTATCGATCATACGATGATCGAGACGCTGACCGATTCGCTGGAGTCGGCGGGAATCGATCTTGCGAATCTCGAAGCCGAGTGGAGACGGCGAATCGATTCACGCATTCTGGAAACCGAGGAAGTGGATCGCCTGGGCGGGCGGATGCAGCGGATCATGGAGGCGTATCGTGGTTCGGATCGGAAGCAGTTTGGCCTGTGGATTGAAAAATCCTATGACTTACTGGTCGCGGACCGGGCGACGGAAAGTCTGCACTTTCTGAAATTGGCTTTTGACCACGATCCGGCCAATTTCGTACTCGGACAGCTGCTCGCCGAGGTGTATTTCCAATCCAAGGAATATACCAGCGCTAAGGAATGTCTAACGCAGGTCCTGGAAACGAAGCCGGATCACTTCGAAGCGACGTTGCTGATGGGTCTGATCCACCAGCGAAAGGGAAATCTGCGCGACGCCCAAGAGAAGCTGGAAACCGCTGTGGATCTCAAAAAAGATTCGGCGGCGGCCCACGCAACACTGGGATCGTTGCTGGCTGAAGCAGGGAACAAACAGCGAGGCCTCAAACACCTCGCCACGGCACTCAAATTGAAACCAAGCGCGCCCGTGCATTTCCTGATGGGCGCTATTTATTACGGCACTGGCCAGCACAAACGCGCCATCCAGCATCTGAAGCAGGCCACGGAATTGGATCCGGAATTCGGCGAAGCGCATTATCAGCTCGGCCTGCTGTGCCTGGAAATGAACTGGCTTCGAAAAGCCCAGGAATGTTTCAAGACGGCTCAAGCCTTGAATCCGAAGGAAACGCGTTATCGCAGACGCGTGCGCAGCTTTTCCGAGGACGCGACCGGCCCGGATCAACTGAATGGACTTGTCCGCGAAGAACTCCGCCTGGTGAGGTGTCTGGGTTCGAAACGGACCAAATGAGAATTTCGGATTGCGAATTTCGAATTTCGAATTTGGACAGAATTCCCGATCCATTCGACATTCGAATTTCGAAATTCGAAATTTCGAAAGGATCTTATGCCTGAAGAGAGAACTGAAAAGAGCCGGGCCCTGGACCTGGCTGTGTCTCAAATCGAGAAACAGTTCGGCAAGGGATCGATCATGCGGTTGGGTGGGATCGACAGCACCGCCGCGCTGGACGCGATCTCGTCGGGGTCGCTTTCATTGGACGCTGCACTCGGGATTGGCGGTTTCCCTCGTGGACGCGTTATCGAAATATTCGGACCGGAATCCAGCGGCAAGACCACATTGGCACTGCACGCGATCGCCGAAACTCAGAAGCTTGCGGGCGCGGCGGCGTTCGTCGACGCTGAACATGCTCTGGACGCGAATTACGCGCGCAAGCTCGGGGTGGATGTGGAAAATCTTCTGGTGTCCCAGCCCGACAGCGGCGAGCAGGCCCTGGAAATCGCGGAGGTCTTGATCCGCAGCGGGGCCATCGATATTGTTGTCGTCGATTCGGTTGCCGCGCTTGTGCCGCGAGCGGAACTGGAAGGCGAAATGGGTGACGCGCAGATGGGCCTTCAGGCGAGACTGATGTCGCAGGCCCTGCGAAAGCTCACCGGCATCGTTTCAAAATCCAGAACCTGCCTCATCTTTATCAACCAAATCCGCGAAAAAATCGGTGTCATGTTCGGTAATCCCGAAACGACTACCGGGGGCCGCGCGCTGAAATTTTATGCGTCGGTTCGAGTGGATGTGCGGCGAGTCGCTTCCATTAAAGATGGAGACGAAGTGGTTGGAAGCCGCACCAAAGTGAAGATCGTCAAAAACAAGGTCGCTCCGCCGTTCCGTGAAGCGGAGTTCGACATCATGTACGGCGAAGGCATCTCGCGCGAAGGCGACCTGCTCGATCTTGCCGTCGAAAAAAACATCGTCGAAAAGAGCGGGGCCTGGTTCTCCTACCAAGGTGAACGTCTTGGCCAAGGCCGCGAAAATGCGCGCCAGTTCCTGAAGGATAACCCGGATTATCGCGGCCGCGTCGAGTTCGGCCTCCGTGAAATTATGGGCCTCTCGATTTCCACAATTCCTCCAGCCGCAAACGCCGCCACCGCCGACAACGGCCACAAACGCCGGTAGTTCTCCTGTAGCGGCGGTCATAGACCGCCGCTACAGGAAATTCTTTCATGCTACATTAACCAGATGTTCAAGCCGATATCCGACAAAGTGAGCCTGCCGGATCTTGAAAAAGAGATTCTCGATCACTGGAAAAAGAACCGGAATTTTGAAAAAAGCGTAGAAGGCCGGCACAACGCGCCGGACTACACATTTTACGAGGGTCCACCCACCGCGAATGGCAAACCCGGCATCCACCACGTTTTCGCGCGGACCATCAAAGATTTGGTCTGCCGGTATCAGACCATGCGCGGGTTTCAGGTCCACCGCAAAGCGGGATGGGACACCCATGGCTTACCCGTCGAAATCGAAGTCGAGAAAAAACTCGGGCTCAAACACAAAGGTGAAATCGAGGAATACGGCGTCGCCAGGTTCAACGCCGAATGCCGCAAATCCGTGTTCGAATACAAAGACATGTGGGAGGACCTCACGTGGCGTATGGGCTACTGGATCGATATGGAGCATCCCTACATCACGTGCGAGAACGACTACATCGAATCCGTCTGGTGGGCGCTGGACCGGTATTTTAAAGAAGGACTCATCTACCAGGGTTTTAAGGTTCAACTCTACTGCCCGCGTTGCGGAACGCCTTTGTCCTCGCACGAGGTGTCGCTGGGATATCGCGATGTTCAGGATCCTTCAATCTACATCAAAGCCAAAATCAAAGGTGAAGACAACACCTACTTGCTGGTCTGGACGACCACCCCGTGGACGCTGATATCCAACGTCGCGCTGGCCGTGAACCCCGATGTGGAATACGTGAAGGTCAAGCCGGCCCGCCGCGAAGCGGCGGGTGAGGGGCCAAGTGAGTATCTCATCCTCGCCAAAGACCGCCTGCCGGTCATGCCCGAAGGCACGGAAGTTGTGGAGACCCTTCCCGGCCACAAGCTCATCGGCAAGGAATACGAACGCTGGTTCAGCTTTTTCCCTGTCGACAAGAAGGCGTGGTACGTCATCGGCGGTAGCTTTGTAACCACCACCGACGGGTCCGGCATCGTCCACATGGCGCCAGCTTATGGCGAAGAGGACTATCAGGCCTCGCTGAAGCACGATTTGCCGATGATTCAGGCCCTGGATGCCCGGGGTCAATTTATCGATGCGGTTGCGCCTTACGCCGGCAAATTCTTCAAGGCCGCCGATCCTGAAATTACGGCAGATCTGAAATCTCGAGGTTTGCTGTTCAAGAAGGAAACCTATACACACAGCTATCCGCATTGCTGGCGCTGCGAGACGCCGCTGCTCTATTACGCTCGAAAGTCGTGGTACATCCGCACAACGGACTATGCTCCCGACATGATCGCTTACAACAAGCAGATCAACTGGTATCCGCCGGAAACCGGTGAGGGGCGCTTCGGAAATTGGCTTCAAGAAAACAAAGACTGGGCCATCTCGCGAGATCGATATTGGGGGACTCCTCTTCCGATCTGGGTTTGCCAAGACTGCGAGGCGAAACGGTCGGTTGGCAGCGTCGACGAGCTAAGGCGGGAGGGAGCGGCACTTCCTGAACCCCTCGATCTTCACAAGCCATACATTGATGCCGTCACGTTCAAGTGTCGTTGCGGCGGCGAGATGCGCCGCATTCCCGAGCTGGCCGATGTCTGGTTCGACTCCGGCTCGATGCCCTTCGCACAATGGCACTACCCATTCGAGAACCAGGAGATCTTCAAACATGCCTTCCCTGCGGATTTCATCTCGGAGGCGATTGATCAAACCCGGGGCTGGTTCTACACACTGCATGCGATCAGCTCATTCTTGTTCAAGCAGCCATGCTTTAAGAATGTCATTTGCAGCGATCTCCTGCTGGACAAGGACGGTCAAAAGATGTCGAAGACCCGTGGCAACACGGTCGACCCATTCGATGTCATCGGTAAATATGGCGCCGATAGCGTCCGCTGGTTCCTGATCGCCAGTAGCCCGACGTGGAAGCCGAAGCTGTTCGATCTCGAGGCCGTCGCCGAAGTTCAGCGGAAGTTTTTCGGGACGCTTCTCAATACCTACGCTTTCTTCACGCTGTACGCCAATATCGATGGTTTCAACTACAGCGGGCCGGACGTCCCCGTTTCCGAACGTCCCGATATCGATCAATGGATTCTCTCGCTTCTGAATACAACCATCGCGTCATATACCGGCGCGATGGATTCCTACGACCCCACGCGCGCCGCCCGCGTGGTGAGCCATTTCACTATCGAACAGCTTTCCAACTGGTACATCCGGCGCAACCGCCGCCGTTTCTGGAAGAGCGGGCCGGGCCCGGACAAGACCGCTGCGTATCAGACGCTGTTCCAGTGTTTGGTTGGAATCGTGAAGATGGCTGCTCCGATTGCGCCTTTTCTTCCGGATGAAATCTATCGCGCACTCATGGCCGAAACACATCGCGAGCCCTTCGAATCCGTTCATACCACCGAAGTAGCCCGATGTGAGAAAGAGCTCATCAAACCGGAGTTGGAGAGCCGCATGGATGTGGCGCAGCGGGTGGTTGGTCTTGTCCGGTCCATGAGGTCGAAAACCAGCTTGAAGACCCGTCAGCCGCTGTCCCGGATCGCGATCCCCGCATCGCCGGAGACGCGCCGCCTGATCGAAAAGATGAACGATGTCATTCTCGAAGAAATCAACGTGAGGGCCATCGAGTTCATTGCGGAGTCCTCACCCATCGTCCGCAAGACGGCCAATGCGAATTTTAAGGTCATCGGACCCAAGTTTGGAAAGCTCGTCAACGCCGTAGCGAAGCGCATCCGGGAGATGTCATCTGCGGAGGTTGTCCAACTGGATCAGACCGGAACCTTCTCTACCGAAGTGAGCGGAACGCCGGTGACGATCGTTAAGGAAGACGTGACGATCACAGCCCAGAGTATCGAAGGCTGGCTGGTCGAGTCCGGCGACGGCCTGACCGTCGCTCTGGACACCACGCTTACGCCCGATCTGATTAATGAGGGTCTTGCCCGCGAATTTGTGAACCGTGTGCAAAACCTGCGTAAGGATGCCGGCCTGTCAGTTACCGACCGGATCCGCATTCGTTTTGCCAGTTCCGACCGCGTTGCCGCAGCCGTGGACCGTATGACGGATTACGTCAAATCCGAAACTCTAGCCACCCAAATTACCGCCGGCCGCGACGGCGCCGAGCATTGGGGAAAATCGGAAATTGACGGCGAGCCCTGCGAGATTGGAATCTCCAAAGCGTGACAAAACACAAAGACACAAAGA
>Ga0066710_100000486_pt1 | contig 24239 bp, 23 predicted proteins | sample GraSoiAngelo_159_FD_79666 | JGI IMG/M metagenome (GOLD analysis project Ga0066710, IMG submission 79666) | Grasslands soil microbial communities from the Angelo Coastal Reserve, California, USA - 14_1009_16_40cm | ecosystem: Environmental > Terrestrial > Soil > Grasslands | place: USA...
CCTTTGTTACACGCGTTTCAAGCTTCCGCAAACTTATTGTTAATTCAATCTCGTCCCCCTTTCGCCGTTAAAAAAAATCAGTATGTTAGCGGTGGCAGGCATTCATAAGGAGGCGATCTGGTGATGCTCAAATCGGTAAGGGTGGCTTTGGCGATGCTGTTCGGATCCGGACTTTGTTGGGGACAGGCGGATGAGATAGAAAAATTGAACAATGTGGTTCAGCGGCAACAGCAAGAAATTGAAGAATTGAAAGGAAAGCTCGCCAGAATCGAGAGAGCGCTGGGGTTGGGCGCTCCGGCAACGCTCGAACCGGTGTCATACTCACCTCAGCCGTCACAGGTGCCCCCGGGGACGCAGACTGCAACGCCCGCTCCGGCCGGCTTCCGCTTCAGCGGTGATTTCCGATTTCGATTGGATGCCGGGATTCGCGGCGCAACACCTACAACGGCGGGGCTGCAGAACATACGTGGCCGCTATCGGCTCCGTCTGAATGCAGATCGTGATGTTGCATCCGACTTAAGTTTTCACGGGCAGCTTTCGACCGGAGCCGTCAACAACGGCATCACCTTCGATCAGGACTTCGCCGGTGGTGTAACTCGCCATCCCTTCTTTATTTCAGAAGCCTACGTGGACTATCACCCGAGTCCAAACTTTTCGATTCGTGGCGGCAAGCTCGATGAAGTTTATGCGGACAATCTCCGGTTTCTATGGGACGACGATGTCCGGTTCAATGGATTTAATGAACGTTGGAGGGCCGGCCGCTTCGAATTCCGTGGAGGGCAGTATTTGTTCGTCAATCCTAACGTCTTTTCCGTTCCGGAGGGTTCTCCGGTGAGTCTGGCCGGTGTGCAGCCGAGGACGATGGCGCGGGCGAGCCAGATGTTTCACCAGGGCCTGACGATTGACGGCCGCATCAACGATCGCTGGCGTCATCAGGTGACGACAGACATTCAGCTTTATCGAAATCCGAACCTGCTGGCATTGACCTCGAACGCGAACGGTTTTGGGGCCACTGTCGCTACCGGCATCGGACTCATGCCATCGGGTCCTGCCACCGGAACAGGGAATGCCACACGTGCGCCTAACAGCGCCGTGTTATTCGCACCGCACTATCAGGTGGCTCGAGCCGTGTATCGCCTCGATACGAGCGGCCTCGGCGGCAACGCGCGGCTTCCCATGACCTGGGTTGTTCAGACGGCTCGGAACGTTGGAGCTTCGCAGCTTCGCGACGCGGTCCTCACCTCGCTGAGCATTGGCCGGACCACACAACCCGGGGATCTGCGCGGTCAATATCTGTTTGCAATCAAGGATGCCAACTCGCTGATCTCCCAACTGACTGACGACGATCTCGGAACCGGTCTCGGCGTCAATATCGCCACTCACCACTTCCGCCTGGATTACACCCTTCGCCCCAATATCCAACTCCAAAATCTTCTGTTCCTTCAGACCGAACGGCGCAACTCGAATCCTGCCGCTTCCTTCTTTGTTCCACTCGGCCGGGATGCCCCTCGAACCTGGCGCTACCTGGGCCAAATCGCGATATCGTTTTAGCCGCGGGTGAGGGTCCCCCATCCGCGGCCAATCCTTTTCCGGTTGACAGGTCTTCGATAGAAAACTACGATCATCCGGGTTTTTTCAGATTTTTTCGGGTGGTTTTCAGTTGGAAAGGATTTCACTTACCGCCTTCTTTCCAGCCTATAACGACGAGCACACCATCGAGGAAATCGTGCGCACAGTTGCGGCGGAGATGCGCAAGGTGACCGGCGATTTCGAGGTGCTTGTCGTCGACGATGGAAGCAAGGATCAAACGGGCCCGCTCCTGGACCGCCTCGCCGCGGAATTGCCCTATCTGCGGGTCATCCATCACGAGAGGAATTTCGGCTATGGCGCGGCATTGATTTCCGGTTTTAAGAATGCGCGCAAGGATCTCATTTTCTATACGGACGGCGACGGCCAGTATGACGTTCGCGAGATCCATAATTTGTTAGCCGAGCTCGAATCGAACATCGACCTTGTGAACGGCTACAAAGTCAAGCGGGCCGATTCGTGGTATCGCATCTGGATTGGAGCCATCTACCGGCGCTCGATGCGGTGGGTTTTCCAGCTATCGATCCGAGACGTCGACTGCGACTTTCGTCTTTTCCGCCGCCATATCTTTGAAACGATTTCGCTAGAATCCCGGAGCGGTGTGATTTGTGTCGAAATGGCTAAGAAGTTCGAACGGGCGAGATTTCGGATGGTGGAGGTGCCCGTCAGCCATTATCCCCGGATGCACGGGCGCAGCGAGTTTTTCCGAGTGAGGCATCTCGTGTACACGTTCCGGGGTCTGCTGAAGATCTGGTGGAACCTGGTTCTTTCACCCAGGTTGCCGGTATGGATGAGTATCGCGGCCAAAAAGTCCTGATCACGGGCGGCCTAGGCTTCATCGGCAGCAATCTCGCCATTCGGCTCGTTCAGACCGGAGCTTCGGTCACGATTCTCGATTCCCTGCACCCGACTTGCGGCGCCAATTACTTCAACATCGAACCGATCCGCAAGGACGTCGAAGTCATCGAAGGTAATGGCTGCGATCTCACGCTGGTGCGCCGGCTCGTGCGCGGTAAGGGCTACATCTTCAATCTCGCGGGTCACGTCAGCCACATCGAATCCATGGAAGATCCATTTGCGGACCTCCAAATGAATGTGGTTGCGCCGCTCACCGTGCTGGAGGCGAGCCGGCATGACAACCGCGAGGTTCGAATTGTCTATTCGGGGACGCGGCAAGCTTACGGCAGGCCCGAAAGCCTGCCCTTAATGGAAACTCAGGTTCTTAAGCCCGTCGATATCAACGGTGTGAACAAGATGGCCGGAGAGTGGTATCACATGGTGTATCACCGGGCTTACGGAATACGTTCGATTTCACTGCGGCTGGTGAACACGTATGGACCGCGGCAGCTGGTAAGGCACGCCAGGCAAGGCTTCGTCGGATGGTTCATCAAACAGGCCATAGAGGGCGCAGAGATCCAGGTTTTCGGAGACGGCCAACAGGTCCGCGGCTTCAATTATATAGATGACGTCGTGGATGCGCTCCTGATCGCAGGAGCAAACGACAGCATCAAGGGCGATTACTTCAATCTGGGCGGTATAGATCCCATACCTCTGGAAACATTCGTGAAGGTTTTGTTAAGGATCACTGGCCGCGGTTCATACCGCAAGGTGCCTTTCCCCCCGGAAAAAAGGGCCATCGATATCGGCAGCGTTTATAGCTCCTTCGCAAAATTCAATTCCGTTACGGGTTGGACGCCACACGTTTCCTTAGAAGACGGGCTGGCCCGCACCGTGGATTACTACAGGCGCAATCGGGCCCACTACTGGTAAGACCGCGCGGTCATAGACCGCGCCGGCTTCTGTTTGGGCTACCGCCCAAAAAAACTGCGGACTCCATCAATCACACGCTCCGCTTCTCCATTCGATAGGAATGCGTGAATAGGCAGGCTCAGCACCCGCGAACACAGCAAGTCCGCATGAGGGCACGGCTCGGGACTGAATTCGCGGAAAGCCTTCTGACGATGCAGGGGAATCGGGTAGTGGACCAGCGCCGGAATGCCCCGTGAAGCAAGGTGAGCCCGCAGCTTATCTCGCTCAGCAGTAGTGATGACGAACAGATGATAGTTGCTTTCTCCGGTTTCCGCCTGCATGCCCAGCGGCAACTCACCCAACGCTTTCCGATATATCCTGGCAATTTCGCGCCGGCGCCGATTCCATTGGTCCAGCGTTCGGAGTTTGACCCGTAACACCGCTGCATGGAGTTCGTCAAGCCGGCTATTCCGGCCGAGAATTTCAGAGGACAGATGTTCACGTTGGCCGTAGTTGCGCAAGAGACGCGATCGTTCCGCGATTGCCGCATCCGAGGTAACAATCATTCCAGCGTCGCCATAAGCGCCCAGATTTTTCGTTGGATAGAAACTGAATGCGGCAGCAACGCCAAATGACCCGCAGCGCCCCCATCTTGCATCGCTTCCGTGCGCCTGGCCTGCATCTTCAAGAACAGGCACTCCGGCTTCCACAATCTCCTTCAAACGCGCAGGCATGCCGTAAAGATGCACGGGCACGACAGCCCTGGTGCGTGAAGTCTTTCGATCCAGTGCCTGAGCGGGATCGATATTGAAATCACCGGGTGAGATATCGACAAAGATCGGTTTGGCTTTGACGGAGGTCACCGCCATCGCTGTTGCGGCGGCCGACACGGCTGGAACAAGCACTTCATCGCCGGGTCGAATACCCAGCGCCTCGAGCGCTATCGAAAGCGCGTCCATCCCAGACGCGACAGCAATTCCGATTGCAGCCCTGCAATATCGGGCGAACTCGTCCTCAAATGCGAGCATCGATGGGCCAAGAATGTAGCGGCCGCCAATGAGAACTTGCCCAATAGCCGAATCAATTTCATCGCGCAAGGCTTCGTATTGAAGTCGAACGTCGTTGAATTCCATATTCGTCAGCGCTGGCTGGGGGCGCTCGTCAGGTTCGGGAGAAAACCAAATAACGTCGGAAAAACCTCGAACTCATCGATGCTGAATGAAGGAGAATCCGGACTGATGTCGGAATAAAACACGTACTTGCCGCCGCCGAGCCGATTGTAATTGCGTTGGCGTTGGGAAGTCATGTTAAAAGTTCCAACGATGCGTAACCAGCCCCTACCGATCCCAACTCGTATGCGTGATGACGAATACCGCAGGATATTCAATAGCGAAGAACGCTTCTGGTGGTACGAAGGCATGCGCGCGGTCACCGCGTCGTTGCTGGATGGGAGGCTGAAGGGCAAGCCAGACGCGCGCCTGCTGGACGTGGGCTGCGGAACTGGATACTCCATCGTGTGGCTCCGAGAGCACCTACACCTGAGCCAGGCGTTCGGAATAGACACGTCGCCGCAAGCAGCCGAGTTTTGGCGCCTGCGCCAAATTGATACTGCCAGCCTGGCGTCCACGGATAGACTCCCTTTTGGCGAGGGCGAGTTTGATTTGGTGACCTGCTTCGACGTGATCTATCAACTGGATGGGAAACCCGCACGGGAGGCCGTCTGTGAGATGAATCGAGTGCTCAAGCCGGGCGGCCTCCTTTTCATTCGCGAGCCTGCTTACGAGTGGATGCGCGGCTCGCACGATCTAGCGATTGGCACTCGTCATCGCTACACGCTCACCGAGTTGCAGCGGATGCTTCGCGACTGTGGATTTGAGATCGTGCGCTCCAGCTATGCGAACACCCTGCTGTTCTGGGCGGCGGCGGCTCACAGGATGCTCTCAAGACTAAGGGGCGAAACGGAATCGGATGTTCGGCCGGTGCCTGATTGGATCAATCGAAGCCTACTGAAAGCGTTACGGCTTGAAGCGGTGTTGCTGCGCCGGATCGCATTTCCGTTCGGGCTGTCTGTCATGGCGCTTGCTCAGAAGAGTTCATGACAGATTCTTCGCGAAGGATAAGGTATTTGAAGATTAGGGCAAAGCAAACCATGCTAATGAAGGAATACACGACCGCAAGCTCCTCCGAGTATCTGCGTGTCAAGAATAGTGCGATCCCTAACGGATGCTCACCGTAAAGGCCATAAATATTCAAGAACTGGATGGCAAGCAGGATATGACCCGCCAGTTTGAAAGATAGGGGACAATCCTTCGCGATAAAAAGAACCAGAAAGACGCTGCCCAAAAACAAATGGTTCTCGTGAGCGGAAGTCATGATGAAAGGGACCAGAAGGCTCGCCACACCAAAAATCTTGATGAACTTGTTACCGATCGTCACATCGCCATCTCTCTCTACCCGCAACACATGGAATGCAAGCACAACCAAGACTATCGCCGCCGCCATCCATTTCGCGGAAACATGAGGTAGAAGCAACATCTGATCACTGACCGAATAGATCGGATCACCACGCCTCTTCAACAAGTACGCGATGGGATACCAGATGTTCAGCATTTGTCCCGTCAGACACGGGAATACGTTTGTGACATTGAGGTAACTCAGAGGCAAAACATAGACGGCCCTATGCCGCAATTCCGAAAACCATAAAGAGGTGAAGTACACTTCATAGCCCAAAAACAGCAACAGAGGACCCACGAGGATTCCAAGGGAATGTATAACTCGCGTTCTTGCATAGCGACATATCACGTAGAAGAATGCGCCGACTACAAGAATCAGGGACTGCGGTTTCATCAGGAAGGCCAGCCCAAGGGGCATGCCGCTGAGGAAGTAGTGTCTGGTTGTATCGCCGCGCAGACAATAGACGCTGAGGACCACGAAGAAAGTGAATTGGAAGTCGATATATCCCAAGGAGAACACGGACAGGAACCACGGATGGAGCCAGTACAACAAAGCGTAAGCAGGGCTCGACTGCTGTCGTTTCAGTAGCAGGAGCAGAAGAAGGAAAACACCGATGTCAAAGAAGAGATTCGACGACTTAAAGATGGGTATTAGCGATGAACCCAACCGCATCCCGATCCAGACACACAATTCGAAGATTTGATACTGAAGAGGAAAGTAGATGCCGATATAGGATTTCGCTAAACCCGATTCAAGCGCCTTTTTTCCCCAATCGAAATAGGCGTCCATGTCGAATACGCCCTTGTAGAACAGCATGAGGTATCTGATGATCAGCCCGGTGATAAACCCGGTTAAGAGGTAATAATTCCGAGGCGCCGGCGCTCTCATTTAAGGATTCTGAGCAGCCAGCGCTCGAGACTGAAGCGCATTGCAATAATAAGAATGCCCATGCGAATACCGAGGCCGATAGCCTTCTTTAGGTCGCCGGTAACCGAACTTTCTCCAACTCGGTCTTTGTAATTCACAGGGACTTGGATACATCGAAAGCCCATCCGGTATCCTCTCACCATCATTTCAGGTCCGAAGAAATTGGATTTGACTCTAAAGGCGGGGAGCATTTCCAGCAGCGCTTCACGTCGAATCATTCGATAGGTGCAGCCGACATCGGACAGGTAATTCGTATTGAAGAGAACTTCCAATAACTTCGCCACAATCCAATTTCCCCACCTCAGCAACAAGCCCATATTGGCTCGATCCCAGATGAATGTTTTCACCGTTCGCGACCCATAGACGATATCCACGTCTTCCGAATACGCCAGAAACTTGCTTAAGTCACGAGCGAGGAATGTATCATCCGGTTCGCAGACGACAATCAGATCCCCGGTGGCTTCTCGAAACCCCCTTTGAATGGCTGCTCCATAGCCTTGCACCGATTCATGAATCTCAATCGCGGAGGTGTGCCGGACTTCCTCGGAAGTGCCTTCCGCTGCATTGTTGTTTATAACCAGAATCTCATCGACGACTGCGAGTTCCTCAAAATCTTGAATGACCTTTCGAATGGAGTCCCTTTCGTTGTAGGTCGGGAGGATTAAGCTGATTCGTTTGCCGTTATGCATTACCGCTCTGCAACGATCAGCATTTGCTTCGCAAGGGGACGCCAGATTGATCTCAGATAAAGTTTCGTAATCCAGTACGACTTAGGCAGAAGGGACTTGAAACTGAAAGGCATGAATTTCTTTTCTACTCTGACTATTCTGTATCCCCTTGAGAGGAGAAAATCCGTCAGGCTGACGTGAGAGAAGGCCTTAACATGCGTGAAGTCGTCCCAGTATTGCCGGTAACAGTAGTAATAATTGGGCTGAATGAGGATGAGTTTTCCCCTTTCCTTCAACAAATCATCGAGCCGATCAAATAAATCGGAGCATTGCTGTTCGGAAAGATGTTCCAGAAGATTACTCGCTAACACAACATCCACCGAGTGACGTGGGATCTCGAGCGGGACTCCTGCCTTTCCCCACAGAAATTGAACGTCCGGCGTGCAAAAATCGGCAACATTCGGATTGGCATCCAAGGCATACTTCTGAGCTGCTTTTATTTGATTGATGAAGTCGCAGTATCCCGCTCCAATGTCCAGAACAACACCATCGGGAGGCACGAAGTCCTGAAGATATTCGCAGATCGCCTTCCATACGCGGCTCCTATTTCGATCAGGCGAATATCTGGTCTTGAAATAGAGTGACACGGCTCGTCAGCGCTGGCCGCCGGTGCTGGTGAGGTTCGGGAGAAAACCAAATAACGTCGGAAAAACCTCAAACTCACCGATGCCGAATGCAGGAGAATCCGGAGTGATGTCGGAATAAAACACGTACTTGCCGCCGCTGAGCTTCTGCACGGCCGCTAGCTGCCTGTAGAACGCACTGCCTGGTTCAACAAGCCACAAGACGCGTCCCTCGCGAAAGATTGGAACTCTCAATGGAATAGAATTCCGCATCTCAATCAATACGTCATGCCGGATATGTTCTACACGCCGTTTTTCACCTTCATAAAGGACCCAGAAATCCTGTTTGGGCAGGTAATAACGTCCGATGCGCCAGTTCATGAACCACTGATTGACATAACCGTCGGTGGTAATGATTACGGATGGCCGGTCGGTGGGTGTGAATTGCTCGATCTCCTTCAGGGTTGTTCGCGTGACATCATCGAGCCAGCGAACCTGTCCCAGCGACGATTCAAAGGTTCCGAATAGCATTGCATTTTTTATGGACGGATTACCCCGGCTTAACGACTCACTGGTCCCTGCAGGCAGCGGGAAGTAGTCCAGGAAAAGCATCACATTAAAAATGAGTGTCGACGCAAGAACCAGATCCCGCCCGCGAATGAATGAAAGAACGTATCCCCCAAACACACACAAGGCCGGCACCGAAAACAACGTGTGGCCGGGCGCAGCAATGTGGATCAGCGCCTGCAAAGTCAGGCCCGGCACAAGCCAAACGAGAATGAAAACGGTTTGAGGGCTGCCGGCCGGCAGCCTGTCGCGATTTCTAAGAAAAAGCGGCACGGCCCAAACCCAACTGATCACGGCCAACCCGTTCCAGATAAAGAGCCTATTGATTTGCCGCAGCCAGGCCACAATCGAGGAACCGAGCACTATGGACTCACTCCGGGATTGATCGACGCCGTAATCCAACATGATTCGAAGGAACGTGGAGATGCCTCCCATCGCTCCGACAAGCATGCCGACCCAGATCGTGACGATCGCCACCAGGAGAGCAAAACCTTTCAGCACGGCAGCCCATGATCTGGTTCCGGCCCAGGTGGAAATCAGCCAAATCGGAAACAAAAATGCTAGCAGATCGGGACGAAAACCGCTGCCAATGCTCAGAGCGGCGGCCCCCCACAGCGCAAATTGTTTCTCGCCATTCCAACAGCGCCAACAGCAATACGCCGTGAGTAGAGAAAATAGCGCCAGATGGGGACGCAGCGGACCGTCCAGTCCGGATTGCCAAAATACCGGATTCACCAGCAGAAGAAAAGCTCCAGCCATTCCCGCCCAAGGCGAGAACATCCGGCTGCCGAGCAGAAAGGCGACGTACAGAGATAGACCACTGACAAGCACCGAAATGAAAGCGAATGTCCGCTCCGGATTGCGGAACACAACATTGACGATGGTCGCGAATGCGACAAAGAACGGATAACCCGGAGGCTGAGGCTGGTGAACCCGAGGATCAAATTTATGAAGCGAGAAAGCGAGATTAACGTTGTCGATGGAAAGGTACGTTGCCATTGCCGGAATGCGGCTCAGCAGCAACAACACCACCATTACAATCCAAAATACTTTAGGATCGTGCCGGTCTTCCATGAGGCGCCGAGATTAGCATAATCCGTTGTCCCCGCGGTATAGGTTGACACGGATGTCCTAATTCGGGTAATTCGGGGACAGACGTATAAATCCCCTATTCCAAGCTCCTAGCCGCGAGCGTACCAGGAGTATTTGAATCTTGGGGAGAAAAGCTGTAATTTAGTTCGCCCAAACCCCGTCGAGGTCAAATGCGGCTATGAGTAAGAAGTGGTATAACTATTTTGTTTCTGTGGATGAGGATCAGGCCAAAACCACTGAACCGAAGCAAGGCGTTTCACCACCCCGGCCGGCCCGTACTGCAGCCCAGACTGTGGCCGAGATTGCCACGTCCGTTGCCGAGCCGCACTTCCGCGGAAAACTTGCAGGCCCGGTATCCTTCGACGAAATCTACGCGGCGGCCGAGATCAACGCTCCTACACATGGATACACCATCTTGAAAGTGGCCGACATGCTTTCCAGCGAGCACATTCGAAGCCTGCCCCCTGAAGTGCGCCGCCGGTCCGTTCTGGTAGCCCTGGATGCGGCCAGCGTGAAGATTGAAGACGTCATTCAGGATGCCGTCCGGCGCGACAAGGCGTTGGACGTCTACGAACGAGTGCAGAACAAGGCCTTGGACGATCTGCAACTACGCAAGAACGAAGAAAACCAAAAGATTCAGGCGGAGTTGGACCGCTTCATGGCCGAGCAGCGGGCTCGCATTCAATCCAACAATGACGAAGTCGCCAAAGAGCGAGAGCGGTTCGCCAACTGGCGGATTGAAAAACTTCGGGAAGAACAGAAGATCTTCGATGCGGTCGCTCATTTCGTTTCTGAAAATCCCATTTCCACGGTTGGTCCGCCTCCCGTGGCCCCGCCGAAGACTGGCGCCGAAGGATGAGGAGGCTATATGTGGCAAAGGTTTAGACGCATGGTGCGGTCGGTCGTCGGATTCTTCATATCGGTTGCGGAGAATCCCGAAATCATTCTCGAACAGAACATTCGAGACATGAACGACCAGGTGCCGCGCATGAATGAAAGCATCGCGATGGTCAAAGCCAACGTGACTCTGCTCGAAAGGGAGGAGGCTAAGTACAAGTCGGAGGCCAGCGACCTGACGGCCAAGGTGAAAGCTGCAATTCAGGCCCAGCGCGATGACATTGCGGGAAGCTTCGCCTCTCAACTGGAACTGTTGCGCGGCGCGCTTGCCCGGACTCAAGGTCAGCTCGCGACAGCCAATGCCGCCTACCAAAAGGCTATGGCGGTCAAGCAGGCTTTCGTCCGCGAGAAAGAGCGCAAGACTCAGGAAGCTCTGGGTGCGATTCGCGACTACCGGCGCGCTCAATGGCAGAAGAAAGTTGCTGACGCGATGGAGCAGTTTGAAGTTGGCGGAATCAGTCAAACTCACGACGAAATGGTCCGCAAGATCGAGGAAATGACTGCAGTGAATGAAGCACGGATGGACATGGCTCTCGACAAGGTGGACCAGCAGAAGATCAACATCGAGCAGGAGGCGGAAAAGATTCGAGCCAGCGAATTGGTACAGCAGTTCAAGGTCGAAATGGGGCTGACATCTCCACAGACGCCGGCCTCAGGAAAAACGATTGGAAAGAGGGAAGAGCAGAAAACTTCCTGACCGGAGGAGAGTGAGTCATGGCCGTAAAAATCGAAAAGGGCGGTTGGATTCTGATCTTTTTGATCGGCGCCGCTCTGGTGGGTTACACCCTCAACAAATATGGGTTGATCGAAAGGATCATGCCCTCGGCCCAGGTACGCGAATCGAGCGTTCCTAAACGCGCCGATCTGCCTGACGCCAGCACAACGTCAGCACCAGCCGGTTTGACCGCCGTTTCCCTGCCTGGCGACAACCCGGGTTGCGGCAACCTGCCCGACGTGCGGATGCTGGTTTGGGCGTGGAACGCGCAAATGGGCGCGATGTTCGCTAATGGCGGTCCCCGGGCGACCAGCGGCAGCCTGACTTGCCAGCATAACGTGAACCTGCAGTTCGTCCGCGAGGACGATCCGGGCAAGATGCAGGAAGCGTTGATCGCATTCGCTACCGATCTTAAGGGGGGCGTTCGGAATCCCTCCAAGGGTGCACACTTTGTCGCCATCATGGGCGACGGCAGCGCTTCCTTCCTAAAAGGCGTGAACGACGCACTGCGCCGGCTCGGGTCCGATTACACTGCAAAGGTCGTCGGGTCGGCGGGTTACTCCCGAGGCGAAGACAAATTCATGGGACCGCAGGCATGGAAAACCAATCCAAGTTCTTCTCGCGGCGGTCTGGTTTCAGGTTACCTGCGCGATGGCGACTGGAACATCGCGCAAAAATGGCTCGGTGACAACGGGCTCTGCAACAATCCGGATGAAAAGACGTACGACCCGAACTGCCTGAACTGGGTCGCGGCTTCAGACTACATCGACGCCGCACAGAAGTACGTCGCAAACTACTGTGAGGATCGCGCGGTCGTTGCTAAGGGAAAGAAGACCGGTGAAACCAAGCGCGTTTGCGTCAACGGGGTGGTCACATGGACTCCCGGAGACGTAACCGTTGCCTCCAAGCGTGGCGGCTTGGTGTCGGTGGTTTCGACGAAGGAATACAGTTCTCAGATGCCCAACGTGATTATCGGCGTCGACAAGTGGATGCGTGATAATCGTCCGAGTGTGGAGAACCTGTTGCAGGCCGTATTCGAAGGCGGAGACCAGGTGAAAGCCTATTCTGCAGCGCTCGATCACGCCGCCAAAATCAGCTCCGCCGTCTACCGTGAGGCAGGCGCCGATCCGGCTTACTGGGAGCGATATTTTCGCGGTGTTGTTGAGAAAGACAAGCAAGGCTTGATGGTGGAACTGGGTGGGTCGTCCGTCAACAACCTTGCCGACAACCTTCTGTTATTCGGCCTCGCTCCAGGATCGGCCAACTTGTTTGCCGCGACCTACCAGGTGTTCGGCGATATTGTAGTGGCTCAGTATCCGGACCTCGTCCCTTCCTATTATCCCGTGAGCCAGATCCTGGACACTTCCTATATCGATGCGATCTCGAGACGAAGTGGACCGATAACCCAGGCAACGCAGCCCAAGTTCGAGGCGTCCCAGCCCATCCGTCAGGTCGTCAGCCGCCGCGCGTGGCAGATCACTTTCGAGACGGGCAGGGCCTCGTTCACACCTGGAGCCCAGCAAGACCTGGAACAAATGCTCCGGGATTTGCTCGTGGCAGGGGCTACCGCGATCGAGGTTCATGGACATACCGACAGTGTGGGTTCCGCCGATACCAACCGGACACTTTCGGAGGCTCGGGCCTTCGCGCTGAAGAATTGGCTTGAGGCTAAGGCGCCGGTGAATTTTCCTGCCGGACGCATCCGCGTCTTCTCGCATGGCGCCGATAATCCGGTCGCGCCAAACTCGACACCGGAAGGCCGCGCCCAGAACCGGCGCGTCGAGATTGTTCTCGGGACGACGTCCTAAACGGGTAGAAGGACTTTGACGGATCTGGCTGCAGCTTTTTTGCCGAACCGGGCGGTTTCAAAAACCACGATGCGCGTCATTATCGTCGCGCAAGTGGCGCTCGCATTGATGGCATGGTGGCTCTCTCCTTTTGCTGTCTTGCCCCGGCCGCTAGAGGTCTTCCGGGCCCTTCGCTCGCTTTGGTTCGAGCAGGGCCTCGGGCCCGAGTTGGTGACGAGCTTTATCATGAATCTTCAGGCCCTGGGTCTGACGATTTTGATCTCGCTTGGCCTGTCCTACCTCACGGTATTGCCCGCATTCCGGCCATTGGCTACCGCAATATCGAAGGGACGATTCCTCGGCCTGATCGGCCTGACGTTTGCCTTCACGCTCATCATCGGCGGCGGGCACTCGCTGAAAGTTTCGCTTCTGGTTTTCGGAATGGTCGTGTTTTTCGTCACGTCCATGGCGGCGATCGTCGCCGAGATTCCGAAGGACCGGTTCGATCACGCCAGAACTCTCCGTATGAGTGAATGGCGCGTTGTATGGGAAGTCGTGATTCTCGGGACCGCGGACCAGGCCATCGAGGTATTGCGGCAAAACGCGGCGATCGGGTGGATGATGCTGACCATGGTCGAAGGGATCTCCCGGGCCGAGGGTGGAATTGGAGCGATGCTGCTCAATCAGAACAAGCATTTCCGCCTGGCCGAGGTTTTTGCGATCCAGTTGGTCATTCTTACCGTCGGCCTGGGTCAAGACTACGGGATTGGTATTTTGAAACGCATGATCTGTCCGTATTCGGAAATCCGCCTTGAAAGAAAATAGCAAGCCCTCCGCTTACTACGAGTACCGCTCGACAATTCTCCGAGTCGAAAACGTCTGTCTGACCCTCGGAAATAACCAGATCCTCCGGGACGTGAACCTGGAGATCAAAGACATCCATCGCCCGGATAAGGTTACGGGCCAAATTGTCGGATTGTTGGGGCCTTCTGGGGTCGGCAAGACGCGGCTTTTCCGAATCATCGCGGGTCTGGATCCGCCTGATATGGGAACGGTAGTGCTCGGCGAGCCGGGTGTGCCGGTCACGCGTGGAGCGGTCGGAGTCGTCGCTCAGCATTACCCGCTCTTCGAGCATCGAACAGTACTCGGCAATCTGATCGTCGCAGGCCGCCGTGCCGGTCTTCCCTTCGATCAAGCCCGCGAAAAAGCGTGGAACCTTCTAAAGCGATTTCAGCTCGATAGCCGGATGGGGGTCTACCCAGCCCAGCTTTCCGGAGGAGAGCGCCAGCGTGTCGCCATCGCACAGCAATTCATGTGCAGCGAGCATTTTCTACTGATGGACGAGCCGTTTTCTGGCCTGGATCCGGTGGCGGCGAAGAAGGTCCGCGATCTCATCTCGGAGATGGCGTCCGCCGATACGCTGAACACGATCATCGTCGTTACGCACGACGTCGTTGCTGCCCTGGAAGTGGCCGACACGATCTGGCTAATGGGCCGGGATCGCGGCCCAGATGGGGGTCTGGTTCCAGGCGCGCGGATCCAGGCCACTTATAACCTGATCGACTGCGGCCTTGCCTGGCGAACCGGTATCACAACGACACCGGCCTTTATGAGTTTGCTTGAAGAAATTCGCGGCCGCTTTCAAACTCTATGATGCGCTTTCACTGTAGCGGCGTTCTATGACCGCCGGCGATCCATGAGCGCGACATCGCCGGCGGTCATAGACCGCCGCTACAGACGAATCCGTTGAATTCGGGCGCCGCAGGAATAGTATTTAGATAACCGTGACAGGACACGAACCCAACGACGGACATGGCTCTCAGGGCGACGATGTCAGCTACCTTAAGGAAGCGCTCAAGTGGCAGTACAACTGGATCGGACTGCTCGGAGCGATCGGCTTCGCCCTCGCCTCCGGTTCGGGTCTGCCCATGCTGCTGGCCGCAGGCGTGGAGCTCATGTATCTGAGTCTGGTTCCACAAAGCAGCCGGTTCCGCCGGCTTGTGCGCTCATGGAAATACGCCGAGCAGAAGCGCCAACAGGGAGAACGATTGCGCGCGCTGCTGGAGACACTGCCGGTAGACTTGAAGCGGCGCTACGCCGGTCTGGAAGAGATGTCTGAAAGCATCCGCTCGAACAATCTGCGGTTGTCGGCCACCTCGCAGGTCTTCGTTGAACAACTGGATCTCCGGCTTCGTGGACTCCTGCAGTCTTACCTGCGTCTGCTGCATTCCACCGAACAATACCGCGAACACCTGCGCAGCTGCCCCGCCGACTCGATACGGCACGAGGTGGACCAACTTGCGAGAAAAGTCGAGTCGGATGCTCCCAAGCTTCAAGAGATCAACCGGAAGCGGATCGAGATTCTCTCGAAGCGGCTGGAAAGATTTGACAAAATGCGCGAAAACCAACAGGTCGTTGAGGCGCAGTGCCGGGCGATCGAAGATGTGCTGCAGTTGATTCAGGACCAATCCCTCACGCTTGGCGATCCACAACAGATTAGCGATCAACTCGATCACCTGGTCCAGGACGTCGAGCAGACCGAAGAAACCGTTCGCGAGTTCGAAGCTATATTCGAGCTTGCGACAAACCAGGCATCGTTGGAATCGGGACCCACCACAGCCACCACTATTCTCAACTCCGATTCCAGCGGCCGGCGCCGCATACGGAATTGAATGCCGGAGCACAATCCCCATCTTGAATCGATGGCCGCCTGGGCCCGCCAGCTTTCGGAGAAGTATTACTCACGGATGTTCACCGTGTTTACCCTGCGCGGTAACGTGCGAGACCTTGTCCCGGTTTCGGAAGGCTCGGGAACCTCATTTGTGCCACTGTCGCGCTTTCTGACCGAGAACCTGTTCGGAGGACGCTCGCTTGTACTGAGCTACGACCGTGGAGGCGGCATAAGCTTTTCCCGGCCTGAGATGCAGGCCGACTTCGCAAGCGCGCTCTCCGGCTACGATAACTTCCATGGGACGGGCTACTCCACGGGTTTGCCGCGAAACCCTGATGGAGTGTTGAACATCCTGGACAGCTACCTGCGTGTCCGCCTCCTGGAGAACAAAAGTATCGCGCTCATTATCGATTTCGCAGAGACCATCGCGCCCGCCGGTGACGTTGCCGGCCTCTCTTCAGAGGATCGGAACGCGATCGTCATCCTGAAGCGGTGGGCGCAAAATCCCGCCTTCTTGCGGGCCGATGTCACGATTTGTTTGATCGCCGAGAACCTGACTGAACTGAACCGAAGTATCGTGCAGAGTCCAGGCGTGGCTTCAATCGAGATTCCGCTTCCGGACCAGCAGGAGAGACTGAGCTTCGTCCAACATCAGCTTGCGGCAACACCCTTGCCGGCGGGCTCCGATGTTTCCGCAGAGGTCCTGGCGAAACTCAGTGCGGGCCTTCAACGGATCCAGATCCAGGGCGTCATTGCGCATTCCGTGGAAAATCAAAAAATCTTGACCCTCAAGAGCCTGATGGAACGGAAGAAGGAACTCATTGAGGCGGAAGCCGGAGGGCTTCTCGAATTCATTCAGAGCCGTTTTGATCTCTCGATGGTCGCCGGTCATGGACCCGCCAAGACCAAACTCAAAAATGCCGCGGCCGCTCTGCGCTCCGGCAACACCGACGTGCTGCCGATGGGCTACATCATCTGCGGACCGGTCGGGACAGGAAAAACCTTTTTGGCAACCTGCTTCGCCGGAGAGGTCGGAACGCCTACCGTCATACTGAAGAACTTCCGAAGCATGTGGCAAGGAGTCACTGAGGGAAATCTCGAAAAAGTCCTCACTCTTCTGAAGGCAATGAATCCCATCGTGGTCATTGTGGATGAGGCCGACGCTCAGTTAGGCGACCGGTCGAGTTCCGGCGATAGCGGCGTGAGCAACCGCGTCTTTGCCCAGATCGCCCAGTTTATGGGCAACACCGAGCACCGCGGCAAAGTGGTCTGGTTTCTTTTGACGTGCAGACCGGACCTTATACCCGTGGATCTCAAACGGCAGGGCCGGGCCGAAGAGCACATCGCCCTGTTCTACCCGGATACTGAGGAAGAATGCTTGGCGTTGGTGCGCGCAATGCTCAAAAAGACGTCGACTCCCATCCAGTCGCTGGAAGCGGAAACATTCTTCGTTGAGAACTCGCGCGGCCTTTCAGGCGCCGACATCGAAGCCGTCCTCATTCGTGCCAGAATGAAGAGCGCCCTCGAAAACGATGTGGCCGTCGGCGCCGACGATCTAAAAACCGCGCTGGAGGATTTCATCTCACCTTCTTATCCAACGGAGATCGAGCTGCAGAATCTCGTCGCCGTTCTTGAATGTACCAGCAAAAGCTTGTTGCCTGCCCGCTACCGTGACCTGAATCGGGCCGAACTGATCCGGCGCACCAATGAACTGCTCGCCATTGCCCGGCGGTGATTCGGGTGTCGAAGCAGCTAGCCTTCAGCGGATTTTTCCCGGGATTGTCGACTATCCAGAGCCAAGTCCCTCACCCAGAGGGAGAGGGACTTGTTGGGCCGCTTATACGCCGTCGCTACAGATTCGGCGCTCGTAAAGCGGCAAACGTCACGTCATAATCATTTTATGTTGAGACAGAAGTGGGGCTCCATCGTGTGTCCTTCATGCGGCAATCTGGTCGGTGTTCAGGATCAACAGTGCCTCACATGCGGGCGGTGGAATCCGGGTTTATGGGGGTTTGCGCCACTGCTGACCCGGCTGGGACGCGATCTGGGTTTCACTCAACTCGTCATGTGGAGCTGCATTATCCTCTACCTTCTGTCCTTGGTCCTGGATCCACGAGGTGTGCGCGTCGGCGGCTTCCTTGATTTCTTGTCTCCAAGCATTGAAAGTCTCTTCCTGTTTGGAGCCAGCGGTTCGGGTCCGGTATTTCAGTATGGGCGTTGGTGGACAGTGCTTACGGCGGGCTGGCTCCACGCCGGTCTACTTCACATTCTTTTCAACATGATGTGGATGCGGCAGCTGGGGCCGGCCACAGCCGAGATGTATGGCGCAAGCCGCATGGTCATTATCTACGTGATCGCCGGTGTCGTGGGCTTCGCGGCCAGCAGCATATCCGGGGACATGTTTTCGTTCCTGCCTGGCTTTGTCCGCGGTGCGGGATTTACCGTTGGCGCGTCCGCGCCCATTTTTGGTCTGCTTGGCGCCTTGGTGTACTACGGACGGCGTACCGGCAGCCGGATCGTCGGAGACCAGGCAAAATCCTGGGCGATGATGCTTTTCATTTTTGGTTTCATCATGCCGGGTGTGGACAATTGGGCACACCTCGGCGGCTTTGCCGGTGGATATGCAACGGCCAAATTTTTGGATCCCTTGCGGCCGGAACGCCTGGATCACCTGATTGGCGCGCTCGTATGTCTGGTATTCACCGGAATGGCTATCGCGCTCTCGATTGTGTCTGGGTTACCTGTGTTGAGACGGTAGGCCCCCGTTAATCTTGGTTAATCTCACACAACCCCATGGCTCCCGGCGGCCCGGCCTAGAATAGTGCGTTAAGCGATGTTGCGTCGTTCCACACCAGTCCCCGCGCAGATGGTCATGTTGCGGAGTTAAGCAGCCTCCGACTTCCTAGAAGCTTGCTTTCTAATTTTCCAGTGCACAAAGGGATAAATATGACCGCACTGAGGGCACTGCCACGCCCCTTTTGCGGGGTCGGCATCGCGCTCATGGACCATTTCCACGATCAGATGACAATGCAGGCACATTGTTGGCTTGCTGTAGACAAATTGCGGTGGAGCACTCTTTCGCACGACTCCCCTCCTTGTGCTTTTCCATAGCTTCAGCAATTTCGCTGCCGTAAGCCAGGAGCACGGAATCAATAAGAACCCGAACATTTTATTGGACGCGCCAACCGCAATTCAGGTAGAAATTCCTCAAAGAGGTGAAAAAATGACTGATCTGGAGTCGCTCTCAAACAGACTGGCCGAGATAGAAAAGAGGCAGCGGCGAACCCGGCTCGCTCTCGCGATTGGTTGTTTGGCGATTACGGCGGGAGGCCTGATGGCCCAGGCACCCCGTAACTATGACCTGCCCCTGACGCACGGCCTCCAGCCGGAGGCCGCCGTCGAGGCACAGGTTCGCGCGAACCAGTTCATCCTGGTCGACGGCAGCGGCAAAGATCGCGCCTCGCTGGTGGCGGATCGGGCCGGGTCCGTCTTCCTGGTTCTGTTCGACACCAAAGGAAAGACGCGCGCCGACCTTTCGGTCGGCAATTATGGCCCCAGCCTGACTTTCTACGACCCATCCGGTCAAGCCCGCACCGTGCTCGGAAGCACCATGATGGTCAGTTCCCACGTCACCGAGAACGGCGTTGTGGAAAGAACGCCGGCGTCGTCTCTAGTCCTCTTCGACAGGACGGGAAAACTTCTCTGGCGTGCGCCGTGAGGTTGTTTGAATTTCGGTTGCCCGTGCGGCTTGGCGAAAGCCTCCTGGGAGGGTTATAGTGACTGCGCAAAAAAAGGATTTACGAATTACCGAGGGGTTCTGCACCACAGATAATTGGACAAAACAGAAAGGACAACCAACATGAAGAAGATCGTAGGCGTCCTTGGCCTGTGGGTCATATTACTGAGCGCGTTTGGTGTGCTCGCCCAACAGCAAGGTCAACAAGCACCACCACAACCAATGAGTTTCTTCGTCACGAGCGTCGGCAAGGGCGATGGAGCCAATTATGGCGGTCTGGCTGGAGCCGATGCCTACTGCCAATCGTTAGCGAAAGCGGCGGGTTCGACCAAAACCTTCCATGCCTACCTCAGCACTCAGGGACAGGGCGCGGTGAACGCTCGCGATCGTATCGGCAACGGACCATGGTACAACGCCCGCGGGGGGATGGTTGCCATGAACCAAGCCGAGCTCCACGGCGACACGCTGGACCTGGCACGATTGGGGAACAGGGTCAACAAACAGAGCGCTCGAAGTGAAAAGGGAGATGTCCTCAACGGCGTCGGTGACATGCCGAACACGCACGACATCCTGACTGGATCGACCGCGGACGGCCGCGCGTATACAGACGGCATGGACCATACCTGCAGCAACTACACAAGCAACGCAGACGGCAGAGGCCAGGTGCAGCTCGGCCACCACGACAAGAACGGTGGTGGCAACGGCTCGTGGAACTCCGCGCACGGCAGCCGCGGCTGCAGCCAGCCTAACCTGGTAGCGACCGGCGGCGCCGGCTTGTTGTATTGTTTCGCGATCGACTAACACGGATAATGTGTAGCGGCGGTTATCGGCCGCCGCTACTTCTGACCCGGCACTCCGCCATGCGGTCCGCTGTCTTCGGGGCAGCATCTCCGTCTCATAAGCTTCTGCAACGGACTCCCAGGGCCTTTCACAGGGCGTCAGAGAACGCCACTTCAGTTTGAAATTGACAGCGGCCAGCGCCGGGTCTACCTTTCGAACAGCAAAAATAAAGCTTCAGTCGCAATTTTAGGAAAGGAGAATTCAAAGGTGAGAGTTTACGTGAGTTCGATCATCACGGCGCTAGCCGTGATCGCGATCCTGTCGTTAGCGCCTGTAATTGTCGCACAACGGGGCCAACGAGGTGCAGGAAGCGGTGGGCCCGATATGAAGGCGCCGGCGCCCCGTCTTCCGAATGGCAAACCGAGCATGTCGGGAGTTTGGGGCCAGGTGCGCCGGGCTGACGTAACGGATAGCCATCTGCCCGGGTATGTCAAGGAACTCCCATATACGGCCTGGGGTAAACAGCAATGGGAGTCCTACGATGCCGCAAAAGGAGACTACACCGGCAGTTGTCTGCCTTTCGGTATCTCACGGACGATATACGGACCGCATCCAATCCAGATCATTCAGGACAATGATAACCTGGTGTTTCTCGCCGAGCAGAACACGTGGTTCCATATCGTGCCGACCGATGGGCGTCCATTGGATAAGGATCTGCCGCCCTCGTGGTTTGGCGATTCGGTGGGCCATTGGGACGGAGAAACGCTGGTCATCGAAACAACCAATCTGAATGGCTATACGAGAGTCGATACCATTGGACATCCGATGAGCGAAAAGGCGCGAATCATCCAGACATTCAAGCGCGTCGATTATGGCCACGCTGAACACACCTTCACGCTCGACGATCCGAAGACATACACGAAGCCCTGGACGATTGTCGAAAACTGGACGCTCAAGCCAAACATCAGGATCATGGAATACTCCTGCGAAGAGGGCAACCGCGACCTGCTTGACGGTCATATCAAACCGTGGCACCCGCCAGTTGAGTAGGAGTGAAGATTACTGTAGCGGCGGTCTATTTTTTGAGGCTGCGCGCTGTCGCGCTTGCGCTCTTCGCGGACCGCGGGCGATGTCGCGCTCACGGATCGCCGGCGGTCAATAGACCGCCGCTACAGTAATCCGGAATCCGAAATCAACCGCTCATCCCCATATCTTGCGCGTAAATAATTCGCGGATGACGCGGACGGTGCCGATCCGCGGGATCTGCGCAATCCGCGGCTGAAACGGAGGTTTAGATGAACAATCGATTTCTCCTTCCCGTGATCGCGGCGGTGTTGCTGGCGGCAATACCGCTCTCCGGCCAGTCCTCAAAGGTCTACACTCAGCGGCATACACCAGACGGCCAGCCCGACCTGCAGGGAACATGGACGAACCCCACCATTACACCTTTTGAACGGCCTGGCGAGCTTGCAGACAAGGAATTTCTGACCCAAAAGGAAGTAGCTGAACTGGAAGCGCGAGCCGCTGACAATCGCGTGGACCGCCCTCCCAGAGAAGGCGATGTTGGCAACTACAATCAGTTCTGGTTCGATTCAGGAACAAAGGTTGTATCGACGAGGAGAACCTCGCTTGTCGTGGAACCGCATGACGGAAGAGTTCCCGTAAAGCCTGAGGCGGAAGCAAAACGAGATTACAACCTCGCCCACAACGCGGACTCTTACGAGTACATGAGTGTGTGGGATCGCTGTATCACGCGCGGCGTTCCAGCCGGAATGTTTCCGGCCGGCTACAACAACGCATATCAGATTGTTCAAATTCCCGGATACGTGATGATTCTGTACGAGATGATTCACGAGGCTCGTATCATTCCGTTGGACGGCCGCCCGCATCTCGCATCGAGCGTCCGCCAGTGGAACGGTGACTCGCGTGGACGGTGGGAAGGCAATACGCTGGTCGTCGATACCACCAACTACAACGGCAAAGGCTGGATTGCAACCAGTGCCGCGACGGGACGTATGAAGGGGATTCCCCAGAGCGAGGCTTTACATGTGGTGGAACGCTTCACGCGTGCCGACGCCGACATCGTCAACTACGAAGTCACGATCGAAGATCCCAATGTGTACACGCGTCCGTGGAAAGTGGCTATTCCTCTCGTAAGAGATCCCTCTTATCACATCTTCGAGTACGCGTGCCACGAAGGCAATCAAGCCGTAGAGAACGTCCTTCGGGGAGGCCGCGCCTTAGACAAGGCCGAAGATGCGCCAAGGAAAGGGGCGAAGTGAATAGTGAATATGGATAACTCTCCTCCTATTTGTACAGAACACAAAGACACAAAGGCACAAAGCCACAAAGAAAGGCCGCATTTAAGAGTTATTTATGCGGCCTTTCTTTGTGGCTTTGTGCCTTTGTGTCTTTGTGTTGCTCTGCTTTGGATAGCGTCTTCCCCGGCGGCTGGAATGCAACAGCGTCAGGCGACAGGAACGGCAATCCTGTTTGAAGGTGCGCGGCTCCTCACGGGCGACGGCAAGGCGCCTATAGAAAACTCCGCGTTCATCGTCGCTAACGACCGGTTCACCAGCGTCGGTCGAAAAGGCGAACTTCAGCTTCCTCCGGGCGCGGCGCGCATCGATTTGAGCGGCAAAACCGTTATGCCGGCGATGGTCGATGTTCACAGCCACTTCGGATTTTTGAAGCAACTGGACGGAAGCATGTCGAAGGCAAACTTCAACCGCGAGAATCTGCTCGATCATCTAAAGCGCTATGCGTATCACGGATTTGCTGCCGCCATCAGCATGGGCACCGATATCGGGGATCTGCCCTACCAGCTGCGCGAAGAAGTGTACCCCGGCGCCGCTCTATTTCGCACGGTGGGCCGTGGCTTGGCGTGGCCGGGGTCGGGGCCGAACGATGCTGCCAGGAACGATGTGCCGTATGTGGTCACGACCGTCCAGCAGGCCAGAAGCGCCGTCGAAGACTTGGCCCCTCACCACCCGGACTTCGTCAAGATCTGGGTGGATGATAGAAACCATACGCAGAAGAAGCTGACCCCTGAACTCTATGGAGCGGCCATCGCTGAAGCCCACAAACACAATCTTCGTACCATCGCTCATGTTTACAATTTGGAAGATGCCAAGGGTCTGGTGCGAGCGGGCGTCGAGGGCTTCACGCACCTGGTTCGGGATACGGATATCGATGACGAATTCCTCGCCCTGCTCAAGCAACACCCGGGCGTGTTCTTCACGCCGAACCTTGGGATCACCAGCCGTGCCATCGAATCCAGCCGGCCAGCCTGGCTCGACGACCCGCTGCTCCACGAGACCATTCCTCCTGGTGAGATCGCACGCTTGGAGAATCAATTTTCGAACCGCAGACCAGATGCGCTTGCAAACACTCGTGCGTCCTGGGATCTGCAAGTTCGCAATTTGACGAAACTGCGGGCGGCCGGCGTGAGAATCGTCTTGGGCAGTGACTCGGCCGGGGACCCTTCGCGCACGATGGGTTGGCACGCGATTTGGGAATTGGACGCGCTGTCGAAGGCGGGGATGACGCCGTCCGAGGTGATTGTCGCTTCAACCCGGCTCGCCGCCGAAACCCTGAAACTGGATCAACTCGGCATGGTGGCGCCAGGCAAGAGCGCGGACTTCGTCGTGCTTAATGCCAATCCCCTGGATAACATCGCCAATACTCGTAAGATTTATAAGGTCTACCTGCGCGGCCAGGAAGTGGACCGCGCGGCAATGCGAGCCGCGTGGACCGGCGCACGGTAAGGGGCGTATGGGGAACTCGCCACTCATTCGTAGTGAACACAAAGACGTAGCGCGGCAAAGCCGCAACCAAAATCCGAGCCAACAAACTTGCCAAAAAAACAAGAAGTTACGCATTTGTTACACAAAGGCACGAAGCCACAAAGAAAGGCCGCTATAAATAACCTTCAAAAGCGGCCTTTCTTTGTGACTTCGTGCCTTTGTGTCTTTGTGTTTCATTTC
>Ga0066710_100000487_pt1 | contig 24237 bp, 23 predicted proteins | sample GraSoiAngelo_159_FD_79666 | JGI IMG/M metagenome (GOLD analysis project Ga0066710, IMG submission 79666) | Grasslands soil microbial communities from the Angelo Coastal Reserve, California, USA - 14_1009_16_40cm | ecosystem: Environmental > Terrestrial > Soil > Grasslands | place: USA...
CCACGTCGGTGTTCTGCTGATTGCTCGCTTCGTGCGTGACGATCTTGATGCCGGCGTTCTGCGCCTGCTTCAGGACACCCTCGAGCGACTGCGGCGAGTTCGGCACGACGGTGATCGCGCTCGGCTTCGTCGCGATCAGGTCCTGAATGATCTTGATCTGCTTCTCGGGGCTAGCGTCGTCTGCGCCGGTCATCGTGGCGTCGACCTTGTTCGCCTTCGCGAACTGCTTGATCCCCTGCTCCATCCGGTCGAACCAGCCGACCCCGCGCAGCTTGACGACCGTGACGATCCGCGTGTTCGCGGATTTTTGGCTGCTGCCCGCAGTAGCCGCGGACGAGCCGATCACCGCGGCGAGACCCACGGCGAGCGCGGCCAGCACTCCCCACCTCAACTTCCGCACGTTTCCTCCTTCTCCGGTTGCGCATGACTCTGTCATGCAGAGACCCCAGCGGTTCGAGGCTCCCACTCGCCGCTCTCGGCGGCCGCCGCTACGAGCCGGGCGACGCGGTCCGCGTCGACCTCGTTCCAGGTGTTGCCGTCCCGCTTGAGCGCCGTGCCGACGATGCAGCCGTCGGCGACGGCCAGGATCTCGCGGACGGTCTCGGGACGGACGCCCGTGTTGGCGATCACGGGCGCGGCATCGCCGACGGCGTCCTTCGCGGCTTGCAGGTCCGCGAGGTCGACGCCGGTGCCGGTGACGACGCCGGAGATACAGACGGCGTCGGCGAGCGAGCTGAAGACGGCCGACCGCGCGGTGAGTCCGATCTCGCGCGGTGCGATCGGCGCGGCGAACTCGGCCGTGACGTTGAAGAACAGCTTGACGTCCTTGGCGCCGATGCGGCGGCGGTATGCGAGCGACTCCGCCGGATCGGTGTTCCAGATCCCGAAATCCCCCGCATACGCGCCGCTGAAGACCTCCCGGACAAAGCGTGCGCCGACGGCGTGGGCGAGACCGATCGCAGCCACGGGGTCCCAGAGAATATCCACGCCGAACGGGATTTCCAGGTCGGGCTTGGTCTCCGCGATCGCCGCCGCCATCACCGCCGGCACCTCCGGCCCGACCTTCGTCCGGTAGGGGCGGTCGCCCTCGTTGCAGAACATCACGGCGTCGACGCCGCTCGCAGCGAGGATCTCGACGTCGCGCCGCACCGCGTCGACGAGTGCGCGGATGCCGCCGTTGTCGTCGTGCAGCGGTTGTCCCGGCATCGGCGCGAAGTGCGCCATCGCGATGATCGCCTTCGGCTTGCCGAACAGCGTGTCGAAGGTCATGTCTGCGCGTGGCCTCGCGTCAGGTCGATCTCGGCGAGCAGCGGGATCAGCGCGCCGAGCAGGTCGACGCACGCGCTCACGTCGGACAGCTGCGCGGTCTCCACCGGCGAGTGCAGGTAGCGGCAGGGAATGCCGATGTCGACGGCCGCGATTCCCTCGGCGGTCGCCATCGGTAGGAACGCCGTGTCGGTGATGACCCCGACGGTCGCGTCGTGCTGGAGCGAGGTGCCCGCGTCGTCGGCGGCACGCTCGACCGCGCGGACGAGCGCCGGGTGCGGGATCAGCCCGCCGAGCGTGCCGCGGCCGTGGAAGTTGTAGCGCGAGAGGCTCGGGCCGCCGCCGAGGCGGACGGGCGAGAGTCCCGCGAGATCCGGCGTGTCGCCGGCGGGCGTGACGTCGACGTTGACGACGATGTCCGGCGCGACGCGCGCCACGAGCGCGAGCCCTCCGCGAAGGTGGAGCTCCTCCTGCGTCGTGAAGCCGAGCACCACGCGCAGCGGCGGCGCGCTTTCGAGCAGGCGGTCGACCTGCGTGAGCAGCGCCGCGACGCCGATCCGGTCGTCGAGCGCTTTCCCGCTGAAGCGGCCGCCCTCGAGCTCCTCCCATGCAGGCGCGTACGTGATCGGGTCGCCGACCCGCACGCCTGCGGCGTGCCCGCCGACGTCGACGTAGAGGTCGCTCATCGGCACGACGACGTGGCGCTCCTCGACCGGCGTCAGGTGGTGGCTCCTGACGCCGACGACTCCGGCGTGATCGCCGTCGCGGCTGTGCACGACGACGCGCGTCCCCGGCAGCACGCGCTCGGGGACGCCGCCGAGCCGATGGACGCGAAGCATTCCGTCGTCCTCGATCGCGCGCGTGACGAGACCGAGCTCGTCGAGGTGCGCCGTGACGAGGACTGCGGGCCCGGTGTCGCGCTCCCCCAGCTCGACCGCGACCTGGCCGAGCCGGTCGACGACGGGCTGGAGCCCACGGTCGCGCAGGTGGTCGGCGACCGCCGCGGTGAGGCGGTCCTCGTGCCCGGTCGGCGCCGCAATGCCCGAGAGCGCACGGCAGCTGCCGAGCAGGTCGGCGCCTGGATCGCCGAGCGAGACGCGGATGCGGCTGTCCACGGTTTCGTGCGCCAAGGGCACGCGACAGCCTGATATCGCGCAGGAGACGTGTCAAGTCTCGGCCGTTTGGCGCGCGAAAGCGTGCACGTTAGGGTCTGCGCGACCAAGGAGGCGCCACGCACACAGACGAACGGCGGCGCGAGATCCTGCGCCGGATGTACCTGACGGGCTACGTCGAGGCGCGCGAGCTGGCCGCGAGCCTCGGAGTTGACGGGTCGACGATCCGCCGCGACCTCGACGCGCTCGCGAAGGCCGGACACCTGCAGCGCACGCACGGCGGCGCCCGCGTCGCGCCCGGCGCGACCGATCTCCCGTACGCCGTCAAGGAGCGCGAGCGCCTCCCGATGAAGGAGTCGATCGGGAAGGCGGCCGCGGCGCTCGTGGAGGACGGCTCGAGCGTGATGCTCGACAGCGGCTCCACCGTCTACCGCGTCGCCGCGAACCTGCGCGGCCGCCGGGAGCTGACCGTCGTCGTCAACGACCTGCGCATCGCGCAGCTCGTCGCGGACTACCCGGGCGTGCGCCTGCTCGTCGGCGGCGGCGAGCTGCTCGCGTCGAACTACGCGCTCGTCGGCGACCGCGCCGCCGAGTTCATGCGAGAGCTGCGCGTCGACTGGACGTTCCTCGGCGCCGACGCGATCGACCTCCGGACGGGGATCACCAATACGAACACGCTCGAGGTTCCCCTGAAGCGCGCGATGCTCGCGGTCGCACGACATACGGTCGTCGTCGCCGACAGCTCGAAGTTCGGCCGGCGCGCGCTCGTGAGCGTCGCCGCGATCGACGAGGTCGACCGGATCATCACGGACGACGAGCTTCCGGCGGACGTCGCCGCCGAGTACGGCGAGCGCCTGCAGCTCGTCCCGGTCGCACGCGCGCTCGTCGCGTCCTGATGTTCCTCGGGATCGACATCGGGACGAGCAGCAGCAAGGCCACGGTCGCGGACGAGCTCGGCACACTCGTTGCGACGGCGACGCGTCCGCACACGACGGCGTCGCCGCGGCCCGGCTGGTTCGAGCACGACGCGGAGGAGACGTGGTGGCGCGACCTCGTCGCGCTCACGCGCGAGGTGCTGGCGACCGTGCCCGCCTCGGCGATCCGCGCCGTCTGCGTCAGCGGAATCGGTCCGTGCGCGCTCGTCGCGGACGAGCAGGGATGGCCGCTCCGAGCTGCGATCCTCTACGGGATCGACTCGCGCGCCGAACGCGAGATCGAGGAGCTGACCGACGCGCTCGGGGCCGAGACGGTGATCCGGCGGACCGGGAACCGGCTGACGACGCAGGCAGTCGGTCCGAAGCTGCTCTGGATCGCGCGACACGAGCCGGGCGTCTGGGCTCGTGCGCGGCGCTGGTACTGCGCGTCCAACTGGCTCGTCGGGCGCCTCACCGGCGAGTATGTGATCGACCACTACAGCGGCAGCACGTCCGATCCGCTCTACGACCTCGGCGCGCGCGACTGGTGGCCGGACGCGTGGGACGCGTGCGCCGCGACGCTCGACCGGCCGCGGCTCGCGTGGCCGGGCGACATCGTCGGCGAGGTGCACACCGCGGCGGCGGAGACAACGGGGCTGCGCGCGGGCACTCCGGTGCTCGCCGGAACGATCGATGCGATGGCGGAGGCCTACAGCGCCGGCTGCCGCGACGTGGGCGACACGATGGTGATGTACGGGTCGACGCTCTTCTTCATCCAGACCGTCGCGCAGCCAGTCGCGCACGACGGGCTGTGGGCGGGCTCCGGCCGCGCGCCCGGGACGTACTCCGTCGCCGCCGGGATGTCGTCGGCGGGGCTGCTGATCGACTGGTTCGCGGGCCTGGCGCACGAGGAGGTCGACGCGCTCGCGCTGGAGGCGGCGGCGGTCCCCGCCGGCAGCGACGGACTGGTAGTGCTGCCGTACTTCGCGGGCGAGCGAACGCCGATCTTCGACCCGCGGGCCCGCGGCTGCTGCATCGGGCTGACGCTCCGCCACGGCCCCGCGCATCTCTTCCGCTCGGCGCTCGAGGGCGTGGCGATGGGGATCCGCCACAACTTCGAGGCGATGGGCGAAGCGGGGGCGACGCCGGCGCGGCTGGTCGCCGTCGGCGGCGGCACGCGCGGCGGCCTCTGGACGCGGATCACGAGCGACGTCACTGGACTCCCGCAGGACCTGCCGACCGAGACGATCGGCGCCGCCTACGGCGACGCGCGCATGGCCGCCGACGCAATGGGCATCGACACGAGCGGGTGGAATCCCGTCGCGGACCGGGTCGAGCCGGACCCCGCGCACGCGCCGCTGTACGACCAGTTGTACGGCGTCTACCGCCGCTCGTACGTCGCGCTACGCGACGACCTGCACCTGTTGAGTCAGCTGTCCGGCGGATAACGGCGCGGCGGCGGACCGATCGGGCCGCCGTTGCCGATCTCGTAGACCATCCCGAGAGCGTCCTTCGTGTCCAGGTAGTAGTGGACGTCCTGGTCGATCCAGCCCGTCTGGATCACATTGTGGCCGCGTTCGCGGAAGCGCTCCAGCGCGGCGGGGATCTCCTCGTCGGGCATCACGTCCTTGATGTGGTGCAGTCCCTCGCCCTCCTCGTCGAGGTGACGCCAGTAGATGTTCGGGCCCTCGACCGGCTGAATCAGTTCGAGCTCCACGTCGCCCTCCCACGTCACCGCGCAGATGAACTCGAACGGCTCCTGCACACGCTCCCCGTCGACGTGAAAGTCGCGCACGGTCTCGTTCGTGAAGTGGCGCACGTCCCACGGCCCGATCCCGAGCAGCGTCCAGTACCGCTCCATCGCCTTCTCCATGTCGCGGACGACGAGCGCGACCTGCCGGTAGTTTGCCACTACCCGTCTCCCTTTGCGGACGCGATCCACCGCTCGAGGACGCGGACGTTCGCGAGCGCGTCGTCGAGGCCGTACTGCAGCGGCGCCTCGCCGAGGATCGCGGCGCCGAGGTGCTCGACCTCGAGCCGGTACGGATCGGCGTATTCGAACTCCTCGACGACGGGCTCGACGCCGTCGAGGTAGATCTCGTCGCCGAACCGGTGGTGCAGGAGCCGCGTGTACGGCTCGCCGCGCATCCCGGTCCCCGGCATCGAGAGCCAGCCGTCGGTGCCGATCACCTCGACCTGGCTGTGTGGGTTGACGTAGTCGAAGCTGACGTGCGCGAGCGCGGTCCGCCCTTCGGGAAACGACAGCAGCGCGTTCGAGGTCGTGTCCACGGTCTCGCCTGGCCGCGAGTACGCTGTCGCGCGCACGGACTCGGGCTCCGCCCGCAGCAGCAGCCGCGACATGTTCACCGCGTAGCAGCCCATGTCCCAGGTCACGCCGCCGGCCATTGCCGGATCGAAGCGGATGTTGTAGTCGGGATAGTGCTGCTTGAAGCCGAGGCCAACGCGGACGGTGCGCGGGTCGCCGACCGCGCCTTCCTCGAGCAGCTCGACCGCACGCTGCCAGCGCGGCGTGAAGCGGTACATGAACGCCTCCAGGACGAGCTTGTCGGCGCGCTCCGCGGCCTCGCGGATCCGTTCCACCTCCTGCGCGCTTGTCGCCAGCGGCTTCTCGCAGAGGACGTGCTTGCCCGCCTCGAGCGCCTTGATCGTCCACTCCGTGTGCAGCGTGTTCGGCAACGGGATGTAGACGACGTCGACGTCGTCGTCCGCGAGCAGCTCGTCGTACGAGCCGTACGCGCGCGCCGCGCCACGGCGTTCCGCTTCGGTCGCCGCCGCCTCCGGACGGCGGCTCGCGATGCCGTGCAACTCGGCGTTCGCCGCGGCCAGGATCCCGGGAATCACCGCGTCGTTGATCCCGGCGACACCGAGGATCCCCCACCGCGGCACGCCCGTCGTCACGAGGCCCATCGTCTCACGGATCGCGCAGGACGAGCTCGACCGCCTCGACGATCCCGCGGTAGCCGGTGCACCGGCAGAGGTTGCCGGCGAGCAGCTCGCGGATCGCCGGTTCCTCGAGGCTCGCGCCGCTCCGCAGCGCGGGCTCGATCGACATCAGGAACCCCGGTGTACAGAACCCGCACTGGGTCGCGTGGCACTCGCGGAACGCGGCCTGCAGCGGGTGCAGCTCGCCGTCGCGCGCGAGCCCTTCGACTGTCGTCAGCGACCTTCCGTTCGTCTGGACGGCGAGCATCAGACACGACCGGATCGGCTCGCCGTCGAGCTGCACCGTGCACGCGCCGCAGACGCCGTGCTCGCAGCCGACGTGCGTTCCGGTCAGCCCGCAGTCGTGCCGGATGAAGTCCGAGAGCAGCGTCCGCGGTTCGACGTCGCCTTCGTAGGCCGTTCCGTTGATCGTGACCGTGATGCTCGTCATGCGACCGACCGCAGCAGCTCGTGGACGAGCGCACGCAGGTAGTCGTCCGGAAATTCGATCTCGTCGAGCGACGCGACGACGACCGGCGTCGGCGCGACGCCCAGCACGCCGATCCGCGTCTCCTGCGACGATTCCAGCAGCGCGACCCCGGCGAGCGCGAAGTCGCCGTGCGTGCGCGCGTACTCGACGAAGGCGGAGCGCGCGTCCGCGGGCGGCGCCGGAACCTCGATCTCGACAAGCAGCTCGTCCGGTTCGATGGATGTGAAGAGCGGGCCGACAAAGAGCTCGGCGGCCGAGAGGACGCGGGCGCCGCGGCGGGAGCGCACGTGGAAGCGGGCGTCGAGCGTCGCGAGGACACACGGCAGCTCGGCGGCCGGGTCGGCGTGGACGACGGAGCCGCCGACGGTGCCGCGCGTCCGCGTCTGCTGATGGCCGACGAAGCGGATCGCCTGATGCAGCAGCGGCCAACCCTCCGCGACGGCGGAGCGCTCGAGCTCCGCCTGCCGGACGAGCGCGCCGAGGAAGAGCGTCCCGTTGTCGACGCGGATGCCGTCGAGACCGGCGAGCCCGTTGAGGTCGACGAGCAGCCGAGGGCGCGCGAAGCGGAAGTTCAGCAGCGGCACGAGGCTCTGGCCGCCGGCGAGCGCCTTCGCGTCCTCCCCGGCGAGCAGCTCGAGCGCCTCGTCCAGCGTCTCCGGCGCCGCGTACTCGAACGGCGGCGGCTTCATGCGCGCTGCGCCTCCCGGCCGGCGCCGCGCATCACGGTCGCCGGGTCGTGCCCGAGATCCTGGAGCAGCACGATCGCCGCGTTCCGTCCCGGCCCGCCCGTGACGGAGCCGCCGGGATGCGTGGTGGCGCCGGTCTGGTAGAGGCCGGGAATCGGCATGCGGTGCTGCGCCCAGCCCGGCGCCGGCCGAAGCCGACCCTCGTACGCGACGCCGCGGTCGCCGCCGTGGACGGCGCCGTGCCAGAGGTGCGGGTTCGCGCGCTCGAGCTCGAGCGGACTCTTGGCCTTCCGCGCCAGCACCTTGTCCTCGGTCAGGTTCGGCGCCGCGCGCTGAAGGACGGCGAAGAGCTCGTGCTCGAGCTCGTCGTTGAACGTCTCCCAGTTCGCCGGGTCGCCGGCCGGCGCCCAGGGCTGGTGGCTGAGCAGCTTGATCGTGTGCCCGCCGCCGGGAACGCGCGTCGGGTCGGCGACGCTCGGCGTCCCCACCAGCAGCCACGTGCCGATCTGGGCCTTCCCCTGCCGGACGTCGCGACCGGCCTGAATCACGTCCTCGGGCCAGCCGACGACGCCGCCGGACGCGACGGTCTGCGTGCCCTCGTGCGCGACGAACTCCGGCGGCTCGGTCGTCGCGTAGTACTGGGCCGCGAACGAGAGTCCGACGTCATAGGTGTCGATGCCGTGGAGGAAGCCTTCGCCCCAGAGCTCGCGCGGCGCCATCTCGACGAGCGCCTTGACGTGGATCGTCGAGACGACGGCGTGCCGCGCGAGGTACCGCTCGCCGTCGGCCGTCTCGACGCCGGCGCATCGCCCGTTCTCGACGAGGAGCTGCACGACGCGCTTGCCGGTGACGATCGACGCGCCGTGATCCGCGAGCAGCCGGGTCAGCGCGAGCGGCAGCATCCCGGAGCCGCCCTTCGGCAACGCCCAGCTCTGCATTTGCCGGCCCGCGGTGATCGAGACGCCGAGCAGTCCCGAGCCTGCGCTGTCGACCGGCTGGGCGGTCTGGAACGCCTGCCAGATCAGGTACGCCTGGATGTGCCTGTCCTCGTAGTCGTAGCCGATCACGTCCCACGCGCTCTGGTTGAAGCGCCGCAGCCACTTTGCGCCGCTCGGGACTCCGGCGGCCGCTTCGTCGAGCGCCGGCGCGTAGCCGACGGGGTTGAAGCGGTAGCGGTTGACGGCGTCGCGGATCTCCGCGTACTCGGCGAGCAGCCGGCGATACGTCTCCGCATCTCGCTTGGAGAAGCGGGCGATCTCGTCGTACGTGCGGTCGAGGTCGAACCAGTGCGTGAACGACTCGCCGTCGGGAAAGACGACGTGCGCGACGGGATCGGGGTGGATGTACTCGAGCCCGTACTCCCTCTTCAGGCCGAGCTCGTCGTCGCGGAGCACCGGATTCGGCTGGATCAGCGTGTGGCCCGTCGAGCAGACGTCGAACGCGAAGCCGGGAACGAGCAACTCCTGTGTCGCCGTCGCGCCGCCCGCGATCTCGCCGGCATCGAGGATCAGGCATTCGTAGCCGGCCTTCGCGAGGTACGCCGCCGTGATCAGGCTGTTGTGGCCGGCGCCGGCGACGACGATGTCGGCTGTCGTCGTCAATGCAGGGCCGCCCAGAGCTTTCGTTCCGTGTACGGCGGCGCGATCCGGCGGCCGCCGAGCGCGTCCGTGACCGCGTTGGCGACGGCCGCGAGCGTGCCGATCGCGCCGCCCTCGCCGATCCCCTTCGCGCCGAGGGGGTTCGTCGGCGTCGGGGTCTCGACGAATGCGGTGGCGACCGGCGGCATCTCGGCCGCCGTCAGCAGCGAGTAGTCGGCGAACGTCGCGGTGCGCGGCTGCCCGTTCTCGTCGACGACCGCCTCCTCGGTGAGGCACTCGCCGAGCGCCTGCGCGACGCCGCCGAGCACCTGCCCCTCCGCCAGGAGCGGGTTGACGATCCGGCCGGCGTCGTCGACGGCGACCACACGCACGATCGTGAGCCGGCCCGTCCTGCGGTCGATCTCGACTGCCGCGGCATGGCACCCGGACGAGAAGACGAGCGGCGACTCGAACCTCGCCTCCGCTCGGAGGCCTGCGGCCTCCGCGAGGGGGCGGCGGCCGGTCTCATCCATGCGGCGCTGCAGCTCGTCGAGCGCCCGTGCGAGCGCCGACCCGCCGACCGCGATCGAGCGGCTCGCGAACGTCCCGACGCCGCGCGGAACAAGCGCACTGTCGCCGAACACAAACTCGACGTCCGCGGCGTCGACGCCGAGCCGGTCGGCGACGATCTGCCCGAAGGCCGTCGCGTGACCCTGGCCGTGCGGCGACGACCCGCTCGCGACGACGACCCGCCCGCCCGCCTCGATCCTCACCTCCGCGCTCTCCCACAGGCCGCCGGCGCGCTCGACGTACATCGCGAAGCCGGTGCCGGAGAGCACGTCGTCGCCGCCCGGCTCGACGTCTCCGAGCAGCTCGACGGCGCGGTCGAGGCAGCGCTCGTAGTCACCTGAGTCGTACGTCCAGCCGAGTGGGGTCGCGTAGGGGAACGCGTCGGAGGCGATCAGGTTGCGGCGGCGCAGCTCGAGGCGGTCGACGCCGAGCTCGCGCGCGGCGCGGTCGACGATGCCCTCGACGAGCACGGCAGCCTCCGGGCGACCGGCGCCGCGATACGGGCCGGTGGGAACCTTGTTCGTACGCGCGCCGACGAGCTCGACCTCGGCCTCCGGGATCGTGTAGCAGCCGGTCATCAGCAACGCCGCCGTGTGCGGCGGGATCGCCGTCGTCGGCAGCAGGTACGCGCCGAGGTCGGCGTAGAGCCGCGCGCGCAGCGCGAGGAATCTTCCCTCAGCGTCGAGCGCGAGCTCGACGTCGGCGTCGAGGCCGCGCCCCTGGTACGCGGCGAGGAAGTTCTCGAACCGGTCCTCCGTCCACTTCACGGGACGGCCGAGCCGCAGCGCGGCGACCGCGGTCGCGCACGTCTCGGGGCAGACGACGCCCTTCGAGCCGAACGCGCCGCCGACCTCGGGGACGATCACCCTGATCCGGTCGTCCTCGAGGCCGAGCACGTGCGACAGGCCGGCGCGCTGGCGGTGCGGATCCTGCGCCGAGATCCACACGGTGAGCGTCCCGTCGGGCCCCGCCTCGGCAATCGCGCCACGCGCCTCGATCGGCGCGGCGACGAGGCGGGGGAGCTCGAAACGCTCGCTCACGACATGGGCCGCCGCCGCAAACGCCTCGTCGACGCCGTCCGTCCGCCGCGCGAAGCGCAGCAGCGTCTCGGGCGCACTACGCGGTGAAAGAACGGGTTCGAGCGGCTCGTACTCCACCTCGACGAGCTCGGCCGCGTCCTCGGCGAGAGCGCGGGTCTCCGCGACGACGGCAGCGAGCGGCTGCCCGACGTAGCCCACCTCACCGCGCGCCAGCACCGGGTGCGCCGGCCCGAGGAGCTCGACGCCCTCCGCTCCCTGGACCGGCAGTGACTGCACGCCGACGAGGTCGTCGGCCGTCAGCAGCAGCAGCGCGCCCCCGGCGACGTTCTTGTTCACGCGCGCGCGCGCGTGTGCATAAGCCGAGCGGACGAAGGCGACGTGCGCAACCCCCGGCCGCTCGACGTCGTCGAGATAGCGCGCCTCGCCGCGGAGGATGCGCTCGTCCTCGCGCCGCCGGACGGGACGGCCGACGAGCACTACCAGACCAGCGCTCCGCGACCGAGGAGCGTGCCTCGTCTCAACTCCTCGTGAACCGACTCGACCTCGTCGAGCGACACGCGGCGGCTGACAACCGGTCGCACGCGGCCCGAGTGGACGAACGCACCGGCGAGCCCGACCTCGTAGCGCGTGTTGTAGCGGGAGCCGAGCACGGCGAGCTGCAGCTGGACGAGCTGTCGCGGGCTGACCGGGAACTCGACGTCGCGGAACGTCGTCAAGCACACGAGCCGCCCGTTCCGGTCGAGGTTGTCGAGCGCCCAGCCGAGGCTTTCCGGCCGGCCGAGGAGATCGACGATCACGTCCGCCTTGCCGCGCCACCCTTCCGGGAGCGCGAGCGCGCCGAAGTCGGACGACTCGACGGCCGCGATGCCGAGCTCGCGCTCGAGATACTCGAGCTTCTCGGACACGACGTCGAGCCCGGCGACGTCGGCGCCGAAGGCGCGCGCCACCTGCGCCATGTGGATGCCGACGCCGCCGCCCGCTCCGATCACCGCGACGCGCTCGCCCGGCTCGATCGCGGCACGCCGGGCGACGTGCACCGGCGTCGCGATCGCGTCCGGGATCGTCGTGGCCGCGACGGGATCGACGCCATCGGGCACCGCGAGCGCGTTCAGAGCAGGCAGGATCGCGTACTCCGCGTAGCCGCCGTCGATCGCGACCCCCAAATTGCCGCGAAAGCGCTCGCAGAGGGAGTCCTCCCCGGCGAGGCAGCGGGGGCACGCGCCGCAGACGAGGTAGAAGTACGCAACCACGCGCTCGCCGACGCGACCGGGATCGACGCCGTCACCCACCGCGTCGACGACTCCGACGAATTCGTGTCCGGGAATCCGCGGCAGGAACGACGGATCGTTCCCGAGCTGTCCCTGGATGCAGTTGAGGACGGTCAGCCCGATGCCGCAGGCCTCGACGTGGACGCGCACCTCGCCCTCGCGGGGCGTCGGCCGCGGCACCTCGACGAGCTCGAGCGGGCCGCCCCAGGCGGAGATGCGCGCGGCGCGCATCGCCGTCATGCGGCGAGCAGCGGCTCGAAGGGCAGACCATGCAGGCACTCCGCGCCGCCGTCCGTCACGACGGTGAGCGCGCCGAGCTGAAGCCCCATCCGCTCGTCGGGCGTGATCGGATTCGGCTGGATCACGATCGCCATCCCGCGCTCGATCGTCCGGCCCGGCGGCGGCTCCGCGCCGTCGCGCCAGTAGGCGATGCATGACCGGTCGACGAGCGGCGGGTGGATGTCGGTGCCGTAGCCGTGGATCAGGTCGTCGTAGATCGCGTATCCGGCTTCGCCGATCACGGCCGCATTGCGGATCGCGTCGCCCTCGGTCGAGCCGGCGTGCATCCCGGCAGCGACGCCGTCGTACGCCTGCTTCGCGACGTCAAAGAGGCGCTGCCATTCCGCGGTCGGCTCGGCGCCGACGAAGATCGGCCGGTGGATCTGTCCCGAGTAGCCCTCGAGCGACGCGCTGACCTCGGTGACGATGACGTCGCCGCGCTCGAGCCGGCGCTCCGACGGATTCTGCGACGGCAGGCAGCCGTTCGGCGCGTCCATCGGCATCGAGCGCAGGAAGGTGATCCGGACGGCGCCGCCGCGTCGCCGGTACGCGTCCTCGGCGATCGCGACGAGCTCGTACTCCGCGACGCCCGGCTTCGCCTCCCGTTGCAGTGCGAGGATCGCGAGGTCGGTCAGCTCGGCGGCGCCGCGCAGCCGCTCGATCTCCTCCGGCGACTTCACGGCGCGCAACCGCGCATAGTCCGCCGTCACGTCGAGGAGCTCGAGCCCGGGCAGCAGCTCGCGGATGCGCAGGTAATGCTGCCACGGCATCCCGATCGTCCACGTGTGGCCGACGCCGACGAGCCCGACGCGGCCGCGCTCGACGCCGAGCTCGGCGAGCCGCGCCGCGACGCTGTCGCCGGCCTCGTAGCCGCCCCACTCGACGACCGGCACGTCGCTGATCTCGCGGGCGTTCGGCACGTGGTTCGCGAGGCCGACGAAGAGTGCGGAGTCCAGATCCTCGGCGCGCGGAACGACGAGGTAGCAGTGGTGCATGTCGAGGTACTGCGAGAGCCAGAACGGATTGACGTTGTTGTGCCGGTTGACGCCCGAGTTGCCGAAGAGCACGAGCGCCTCGAGCTCGTGCTGCTCCATCAGCCCGCGCGCGAGCCGGTACCGCCGCGTCATCTCGTCCGTCGAGAACCTCACGCCGCCAGCTGCTCCTTCAGCCAGTCGGCGACGAGGGGCCGATACTTGTACGGGATGTTGTTGCAGACGTGGTTGCCCTCCTCGAAGCGGACCCACGTCGCGCTCGGCGCCTGGTCCGCGATCTTCTTCGACTCCTGCCACCCGACGAGGCGGTCGAGCTTGCCGGTCACGACGAGCAGGGGCTGTTCGATCCGCTCCGCGACGCCCTCGAGCGAGAGCTCGAACGCCTTCTCACGCGCCTCCTCCGGATTCGCAGCTCCCGAATGGTGCTGGAACGTCTCCTTCGTCAACGACGGTCGCGCGTCCCACACCTCGCCGAAATTGAACGCGCCGCTCACGCCGGCGACGGCCTTCACGCGCGGCTCGAACGCGGCCGCGCGGGGCGCGTAGTAGCCGCCGAGGCTGACGCCGGCGAGCCCGACCGGCGAGTCCCACGCGAGGCGGTCGAGGGCGGCGGTGACGGCGACCTCGTAGTTCGGGTGGATGACGGTCGTGTAGCCGGTCTCGCCCTGGCCGGGCCCGTCGAGCGAGAACGTCGCCATCCCGCGCTGGAGGAAGACGTTCTCCCACTCGAAGAACTCCTCCTTCGTCGAGTCGAGCCCCGGCAGGAGCACGACGAGGGGCGGCCGGCCGAGGCCCACGGGCCGGCGCAGGTTGCCGACCATCGCCGTGCCCTCGAAGGGGATCTCGACGCGCTCCGCGGACGGGTCGAGCAGGCGGTGCACCTCGGCGAGCGCGGCGACCGCCTTGTCCGCGGCGGCGCGGTAGAGGTCCATGTCGACCATCCACACGAACTTCGCGAAGTGGTACGAGAGGGCGGCGCGGTTCCACGCCTGACCCGCGGTCAGCGTCCGGCCGCGTGCCCCGGCCTCGCGCGCGAGCGCCGCGTGCAGGTCGCCGTTCTCGACCCAGGCCGGCAGCCACTGCGGCCACGTCTCGACCCGCTCGGTGACGCGCACGAAGTCGTTGAAGTCGACTCCCTGCGACACGAACCGGGGAGCCCAGTTCGCGATCGCCGCCCGCACCCTCTCGTCCTTCATTGGCTAGCCTCCCGATCGTGGCGCGAATCAGCTACGTCGACCCCGCGGCGATCGACGATCCGGAGCTCGCCGCCGACATGGAGCACTCCAGGCTGTACGGGACGCCGCGACCGGAGACGCAGGCGATCCGCTTCCACGTCCCCGCGGTCGCGAAGGCGTTCATGCGCCCGTGGAGTTCGATCTTCCGCGAGGGGATCGTCGACCACTCCCTCAAGGAGCTCTGCCGGGTCTACGTCTCGAAGACCATCAACTGCGACTACTGAGGGTCGCAACGGTCTCTCCGGGGCGGAGAGCAGGGACTGACCGAGGCGGATTACGACGAGCTCCTCGAGTTCGAACGCTCCGACCGCTTCGACGAGCGGCAGAAGGCCGCACTCCTCTACACGAGCATGCTCGTCTGGAACCCCGAGGGCGTCGACGACGAGCTCTGGGCACGGCTGCGCACGCACTTCGGCGAGGAGCAGATCGTCGAGCTCGGCTCGTTCGTCTGCCTCACGTTCGGCCAGCAGCGCGTGATCAAGACGTGGAGTGTCGGCCACGGCGAGGTGCTCGCCGACACGAAGGCGGGGCTGGCGACTTAGATGGCGCACCTGCGCGGCACCGCCGACGAGATCCGGGCGCGCGTCCCGCCCGTGCTCGACGCGTGGCAGTACATGCGCGACAACGTCTTGCGCGAAGGGCTCGTCGAGCCCGAGCTGAAGCGCCTCGCGTTCCGCTACCTCGCGGAGGATCCCGAGACGGCGGACTTCGAGCGCTTCGAGGGCCGCGAGCGGCTCGTGCTCGAGTGGGCGCACGCGATCGCCTGGGACTCGGACTGCGCCGACGACGCGCTCTGGGAGCGGCTGCATGCATCGTTCAGCGAGCCGGAGCTCGTCGAGCTCGGCTGCGCGATCGGCTTCGCGCTCGGGCAGCAGCACTGGGAGCGGACGCTCGGCCTGCCGCCTCACGCCGGGATCTCCTGACCCAGCAGCCGGAGCGCGTTGCCGCTGAGGATCGCCGTCTCCTGTTCCGCCGGGAGACGCAACGCGCGGACGATCTCGGCCGGACGCTCGTCGCCCATGTCGAACGGATAGTCGGAGCCGAGCAGCACGCGCTCGGCGCCGAAGAAATCGACGAGCCCGCGCAGGACGTCTGCGTCGTGCACGACCGTGTCGACGTGGAAGCGGCGGATCGCGGCCCGCACGGCGCGGCCCGGCGGGTGGATCGTCTGCTCGTGCGCGAGCCGGCCGCGCAGAGCGGGCAGCGCGCCGCCGCCGTGCGCGAGCAGCACCCGCAGGTCCGGGTGCTCGTCCAGCACGCCGGCGGCGACCATGTGCGCCGCCGTCACGGTGGTCTCGACCGGGTTGCCGACGGTGTTCCAGAGGTAGTGCTCGTCCAGCACCGACAGTGCGAAGCCGCGCGTCGACGGATGGACGAAGACGAAGGCGCCCGTCTCCTCGGCCGCGGCCCAGAAGTCCGCGAACCGCTCGTCGCCGAGGAAGGCGCCGCCGGGCGACGCGGGGATCTCGACGCCGCGCAGCCGCCCGTCCCGCATCAGCTCGACGAGCTCGTCCGGATGCTCGAGGTCGACGGTGCCGAGCGCCGAGACGCGAGGGCCGACGTGCGCCGCGAGTGCGTCGTTCTGCCTCGACGTCTCACGCCCGAGCAGGTTGACCCACGGGCAGACGACGATCCGGTCGACGCCCGCACGGTCCTGCTCCTCGAGGATCCGCTCGAGATCGACGAACTCGCGCAGCGCCGAGCGGATCGGCCGTCCTCCATCGAGGACGACCGCCTGCCCCTCGTCGTCCCAGGTGACCTCCGCCCCGAGCCCCGGGACGATCACGTGGACGTGCGCGTCGACCGTCGCACCGGTCATGCGGGCGCGGCGTCGCGCGCGACGTGGCCGCCCAGGTACAGCTCGGCGATCTCGGGATGGTCGAGGATCTCGCGCGACGTGCCGTACAGGCGCACCCTGCCGCTCTCCATCACCACCGCGTGCGTCGCCGCGCCGAGCCCGATGCGAACGTTCTGCTCGACGAGCAGGATCGTCTTGCCCGCCTCGTTCATCAGCGCGACGTTGTCGAACACAGCCTTCAGCGACTTCGGGTCGAGACCGAGCGAGGGCTCGTCGAGGAGGACGAGCTTCGGGTTCACCATCAGCGAGCGCGCGAACTCGATCATCCGCCGCTGGCCGCCCGAGAGGTTGCCGGCACGCTCGGGGCCGCGCTCCCGAACGATCGGGAAGAGCTCGGAGACCTCGGCGTAGCGGCGCTTCAACAACTCACGGTCGCGGCGCAGCGGATAGCCGCCCATCAGGACGTTCTCGCGCACGGTCATCTGCGGGAAGATCCCGTTCGACTGCGGCACCTGGACGATGCCGAGCGACAGCACCTCGTGCGGGCGCGCGTGCGTGATGTCGGTGTCCTCGAGCTGAATCCGGCCGAGCCGGGGCCGCAGGATGCCGCTCACCGCACGCAGCACCGTCGACTTCCCGGCGCCGTTCGGACCGACGATGCACGTGATCGAGCCGCGCTCGACGACGAGGTCGAGACCCTGCAGGACGTCGCCGCCGCCGTAGCCGCACACGACTTCCTCGAGCGCGAGGATCACGCGGTCACCGCCTCGTCGACCGTCCATCCCTCGCCGAGGTACGCGTCGAGGACGAGCGGGTCGCGCTGGATCTCGTGCGCCGAGCCGGCGGCGATCCGCTTGCCGCGCGCGAGCACGACCACCGGATCGCAGAGCTCCGCGACGAGCGGCATGTTGTGCTCGACGATCACGAACGTCCTTCCCATCGCGTTCAGCTCGCGGATCTTCTCGACGAGGCGCTCGATCAGCGTCGGGTTGATCCCGCCCGCCGGCTCGTCGAGCAGGATCACCTTGGGGTCGAGCATCAGCACCTGCGCGAGCTCGACGAGCTTCTGCTGCCCGAACGAGAGCGTGCCGGCCGCCGCGTGCGCGAAGCGCGACATGCCCACGAAGTCGAGCAGCTCCTGCGCGCGCTCGACCTCGTGGCCGGCGACCGCGCCGGCGGCGAGCTGCGCGAGTGAGAAGCTGCGCAGCGGCGCGACGACGTTCTCGAGCACCGTCATCTGGCGGAACAACCGCGTGATCTGAAACGTCCGCCCGAGCCCGAGGTGCGCGCGCTCCCACGGCGGGAGCCGGTCGATGCGCCGGCCTTCGAAGCGAACCTCGCCGGCGTCCGCCCGCATCATCCCGTCGATCAGGTTGAACGCGGTCGTCTTCCCCGAGCCGTTCGGCCCGATCAGGCCGGTGATCGTCCCCTCGCGCACGTAGAACGAGAGCTCGTCGACCGCGCGCAGCCCGCCGAAGCGCTTGACCAGGCCGTCCGCCGCCAGCAGGATGCTCGACTCCGCCGGCCGCTCCTCGGGCCGCGCGGCGAGCGCGAGGCCGGGCCGGAGGTCGAGCGCGCCCTCCGCGACTCCCGGAACGCCACGGGTGCGCCGCCCCACGAACCACGCTGCCGCGGTCGGCAGGATCCCACGCGGTAGGAAGAGCACGACCGCCGCCATCAGCGCGCCGAAGATGACGAGGTTGAGCGAGCTCGCGCCGAAGTGGACGTTCGTCTGCTCGCGCAGCAGCTCGATCAGGAACCCGCCGAGGATCGGCCCCCACACGGTGGCGCGCCCGCCGAGCAGGACGGCGAGCACCGTGAAGACGGAGTAGAGGATGTTGAACATCCCGGTCGGGTCGATGAAGGTGAGGTAGTACGCGTAGACCCCGCCGGCGGCGCCGACGAGCACGGCGCTCGCAGCGAAGCCGAGCACCTTGTAGACAGGCGTGTTGATCCCGACGGCGCCGGCCTTGTCCTCGTCCTCGCGGATCGCGATCAAGCCGGTGCCGAACTTCGTCCGCCGAATCGCCCACGTCATCAGCACGGAGAGCAGGACGAGGCCGAGCATCACGTAGTAGAACGGCGTGTTCTGCCATTCGCGCGGGTACGAGGTCAGAGGCAGCGTCGTCCCGGTCGAGCCGCCCGTCAGCGAGGCCCAGTTGAGGGCGACGAGCTGCAGGATGAGTAGGAAGGCGATCGTGATGATCACGAACGAGTGGCCTCGGGTGCGCATGACGACAACACCGAGCAGCGCTGCGACGAGCGCGGCCACGGCGGCCGCGATTGGAATCGTCCACCACGGACTGATGTGCGCGCGCGTGGCGATGATCCCGGTCGTGTAGCCGCCGAGGCCGACGAACGCGCTCTGGCCGAGCGAGACGTAGCCCGCGTAGCCGGAGATGATGTTCCAGCCGCTCGCCATCACCGCGAACAGGAACGCAAAGAAGAGAACGTTCTGCCAGTACTGGTTGTGGCTGTAGAGCGGATACGCGACGAGCCACGCGAAGCACGCGACGAGAAGCGCGGAGAAGGCGAGCCGCTCCGGTGTCGCCCGTCTCACGCCGGGGCCACGTCCTCGCGCGTGCGCGCGCCGAGCAGGCCGCGCGGACGCAGGAGCAGGACGGCGAAGATGACGACGTACGGCACCGCTGTCACCCACTGCACCGAGATGTAGACGGCGCAGATGTTCTCGGCGACGCCCATCAGAAGCGCGCCCACGACCGCGCCGGTGAGGTTTCCCATGCCGCCGAGCACGATGATCCCCAGCAGGCGCGAGATCCACTGATAGTGCGAGGCCGGGAAGAACGGATAGAGAACGCTGATCAGCGAGCCGCCCGCGCCGGTCGTCGCGACGCCGATCGCGAAGGTGAGCGCGGCGACCGAGGCGACGTCGACGCCCATCAGCATCGCTCCCTGCGGATTCTGCGAGCTCGCGCGGATCGCACGGCCGGCCCAGGTCCTGGTCAGCAGCAGCCAGAGCAGGACGAGGATCGCGATCGCGGTCACGCACGCGTACAGCCGCGCCGTCGGCAGGTAGATGCTGCCGACCTTGACCGAGTCGTTGAAGTAGCCGGGCGTGACGGCGCGGAACACGCCCTTCCAGATGAGACCGATGATTCCCTCGATCATCAGCGCGATCGCGAAGGTCAGCAGGACCGACGTCGATGCGGGCGCCTGGCGGATTCGGCGGATCAGCAACTGGTAGATGAGCCAGCCGAGTCCGAACATCGCGGGCGTCGTGATCAGCGCGGCGAGGATCGGGTCGAGGCCGGTGTGCGTCCAGATCGCGAACGTCAGGTACGCCGCGAGAATCAGCATCGCACCGTGCGCGACGTTGATGATGTTCATCACGCCGAAGACGAGCGTCAGGCCCGAGGCGGCAAGCGCGTAGACGCCGCCGAGCAGGACCCCGAGAACGATCGTCTGGATGACGCCGGTCACTGTGCCTCCGCGCTCGCCGGGTTCGCGGCGGCGCGTGCCGCCGCGAACCCGTCGTTCGTCGCTATCCGCTCCAGCCCGGCTTGGGGTTCACGATCTTCTTGCTCGTCGCAGCGACCTTCGGCAGGACGATCTGCGACTTGCCGTTCTGCCACTGGGCGATCAGGAAGGTCTGGCGCGGCGCGCCGTTCGCGTCCCAGCTCAGCGGGCCGAGGATCGTCCGCACCGGGTGTCCGTGCAGGTAGTCGCGGATCGCGTCCTGGTCGATCTTGCCGACCTTCCGGACCGCCGTCTCGAGCACCTGTGCGGCCGCGAACGCGTCCGCCGCGTCCTCCGCCGGGAGCTGCCCGCCGAACTTCGCCTTGTACGCCTTCAGGAAGTCCGGGTTCAGCGGGAACTTCGCGCCCGTCGACGACGGGCTCCAGCTCACGGTGTAGAAGATTCCCTCGGTGTTCTTCAGTCCGATCGCCTTCGAGAAGAGCACCGACTCCGAGGGCGCCGAGGTCTCGAACAGGACCTTCGGGCTGTAGCCGAGCTTCTGGAACGAGCGGATCAGCCCCACGCCATCGTCGAAGACGGCGCCCTCGACCACCATCTCGGCTCCGGACGACTTGATCGCCGAGGCGATCGAGTCGAAGTCGGTCGTCTCCGGTGGATAGATCTTGGAGTAGGCGGTCTTGATCCCGGCCGCCTCGAGCTTGGCCTGGATGCCAGCGATGACGGGCTTCGTGAACGGGTCGTCCTGCGACGGATACGCGGCGCTCGCGGGTCGCTGCGCCGGCGGCAGGCTCTTCACCCATTTGGCGAAGAGGTCGCCCTGATGCGGTGCGGTCGCCTGCTGTGCGAAGAACAGGTACTTGAACCCGCGCGAGAACATCGCGGGCGAGCCGCCGGCCGGCTCCACGTAGACCATCTTGTACTTCTCTGCGACGGCCGACGCCGGCAGGTTGAGCAGCGAGGAGAACGTTCCGAGCAGCAGATCGACCTTGTCCTCGGTGATTAGGCGGTTGTAGTCGGAGACGATCGTGTTCTGGTCGCTCTGGTCGTCGCGCATCACGAGCTCGACCTGCTTCCCGAGCAGACCGCCACGCTTGTTCACGAGCTGCTGCCAGATCTGGTAGCCGCGTTGAGCGGCGGTGCCAGGCTCCGAGAAGCGCCCGGTGATCGGAAGCGAGATTCCGATCTTGATCGTGTCTGCCCTGGCCGAGGCCACGGCACCCGTACGAGCCGACACCTGGCCCGCGGCAACGAGCATGCCTGCCGCGAGCGCCAGGAGCAGACCCCAGCGAAGCCTGCGCATCAACATCTCCCTCCTTGGTGGACAGCCCATTACGTGACGAGGCCCGCGGGCTCCTCGACGAGCCCGGCGAGCGTGTCGAGGAACTCCGCGCCGCGTGCGCCGTCGACGACGCGGTGGTCGAGGGACAGGGACAGGGTCAGCATCGGCCGCGATACGACCTCGCCGTTCAGCGACACCGGCCGCTCGAGGATCCTGCCGACGGCGAGGATCGCGGCCTGCGGCGCATTGACGATCGCCTGGAACGCGTCGACGCCGTACATGCCGAGATTGGAGATCGTGAAGGTCCCGCCCTGGACGTCCTCAGCCCGCAACCGCCCGGCGCGCGCCGCCTCGGCGATCTCGCGGCGGCGAGCGGAGATCGCGCCGAGCGAGAGCGTGTCGGCGGCGTGGACGACCGGGACGACGAGTCCGTCCTCGGTCGCGACCGCGATGCCGATGTTGATCGTGGCGCCGGCGGCGATCGCGCCGTCCCGCCACGACGCGTTGACGCGCGGGTGCCGCCGCAGCGCCTCGGCGCAGAGCTTGACGAGCAGGTCGGTGTGGCTCACCTTCTCGTTGCCGGGATGCCGCCGCACCGACCCGCGCCAGCTCTCGAGCCGCGACGCGTCGACGTCGCGCCGGAGCACGAACTGCGGCACCTCTTGCCAGGAGCGCGCCGTCCGCTCGGCCATCACGCGCCAGACCGAGCCGACCTCGAATGCGCCCCCGTCCGCCGCCGGCGTCGCCGCCTCCACGTCCGCGGCGACGACCGCGCCGTTCGGACCGCTGCCCGTCAGCGCGTCGAGCTCGACACCGAGTTCCTGCGCGATGCGCCGGGCCTTCGGCGAGGCAAGGCGGCGCCGGGAGCGCGGCGCGGGTCCGGCGGGCGCCGCCGCGACCGCCTCGACCTCGCGGACGACGCGCGGCTCCGGATCGGCGACCGGAGCGGCCGTCTCGCCCGCGGCAAGCACGACCGCGACGGGCGTCCCGACCGGAACCTCGGCGCCCTCGGGCACGCGCACGCCGGCGAGCGTGCCGTCCGCCGGAGCCTCGATCTCGACCGTCACCTTGTCGGTCTCGATCTCGAGCAGCGCCTCGCCTTTGACGACCTGGTCCCCCTCGTTCCGCAGCCAGCGCACGACCCTCCCGGTCTCCTGGGCCATGCCGAGCGCGGGCATGATCACCTCGGTCGGCATTAATCCGCGTGCGAGCCCTCGAACTGCGCCGACTCGACGACGGCGTCGAGTAGCGACGGGTTGTTCAGATTGGACTGCGTCTCGCGGATGCCCGGCAGCTCACCGCCGACGGTGTAGTGCTTGACCCCCGCGACGAGCAGCTCCTCGGCCGGGAAGCGCGTGATCACCTCGCAGCCGTCGGCCGTGACGACGAGCTGCTCCTCGATCCGCGCCGCCTGCCAGCCGTCGGCGGCGGGCCAGAACGTCTCGAGCGCGAAGACCATCCCCTCCTCGATGGTCTCCGGGTAGTCGAAGGAGACGAGGCGGCTGAAGATCGGCTTCTCCCAGCTCGAGAGGCCGACGCCGTGCCCGTACTGGAGCGCGAACGCCGCCTCCTCGTCCGGGAAGCCGAACTCCTGCGCCTTCGGCCACACTGCGACGACGTCGGCTGTCGACACACCGGGGCGAATCAGCGAGATCGCGTGGTCGAGGATGTCGCGGCAGCGCTTGTATGCGTCGACGAGCCCGCGCGACGCGCTGCCGACCGCGAACGTGCGGTAGTAGCACGTGCGGTAGCCGTTGTAGGCGTGGAGGATGTCGAAGTACGCCGGGTCGCCCGGCCGCAGCATCCGGTCGGTGAAGACGTGCGGGTGTGGGCTGCAGCGCTCGCCGGAGATCGCGTTGACGCCCTCGATGTGCTCGGAGCCGAGCTCGAACAGCCGCTTGCTGACGAGCGCGACGCAGTCGTTCTCGCGGAAGCCGGGGCGCAGCTCGCGGAACAGATCCTCGTACGCAGCGTCGACCATCGCGCACGCGGTGTTCAGCAGCGTGATCTCGTCCTCGGTCTTGACGATCCGGATGTCCTGCATCAGCGCCTGTCCGTCAACGACGGTGATCCCCGCCGCCTCGAGCGCGCGCAGCACCGGCAGCTCGACGATGTCGACGCCGAGCGGCTCGCCGAGCAAGCCGAGCTGGTCGAGCTCGACGCGGATCTTCTCGGCGACCGCCTCCGCGCGGCCGACGACGGAGCCGCGGAGCGTCGAGATCCCGGCGCGCGAGCGGTCCTCGCCGAGCCACGGGTTGTAGAGCTTGTGGTGCCGGGCGGCCGAGCCGAAGTCCCACATGATCGGCTCGTCACCCTGCGGAAGCAGGCAGAAACGAACGTACTTGTCTACGGCCCACATGCCGATGTGCGTGGCCGTGATGTAGCGGATGTTGCTCATGTCGAAGCAGAGCAGAGCGCCGAGCTCGGAGCGCTCGAGGCCGGCCTTCGCCCGCGCGAGCCGCTCCGTGCGCAGACGGTCGAAGTTGACCCGCTCCTCCCAGTCGACCCCCATCACGCCGTAGCTGCGGATTCCCATCGCTCTCCTCTCAGGTGCGGCCGCAGAGCTGACGCGCCGCGGCGGCCACGGTCTCAGGGGTCGGGACGGTCTCGTCCTCGAGCGGCGGCGAGAACGGGACGGGGACGTCCATCGCACCGAGCCGCCGCACCGGGGCGTCGAGGCTGTAGAACGCGCGCTCGGCGATCACAGCGGCGAGCTCGGCGGAGGCGCCGTAGCTCTGGTGGCCCTCGTCGACGACGATCGCGCGACCGGTCTTCTCGGCGCTCGCGATGAGTGCGTCCCGGTCGAGCGGCACGAGCGTGCGCGGGTCGATCACCTCGGCCGAGATGCCTTCCGTCTCGAGCTGCTCGGCGGCGGCGAGCGCGACGCGCACCATCGAGCTCGTGGCGACGATCGTCACGTCCTCGCCCTCGCGCTTCACGTCGGCGACGCCGAACGGGATCGTGTACTCGCCGTCGGGAACCTCGCCCTTGACGGCGTAGTCCATCTTGTCCTCGATGAAGACGACCGGGTTGTCGTCGCGAATCGCGGTCTTCAGCAGGCCCTTCGCGTCGGCCGGTGTCGACGGCAGCACGACCTTGAGCCCCGGGACGTGCGCGACCCATGCGTGCAGGCTCTGGCTGTGCTGCGCCGCCGAGCGGCGCGTCGCGCCCATCGTCGTGCGCAGCGTCAGCGGAACCTTCAGCTTGCCGCCCGACATGTAGTGCGTCTTCGCCGCCTGGTTCGCGAGCTGGTCCATGACAAGTGTCAGGAAGTCGCCGAACATGATGTCCACGACCGGCCGCATTCCGGTGACCGCGGCGCCGACGCCGAGGCCGGTGATGCCCGGCTC
>Ga0066710_100000488_pt1 | contig 24233 bp, 29 predicted proteins | sample GraSoiAngelo_159_FD_79666 | JGI IMG/M metagenome (GOLD analysis project Ga0066710, IMG submission 79666) | Grasslands soil microbial communities from the Angelo Coastal Reserve, California, USA - 14_1009_16_40cm | ecosystem: Environmental > Terrestrial > Soil > Grasslands | place: USA...
ATCGGCGTGAGCTTGCGCGAGCGCCGCATGGATGGCCTGCGCCGTCGCGGTGCCACCGCCTCCTGCGGCGATGGAAACCCCTGCGGTCCCTGTGATCCGGGCCTTGCCGGGCGTACCCTCGAGCACCAACGCGCGCACGACCCCGGCCCCGATGTCGAGGCCGACGGCGCGCTGTCTACCAAAAATCTTCACCAACAGTCTCCTCTCACTGGATCTGGGCCCAGTTCGAGCCGATGATGGACACAAAGGACCCCGCCGCGGGCCCGACAGCGCCGGGCAGCGCCCCGAGGTTCCACGGCGCCTGGTAGAGGCTGGGGGTGCCTCCGGCCAAGGTGAAGTCGAACTGCTGCGCAGACACGGTGCCGCCGACCTGCGTCTGGCCGATCCCTCCATTTACGTAGAACTTAGATGTAAGAGCGCTGTTCGCCGCGAAGAACGCGCCGAGGATATGGCGGGTGCCGCCAGCCCCGAGCAGGATGTCGCCCGTGGTGAACATGGCGACGAAGTGATTCGCGGGATACGCGTAGCCACAGAGGTAGGCTCCTAGGCTGCACCACGGCTGGTTGATGGTCGCAGCGGACAGCAGGCCGGTGTCGATCTCGAACCCTGGGGCGCCGGCCGGGTTGTCGGCGACGATCATCATCTTGCCCTGGTAGTACATGTTGTTGTCCGTCACCGCATCCACCGGTGACGTCTTCAGCGTCGGTGTGCCGGCACCGGCACCTGCCAGCCGCTTGAGGTAGACATTGATCGGCTCGAGGTCCGGGCGGATTGGAGTGCCGTCGATGATGCCGAGTAGCTGGCCGGCGGCGATCCGCAACGTGCATGACGTCGCATCCACGGCGCCCTGGCGAGCGCAGGCGGCGGGCTTGATCGGGAGCGTCGTGACAGGCCCGGTACCGAAGTCCGGGGTCGCGCCGGTCCGGAGCGCGGTCAAGAGCGTGGTGCAGTCCGCAACGGTCCCCGTGGTGCCGAGGAGGGGATTCGGACCAGCGATGTCGCAACCGCCCTGACCGTTGATGGGGTTCGGGTCATTGCCTCGACTGTTGTCGATGCGCCACGCGCTCGTGTAGAAGTACTCGTCGAAGTTCGTTCCGCCCGGAATCGGAGGCTGGTGAGCATCGTCGTTCGGACAGGTGCCCGGCGGATTGAAGAAACACCGGTAGCCCTTGCCATCGATGATCGTGGAATCGCTCAGGAGCGGGAGCGAAATAGGGTCACCTGTGGGATATGGGCCCTGGGCACTGGTCCAGACGTTGCAGCGACTGTTGGTGGTCGTGTTGCCGTTCAGGCCGCCGCCGCAATTGCCCTTGCTCCCGCCCCAGGTGCCGCTGGTATAGACGCCAGACATGGTGTCCTGGAACGCAGTGCCTCCGCCCGAACACCCGGATCCCGACTCTTGCTTGCCGATGCAGGCGCTGCCGGAATTGAGCTGCACTTGCCCTTCCCTGACCTTCAGCACGGCCCCGAGGGTATTCACGGTGGTCCCGTCCTCGAACCGCCACGGGATCCGGTCGTGCAGGCTCGCGTGGAGCCCGGTGTAGTTGTTCTGCATCCCACCACCGCCGCCAAAGGCCACCGCCACGCAGCCGGCTCCCGGACAACCGAGGAAATGGAGAGAGCCCGCGATGAGCGTGTTGCCGCGAATGGCTCCGCCGGTCGGCCCACCGATCGCGAACGGCGCGTGCGGCTTGTTCGAGGTCACGACCGCCGTCGCGTCGATCTGGACGATGCGCGCGGCGGTCCCCGTGATGGATGTCAGGACACCCCGGGATCTGAACTGAGCCTTCTGCTGGTTGGTCGATGGCTGGTTGGGCGGGTCCGAGTTCGGATCCGGCCACTGCCTCACGCACACGGTATAGGTGCCGCGGGCGAAGGCCTGGTCCAGCTTCAAGACCTTGAATCCTGTCGCGCCGTCGGGGAGGAGCGCGGCCGGGCAGTCGGTTGTCAGCGCGACGCGCGCGAGGCATCCGGGGCCGCCGGCACCAAGGCATGTCTCGGTAATGTAGTTGGGACCCGTGGGGTTGGGAAGCGTGGGTGGGATCCCGCAATTCGAGGGGGTGATCGGGCTCATGGGCGGGATAGAACCGCTGCTGACGGGGCCACAGACGAACTGAAGAAAGAAGAGGTGGAGCCCGCGCTCAAGCCCTCCTTCGGCGATCTCCAGCGCCTGCACACCGGTCTGGCTGTCGAGCTTCAGGCGCGCCTCCAGGCGCGCGATGTCGAAGAGCGCGACGCCGAGCAGGGTCATGATGAATACCAGCATGAGCCCCATCACGAGGGTGCTGCCTCGCTGGTCGACCAGCGAGCCGAAGATCCGTCGCCGGAACGCCTGGCGCGTCAATGCCGGCTCGCCACGATGGTCACGCCGAACGTTTCCGGACGGTTGATGCCATCGCTCAGCGTGAAGACGACACTTGCGCCAGGGACGGCCGCGCACGATTGGCCAGCGACGGAGCACACCAGTGGATCCCCTTCGCACGCTCCGTCGGCCGCGCCGCAGGGCGTGACCAGCGAAGCGGACCACGCGGTGGCGGACAGCGGCACGAGGGAGCCGGACAACAGATTTGCGACGGGCGCGCAGTCGGCGTCCGCCGTCGGCCGCGTGCAGCGCACGACCTGTGGCGGCGCGCCGGTGTCACGGTACAGGCACGTCACCGATCCGCTGGGATCCGGGATGATGAGCACCATGTCGTTCGTGGCGAGCGGCAGGCACGCCGGCGTCTCCGGAGGGTTCGCCGGATCCTCGACCATCAGCGAGCCAACCACCGGGCGCGCCCGCCGCCCGATCTCCTCGGCGATCGCGGTGCCCTGCCGCTGGAGCGCCGCCTGGGCGTCCATGTCTTTCCCGAGCCTCAGCGTGGTCAGGAAGAAGTTGCCGACCGCGATGGCCACGACCACGCCGATCGCTGCGGCGACGAGGACCTCGAGGAGGGAAGAGCCGCGCTGACGCATCATTGGATCAGTGCCGGTTGTAGACTGCCGTCACGGTCACGGGACCCGCCTGCCGAATGGTGGATCTGACGGACACGGTGATCACTCGCGGCACTTCTCCGCTTCCGTCCAGGTCGGTGCCTCCGACGATCGTGGTGGTGCGGCGGAAGCCTGGAAAGCCGGGGATGTCCCGCTCAGCCTCAGCGAAGGCGCGGGCGAGGCCGATGGCTCTCAGTTCCTCCATGCGTTGCTGGGCCAGGAAGACCGCGACGCGTTCGCCGCCCTCGGCGGTGATGAACGACATACCGAGGCTGAACATCAGCGCGAGCCCGATCGCCGCGACCGAGAGAATGAGCCCGGCCGTGACGACTTCGAGCAGGGCGATCCCGCGTTCGTCGGTGACGCGCAAGCGGGAGCGAAGGTCTCCTGATTGCGCGGCCCGAACCGCAGAACAATCAACCAATGTCATGGTCTCCCGAATAGTGGGACTGCGATTCATAGTCAGGCCCCGCGGAGGCGGGGCGTTCCTCACACTGGTGGCCGCCTGAAATATGAGGGGAGGCACGGCCGCATGCCGGCCTCCCCTCAATGTCATCAGCAGGTGGTACCGCTGTTGGGATCTGCCGGATTGAGCGGAGCCCCGGCCACGTCCAAGGTGCACCGCATTCTGGGAATGCCCCCTACGATGTACATCCCGGTCGCCATGTTGTCGACGGGAGCGACAAGCCCCGTGATCATGATCGGACCTCTACGGAACAGGTTGGTCGCGGAGTTGAGCGATATCTCAGCGCCGCCCGCGATGGCGACGTTCCATCTGCCGTCGGCTGTGTTACCTGCGCCGTCGACGCCGATCCTCTGGGCGATCTGCGCGAGGGTGCAGTTCGCCGTCGCCGCTGCGTCCGCCGCCGCATTGGTCGCCCCCGCGTTCTGCATGGCGCAGGCCTGCGACGCCGTCAACGCGTTGCCGCCCAGCGCCTTCCCCTCGGCGAGCCGCGCGTCGCGGACATAGCCCAGGTAGAGCGGGACGGCCACAGCAGCCAGGACCCCGACGATCAAGACCACGACGAGCAATTCCATCAACGTGAACCCCGCCTCGTTTGCCAGCCTGCGTCTCAGAAGCTTCAACATTGTTCCTCTCCCTTTCCTCTCCGTTAAATTGTTGGCCTACGCCCGGAAGCGCGTGAGCGCTTTCTACAGCAATCACGATGCCGATCGCGCGGCCCGGGCGCCGACGAGCCAAACGGCGCGAAAATAACGACGGTCGCACGTCCGGAAAACGACCATCCGGCCAGGGACTCAAAAATTTTAGGGACGCGGCTCTGAAATTCAGAGGAAGCGGCGGCGACGCCGGGAATACGGGCCGGCGATTCCGAAAAAAGATTCAGAAAATTTGTCGCGAGATCGGCGAAGTCTGCTAGTGTAATTTGCTCATGAGCGATGTAGAGCGCAGCGCGATCTCGCAGTTCTCGACGCTCGGTGTCGTCGGGCCGGAGCGGCTTCCGCGCGAGGTGGTCGACCTCTTGACGCTCGCGCTGCGGCGCGGCGCGACCGATATTCTGCTCGCGGTTGATCGACCGCCCAGCGTCCGTCTGTCCGCGGCACTGACCTCGGTCGAAGAGCTGACGCCGCCCGACCCCGATGCGATTGCTCGGCTCGCGCACACGCTCCTGGGCGAGGGGGGAATCGCCGAGCTAGAGCGTCACCGCGACCGTGATTTCGCGTTCGAGGTCACGGGGCTCGCCCGATTTCGCGGCTCGTTCTACTACCAGCGCGGTGGGCTCGCGCTCGCGCTGCGGCTGCTGCCCGCGTCGATCCCGTCGCTGGAGGAGCTCGGCCTGCCCCCGGTCGTGGCGCAGCTGGCTTCGCTGCCGCGAGGGCTGATCCTAGTCACGGGCCCGACGGGCAGCGGCAAGTCAACCGCCCTGGCGGCGATCATCGATCTCATCAACGTGACTCACGCCAAGCACATCATGACGATCGAGGACCCGGTGGAGTACGTGCACGCCGACAAGCTGAGCCGTGTGGAGCAACGCGAGGTGGGGCGTGACACGCCGTCGTTCTCACGGGCGTTGCGCAGCGTCTTCCGCCAGAGCCCTGACGTCGTGCTGGTCGGAGAGATGCGCGACGTCGAGACCATCCAGACCGTGCTGTCCCTGGCGGAGACGGGGCACTTCACACTCGCGACCCTGCACACGAGCTCGTGCGCAAACACGATTCACCGAATCATCGACGTCTTCCCCGAGGACCGGCAACTGCAGATCCGCGCCCAGCTGGCGCTGTCGCTGGAGGCCGTGGTGAGCCTGGCGCTGCTGCCTCGCGTCGGCGGCGGGCTCGCGCTGGCGACCGAGGTCATGATCGGGACGGCGGCGGTCCGAGCGATGATCCGCGACGGCCGGGCTCACCAGATCTACTCGTCGATCCAGGCGGGGCAGCAGGTCGGCATGCGGACCATGAATTCCTCGCTTGCAGGCCTCCTCAGGCGCCGGCAGATCACGCGCGAGGACGCTGAAGCGCGGTCGCCAGACGTCAAGGAGCTGCACCAGCTGCTGGCCTCGTGATGCTCGCCGCGATGCGTTCGGTCCAGCTCGCTCGCCCCTGGCTGTGGCTGCTCGGGCTCCTCACCGCCGGCGCGCTCTCGGGCTGCGCCAGCGTCGGCGAGGTGCAGCGGGCAACCCAGGGCCCGACCGCCGATGGGGTGTGGGTGGCGCGGTTCGTGCAGGGCTACGGCAGGCTGCCGACGTTCGACGAGCAGGTCGCATGGAAGGAAGGGCTCGAGTCGCGGATCCAGGCGTATTTTTCACGGAGGCCGGAGATTGCGACATCCCCGCGAGCCAGCCAGCTCCGGTTCCAGCGCCGCGTGATGGTCGGGATGCAGAAGGACGAGGTGGCGCTCCTGCTGGAGCAGCCCGACCGGGTGACGTCGGACGAGGCGGCGATGCGGGCCGCAGCCGGTCGTTTCTGGGAACCCATCGGGAGGCATGCGAAGGAGATGTGGACCTATCCTTCGGGCTGGCGCCTCTACTTCGATGGCGATCGACTCGTCGACGTGATCGTCGCCGACCGGAGCCCGCTCGAGTGAGCCAACAGGAGGGTCTGATGAAGATGCGTGTCGCCGTTCTATTCCTCTTCGTGCTCGCGGCGGGCTGTTCGGCCGCATGGGATCGATCGAACGTCACCGGGGCGCAGCTGGTCGCGGATACCGACGCATGCCGGGTGACGGCGACGGGCGGACGGCTAGAGCTCCAAGAAACGCTCAGCGGGAGGACGGCCCTGCTCCTCCCGGTGTCGACGCTCGACCACCGCGCCTTTGCCGCCTGCATGCGCGAGCGCGGCTACGAGCAGGGATTCGCTGACTGACCAGTCGCAGTCTCCCGCGTAGTCCGATGCAGGCGCGACACAGTTTCCTCGCCTCGCCTATCATTAGGCGCCAGTAGCGACCGGAGGGAGGCGGGGCTTCGCCCTCGTGCTGGTCCTGGGCGATTCGATCTACCGGGAGGTCTCGCGGGGAGTCCAGTCATGACAACTACCGCGTTCGCCACCGCCTTCGATCGCGGCGCGAGTCGTGGGGCAGGCCGGTGAGAGCCCTCGCGTGGCTCTGCGTCGTCGCCGGCCTGGTGATTGGCTCGATCTCCGTCTCCTACGCGACCTACGAAACAACGATGCGCGAGGAGGTCTGGATCCAGCGCGAACTGCGGAGCCAGAACGCCGCTCGTCTCCGTCAACTGATCCATGACATTGACCAGAAGGTCCGCCCAGCCGGGGTCATCGTGAGCCCTTGGCCGGGCGTCATCGCCGGCGCCGTCGTGACGTCCTTCGGTCCTCTTACTCGCGATTCAGAGGCCGGCGCGTCAGCGCGAGGAGGGATAGGCCATTTCGCATCCCTTATGTGAAGGGCGCCGCCCGCCTTCCCAGAAATACTTTGCACGTCTCCGCGGTCCGGTCCGGCTGTAAGCCCCTGGTAATGCAGCGAGGTGGCCCGGCCGGCATCCGTGGCACGGATCTTCCTTAGTGTCGACCTTTTATTTGTGCGCCGGAATAACGCGGAGGTGGCCCATGCGGACGGGGCTCGCGCTTGGGCTGCCGGCCGGGCCCGGGATTGTGACGCGAAAGGGGACTCTGTGAGCATTGAGCGATATCTGCTGGGTGCCTTGCTGGAATTCGAGCGTGCGCTGGTTTCCGAGGGCGTCTACAACGCAGGCGATCCAAGTCTGGGCCGCGCAGTAAGGGGAGCGCGGGAATTCGTTCATTTCCTGTTGCAGGGCCCAATCGGTCTCGGGGCGCGACCCCCCAGGTTGCTATCTCTACTCACCGAAGGGCTGAAGAGCGGCGAGCGCGCGCTACCGCGCTGACCTCATGGTCAAGCTCCTTACGATCCGAATGCCGTCGACCCCTATCAACATCTCGTGTGTGTGCGGCGGCGACTCCGCTTGACGTGCCGACGACTCGCGATGATGACGGACTCTCGCTCGACACCGAGAGCCTGAGCGCCGGTTCATGGCACCACTTTGGCCCCACAAGCGAATCGGGCGCCGCCGCTGCTGCGGAAGCGCCCGATTCCTTTGGTGGGCCGTCGGGGACTCGAACCCCGGACCCGCTGATTAAGAGTGGTCCCGCGACCATGTCCACCGAGGTCCACGACGATGTAGAGCTCGAAGATCTCCACACTTGGGACTGACGCCGTACGGAGTGGATCGGCGTGGTTGCGGATGGTTTGGTAGCAGCGTGGTAGCAACGGCGCGGGCGTGGGAGGGCCGCGGGGCAAGGCGTCGGCTGCGCTGGACAGCATCGGGGCGGGCCTCCGTAACCCCTCCGACCGATGATGACGTCGGCGTCGTGTTGGCGCGGATCGCCGCGCGGGTGCAGCGCCTGCTCAAGCGCCGCGGGTTCGATCCCGGCGACGCCGACGTGTTCCGCGCCGATCCACTGATCGACGAATCTCCCGCGCTCGCCGGCATCAGCTGACCATGGGGCGGCCGCGGTTCCAGCAATATTTCGGCATGCGGACCGTGACCGCGATCTCAACGTGCATCGGCGCGTAAGACTTCTCCTGCGCAGGGTTCTCGTGCCACTGCAAGGGTCCCCGAGTACTCGATAAAAGGAAGCGCGGCACCGACGATCGAGACCGCCCCGCTTAGCGAAGCAGTCCCTGACGCAGCAGTTTCCTGGCGAGTTCGTAGATGTCGCCCTTGTCTCCGGATCGCCGACGGCCGACCGCGACGATGAGGACGGTGACCTCTCGTCGCTCGACGAGGTAGACGATCCGGTACCGTTGGCCGACGGCGCGGACACTGCGGAAGCCAGCGAGCTCGCCGATGAGCGGCTTGCCCTGTTGCTCGGGGGATCTGGCGAGTTGATCGGCGCGCTGAGTGATGAGACGTCTGATGCGTTGGTCGGGGATCGCCTCGACGAGCTTGAGCGCGGTCTCAGTCCACGTGATCGCGAACACGCGATCCGCGCTCATACGCCGAGGCGCTTCTTGGCCTCCATATGACTGACCACGCGCCCGCGCTTGAGGTCCTCGAGACTCTCGCGCAGCGCCGTAACCATCTCGGGGTCCCCGAGGATCTCCAGCGTCTCGACGATGCTCTCGTAGAACTCCCACGGCAAGATCGCGAGCACAGGCTGGCCGTGACGCGTGATCGTCACGGCGCGCTCCGGCGTCCGAGCGAGCTTCTCAGGAAGATCGAGCAGAGCCTTGCGCGCTTCGGAAATCGTGAGTTCGGTCATCGGCAGCCTCTTGTACACATCAATGTACAAGAGCTTGGGCAGATTCTCAAGCACGAGCCCTGCCGCTGGACGGAATGGTAGCAACGTGGTCCCAGCAGCACCCGGCTGACCCGGAAGTCCGCGTAGACAAAAACGAACCGCGAAGCGCTCCCTCGGACCCGCTGATTTTTGATCAGCACGCTTCGGCGTGGCGGAAATAGGGATGAACGCGGGGGAATTCGAGCGGTCGGAGATCGGGCCGGGTGGCTATGCAGAATCGGGCACTTCCAGTGTTCCGGAAGCGCCCGATTCCTTTGGTGGGCCGTCGGGGACTCGAACCCCGGACCCGCTGATTAAGAGTCAGCTGCTCTGCCAACTGAGCTAACGGCCCAGCACTCCGCCACCACGACCGCGACCGCGAAACTCGACGCCAAGTGGTGCGCCCGGCAGGAGTCGAACCTGCGGCCTTTGGCTTCGGAGGCTACTCCTGGGCGCGACAGCAGCCGAAATCATCCGACAGTATCAGAGAGCATCACCGAAAAGTCTAGCGGTTACACGTCACGGCACGTCGCAAAGTCGGGAGCTTGCTCGTGGGGCTCCCGACGCCGTTTCGGTCTGGTTTCGACACAGAACATACACAGCATTGAGCACGCGCTCGCGCTCGTGTCGGTCGGGCTGCGATGCTGCGGAGCCACGCCGGGCGTGTGCCTGTCTCCGGCTCCAGATCGCGAATTTCGGCTGTCGGACGGTTGGCTTACCTATCCGACCGTCTCCTGTAAGTTAGCATCACAGCAACTGTTTCTCGGTCGCTGTGTCGGACCTGTGCTGCATCGGAACGCCGCATGACCGCGCGGCGAGGCTACACGCGCCACGGCCTGACCGCCCCCATGGTCCGGGTAAAGCTCGCCGGATTCGGCACGATAGACCGCCGAACGGCGGCGGCTCGCGAGACGTTGGCCTTCCGACGTGAACTCATCGCCGCGCAGGGCGGCGACGCTGCCTTGAGCCCCCAGCGACGGCGGCTGACCGACATGGCGGTACGTGCCGCGCTGCTGCTCGACCACGTGGATGCCTGGCTCTTCCAGCAGCGCAGCCTCGTCAACGCCCGTGCGAAGACGCTCTTACCAGTCCTCGTCCAGCGGCAGGCGCTCGCAGATCATCTGACCCGTCTCCTGGACAAGCTTGGCCTCGATCGTGTGCCGCAGAAGGTCACGGACCTCGCCAGTTACGTCGAGCAACGCTATGGGAACACGCCCGGAAGCGAGACGACGCCAAGGCAGTAAACGCCGCCGCCGGAGGGCGCGTGCCAAACCTGACTTCGAGGCCTTCGATCGTGGAGTTCGTCACTGATCCAGCCCTCCTCGGGCTGACCATATCCTCCGCCCAGGAGACCCTCCTTCGCGCGATCTACAGCTTGCCAATGTCCGAGGAGCACCTGGAAATCTATCGCCTCTGCATTGGGCGCCACACGCCGCCGGCGGCATCCCTTGCCGAGGCGACGATCATCGCCGGTGCTCGGGCGGGCAAGGATTCCAGGATCGCCGCCCCAATCGTGTGCTATGAGGCCGTCTTCGGCGGCCACGAGCGGCATCTGGCCCGAGGCGAGCGTGGCGTCATTGTCCTTGTCGCCCAGGACCAGCGCGCCACGAAGATCGCGTTCGGCTACATCCGTGACTATTTCACGCGGTCGCCCCTGCTCTCCTCGATGGTCGAGGAGGTGTTGACGTCTGAAATCACGCTGACCAACGGCCTCAGCGTCTCGTGCTTCCCGTGCACGCTACGAAGCTTGCGAGGCTGGTCCATCCCCGTCGGCGTCATGGACGAAGTCGCGTTTTTCAGGCTCGAAGGGCAAGCGGATTCCGATGTCGAGGTTCAGGCCAGCATCCGACGCGGAATGATCGCCTTCCCATCAACGCGCCTCGTGAAAATCAGTACGCCGTACATGCGGTCGGGCGTCCTCCATGACGACTTCAAGCGCGCCTTCGGCCAGGATGATCCCGACCTTCTCGTCTGGCGCGCATCGTCGCTGCTCATGAACCCGTCGCTTCGCGCCGAGCGGCTGGACCGTGAGCGGCGGCTCGATCCCTCTCGCTTCGCACGGGAGTACGAAGCCGAGTTTGCGGACGATCTCGAGACCTTCCTGCCGTCAGCGTGGATCGAGAGCGCTATCCAGAGGGGACGTTACGAGCTGCCGGCGCAGAGCAGCGTCCGGTACATCGCGGCTTGCGACGCGAGTGGTGGCGGTCCCGATGCCTTCTCTCTCGCGGTCGCCCACGCCGAGGGAAACGGTGCAACACGTCGGATCGTGCAAGACGTTATGCGAGCATGGTCGAAACCACGTGACGCGGCGACCGACCTGGAAGGCGCGGTGCGGGACATCGCAGCCGTCTGCAAGCGCTACAACGTCTCAATGATTCATGGTGATCGATACGCACGAGGGTGGGTGCGCGAGGCGTTCAAACGACACGGTCTCGCATACGAAGATGTCACACTGCGTGACAGGGACGGCGAACAAGTGTATCTCGACCGAAGCGCCGCATACCTGGAAGTCGAGCCCCTTTTCGCGCAAGGGCTCATCGCAATCCTCGACCATCCGACGCTCGAGCGTGAGTTAAAGAACCTCGAACGGCGGCCTGGGATGGGCGGCAAGGACCGCGTGGACCATCCGCCGGGCCAGCATGACGACCACGCCAACGCGCTCGCGCTCGCCGCCGCCAAAGCGCGTCAAGGCGGCGTTCGCCCATTTGTTCGCGTCGATGACGGTGTCGTGCGTATCGGTGAGCGTGCAGTCGGCGAACGACCTGGCGGTTTCAGCGGCGGCGCGTAGCGCCGTCCGCTGCAGCGCGGGTTGGGCAGCGGTCCAGTTCCCATGAATTGCCTGCTTCTGCTCCACGAGACCCTCACCCGCCAAGCAAACGTCGCAGCGAAGCCAGCACTCCGCCGGATCGCGACGGTGTTGGCACAGACTGCGTCGGACTTGAGGGTGCAGTCTCCGATAGCCCCGAGAGGAGCGCGTTGGCGATCTGGATCGCCCCCTCGGGCTCGACACCGTAGGACCAACGCCGCTCGACGACACTGAACCCGAACCGCTGGTACCCCGCAGCATCGGGAGCGAACACGTTTGCCCACTCGATTGGCGCCGTCGAGGCGAGCACTTGCCGACCGGATATCTCGAGGACTTTCCACCGCGTTTGAGGGTGGGCAAGCCATCCCTGCTCAAGGAAGGCATCAAGCCACCCGGGCCACCCTACCTTCGGTCGAATACGTGAGAACGCACGGGCGTGTTGTCGATGATGATCGACGCGTTCTTCATGAAGCCGAGGTAGATGCCGAACTGGGAGAAGACGAGGACGACCGAGAAGGTGACGCCGATCAGCGTGATCAGGAACCGGGTGCGGTCGTGCAGGAGGTTCTTTCGCGCGATGTCCACCATGGGGAGGCCAGTTTAATCTCCCCTAAAGTTGGGACAAAGCTAATAGCGGCACCTGAGGTTCGCCGTCGGCGCGTGGCCGGCGCTCCATACTTCTGAATCTTTGTTGCCCCTTCGAGCGCCGGGCGCCCCCCGTTCGAGCGCACCCGATTCGCGAGTTCTCGCCGCAAGGCGTGCAGGCTGATCGGGGCGCCGTGAACATTCTCTCTGGGCACGGCATCAAGCGCCTGTGCGACTACCTCACGTCTTTACCGAGGCGAGCAGCGCTGTCCTTCGACCGAAGCGGTGGAGAAACTCCCGCCCGGGGGCTCCTTCGGGTCTAAGCTTCTGGAACGCTCGGCCGGACCCGCGTGACTCGGTGCGTCATCGTGTTGCCCAGATCCTCCGGCCCCTGTTATTGTGTTTATTACCTATGGCCGTGGTCGAGAAGCCTGCCCAGCCATCGCGGTACTTCGACTTCGCGCGGGTCGGTATGGACGAGCCGCGCTGGGCCGACGTCCAGCGCCTGCGCTACGACGTCTACTGCCTCGAGTGCCAGTTCCTCGACGCAGCCAAGTACCCGGACGGCCTCGAGAGCGACGAGTTCGACCCGCACTCGATCCAGTTCGCGGCGTTCAACAGCGAGCACGAGGCCGTCGCGACCCTGCGTCTGGTGCGGGACGGAGGGCTGGGATTTCCGCTCGAGCATCACGTCGACTCGCTCCTCCCAGCCTTCAACGACCTGCCGCGGGACCGCACGGCGGAGATCTCGCGGCTGATCCTAGCCAAGCGCTATCGCCGGCGCGCGAATGACGGCCGCTACGGGACGGGCGGCGTCGGGCCCGCCACGCAGGCGAGCGGCGGCGATCCCAACCGCCCAGCGCAGCGGCGGAGCCCGTATCCGCTGATCCTCTTCGGCCTCTTCGGCCAGATGCTCCAGGAGAGCCTCGGTAGCGGCCTCCAGTACTGGCTGGCGGTGATGGAGCCCTGGCTGCAGACGTTCCTCGCGCGGTTCGGCTTCGCGTTCACGCCCGTCGGCAAGCCGATCGAGTACTTCGGCGAGGTCGTCCCCTACGGCGCCCGGATCGAAGACATCACGAGCGCCGTGTCCTCGATGAAACCGGAGGTGTGGCAGATCCTGACAGGCAAGAATGGCGATTCCTGAGCTCGAGATCCCCGAGATTCTCGCCTTCCTGCAGTCCGCCGAGCCCGAAGCCCTGGAGCAGATCGCCGAGCAAGATGTGGTCGAAGCCTTCCGCTCGTCCGCCGCCGAGGTGCCCGGCTACAAGGATCTCCTGCAGAAGTGGAAGGTCGATCCCACGGCGGTGACCGATCTGGCGTCGTTTCGCGCGCACGTGCCGATCGTGGACAAGCACGTGGTCTTCCCGCCCTACAGCATCGAGCAGCTGTGCCGGAACCGGAACATCGAGGACCTGAAAGGCGTCCTGCCGAGCTCGGGCCACTCCGGCGTCTTCGCGTTCAGCGTGAACACCGCGAAGAACGTCCAGAACACGGCCAAGATGGTGGACCTGGCGCTCGAGTACTGCCTCGGGATTTCGAAGCGGCGGGCGCTGATGGTCAACACGTACCCGATGGGCGTCAACGTCCACACCGCGCTCCCGGTCGCGAACACCGGCGTGAACGCCGACATCGCGCTGGCCATCATCAAGAAGTTCTCGCCGAGCTTCGAGCAGCTCATCCTGGTGGGCCAGCCCCTCTTCACCAAGCGTCTCATCGAGGAGGGGGCCGAGCAGGGCGTCGATTGGGCCGGGATCCGCGCGAGCGTGGTAACGGGCGGCGAGGGGAACGCGGAGAGCTGGCGGACGTACATCTCGCGGCGGGTCGGCCTCAAGGATCCCGACCGGCCCGACGGACGCTTCGTGGCCTCCTCGATGGGCATCGGCGAGCTGGATCTGAACCTCTTCCACGAGGTCCCGGACACGATCCGCATCGTGCGAACGGCCTACCACGACCGCACGCTGCGCTACGCGCTCTTCGGCGAGGGCGTGGAGGTGTGCCCGCACTTCTTCATGTACTACCCGATGCGGACCTACATCGAGGAGGTGCCGATCCCGGGCTCGCCCGTCAGCGAGCTTGCCGTGTCGATGGTGAGCCCGGACATCCGCAATCCGCTGATCCGCTACAAGACGGGCGACCGCATCAAGATCATCTCCTACCGGACGCTCGAGCGGATCCTGGCCAAGCACGCGCGCCCCGTGCCGATGCCGCGGCTCCACATGCCGATCGTGGCGGTGTTCGGGCGTAAGGAGACCGTCCAGACGCGAGGCGGGGCGATCCCGGCGGAAGTCGTGAAGGAAGGCGTGTACTGGGAGTACGACGTCGCCTCGGCGATCACCGGGTTCTTCAAGGTGCGCGCGGTCCGAGGCGCCCTGAAGGTCGAGCTGCAGCTCAAGCCAGGGGTGCGGCCCCTCCGCCGCTTCAACCGCCTGCTCGACGACGCTCTGAAGTCCTGCCTGCCGCCCAGGGTGGCCGTCCAGAGCGAGTTCTTCGCCCACAAGGACTATCCGTACTCGATCTCCTACGAGCGGAAGTACCTCTACATCGACCGGAAGTGATCGCCCGGCGCTGATCGCGCTGGTGCCCCTGAGGCTCGTGCTGGGGGCGATCTTCGTCGTCCACGGCTACTTGAAGCTCTTCAGCCGCAGCTACGGCCCGGCGCAGTTCCGAAAATACCTGGCAGGGGAGAAGGTCCCGTTCCCGACCCAGACCGGCCTCGCCATCGGCGTGCTCGAATTCGCGGCCGGCTTCTGCCTGCTGGCCGGCGTCTATGCGCGGGTGGCGGCGGCACTGCTGGCGATCCACGTCTTGCTGGCGCTCGTCATCGTGGCGCCGAAGAAGGGGTTCACGAAGCTCCCTGACGGGACGGGGTGGGAGTACGAGCTGCTGCTGCTCGTAGCGCTCCTGACGATTCTTCTGTCAGCGCCGGCCCCGTACGCTTCAAATCTTCTGCTGGGGCGGTAGGGCACGCTCGGTTCACGAGAGCTTCCGTAAAAGCGAACGCCCCGCACGAAGGTGCGGGGCGTTGGCTCGGGGACGAGTAGCTTCGGGTCCTACTTCCGGCGCCGCGCGATGCCCGCCAGCCCGAGGAGGCTCAGGCCGAGGAGCGCGAGCGACGAGGGCTCGGGCACAAGCTCCGCGTTTCCGATCACCGGGTCGTTGCCACGGTTCTCGAAGCAGGTGAGGTTCGGCGGCGTGCAGGTGGGCACGTTTGGCGCGAAGGTGAACTGCCCGAAGACATCCGCTTTCGCGCTGGTGCCGAAGCGGCTGAAGCCGTTCGTGTTCAGGTTCGGCCCGAAGGTCCCGTCGACCACGTCAGCCAGGAACTGTCCGGAACCGCTCGTCGGGTTCGTGGTGGCGTTCGCGCTTTGGTAGAGCTCTGCATTGCTCTCGTTGTAAAGAAGTGTCAGCGGATTGTCGGCCTTGACGCCGGACACCATGGCGAGCGACAGCCAGACCGTGCTCGACGTGATGCCGGGATAGGTGCTGAACCCCGTCCGTCCGGCGGGACCGGCGCTGGAGTTGGCCGCGGTCGCCGCCCGCCACAAGTCGATGTGGATCTTCCCGTCGGCGCCGGCGACCGTTGCGCCGTTGTTGTAGATGTCGAAGTGGCTCCCGTCACAGGCAAGGTCGCCAGTCGGGCAGATCGTGGTGTCGGCGATGCCGTACACCATGAAGCGCAGGAAGTCGCCGCCCTCGCCGGACGTCCACAGGATGTTGAACCCATCCGTGATGGAGGTGACATTGCCGACACCCCACGTGGTTTCGCACCCGTTCCCGACCGCCCCGCAACTGCCCTGCGTTTTCTGCTCGGTCGTCAGCATCGCGAACTTGATTTCCATGGTGCCCGCGAAGCCTGTGAGCTGATCGAGCGTCATAGCGTCGGCCGCCGTGGCGAAGCCGACCGCCATTACGAGCACCGCGAAGATCCTTGCTAGTCGCTTCATCTCATCCCCCCGGTGTCAGTGGCCTGTGAATTCTTCGTTGCTGCGCGGGTAAAGTAGCACGTTTTGCGCCAGAACACCTCTCGCGAGAAGTAGCGGAAAACCTCCAGGTTTTCATATACTCGCAGACCCCAGCATACCGGCCAGTTCCTAGCCACCCAAGAAGTGTTCAAGTTTCCGACACCGGTCCCACCTCCGCCATCGGCCGGTCCAGCCGATGGACGAGCCGATATGCGCGGTCGTAGACCCGGACGGGCCACGAGAATAGGGTCCGCACAGCTGCGCGCAATCTCCGCAATGCCGGTGTCCCCGAGAATGTGTGCATGGCGATCACGGGCCACCGGACGCGCAGCATGTTTGACCGATACTCCATCGTGAAAGAGCACGACACCGCCGATGCGATGGTGAAGCTTCAGGCCCACGTGCAGGGGCAACCCGTCGAGACGAACATGGTGCTGCTCAAGAAAGCGTCGAAAGCGTGATTACGACACAGAACATACACAGAAAGACCAAAGGGCCGACCGCGTCTTTCGGCCGACCCTTTGACTTTTCGCTACTTGCATGGTGCGCCCGGCAGGAGTCGAACCTGCGGCCTTTGGCTTCGGAGGCCAACGCTCTATCCAGCTGAGCTACGGGCGCAACGAGCGACCAGCGACGCGTATTCTCTTGTTGGGGTGACCGATGGGAATCGAACCCACAACCCCTGGAGCCACAGTCCAGTGCTCTAACCAATTGAGCTACGGTCACCGCGAGCGAACGCAAGCGCTAATCCTACCCGAGCGTTCGCGAGCCGTCTAGCCTTCCATCTCCCGCGGCGACGGGCCTCCGTCGATGACGATCGTCTCGCCGGTCATCCACGCGGACGCGTCGGAGACGAGGAAAATGCACGGGTACGCGATCTCCTCGACCTTGCCCCAGCGTCCCATGCCGACCCGCGCGGCGATCGCGTCGTAGGTCTTCTTGCCGTCCGGGCCGGCCTGCTTGAGCACGTCCAGGTAGCCTTCGGTCTCCACCGGTCCGGGCGCGATGCAGTTCACGCGGACGCCCTTGCGTCCCCAGGCAGTGCCGAGCTCGCGCGTGAGCGTGATGACCGCGGACTTGGCGGCGCCGTAGTGCGGCATCATCGTCGAGCCGTACACGCCGGCGACCGACGAGATGTTGACGATGGCGCCGCCGGTCGGCTGCTGCATCATCTGGCGCCCGGCCCACTTGCAGCCGAGGAACGCGCCCGTCAGGTTGATGCCGACGACCGTGTTCCAGCCGTTCACCGAGATGTCCTCGGGCTTGGCGCGGAACGAGGCGCCGGCGTTGTTCACCATGATGTCGAGCCGGCCCCACTCCTGGACGGCCCGGTCGACCACCGCCTTGACCTGGTCTTCCTGGCGCACGTCCACCGCCATCGCGAATGACCGCTTGCCGACGTCGCGGACGGCTTTGACGACCGGCTCGAGGTGCTCGAGCTTGCGCGAGCAGAGGGCCACGTCCGCGCCGGCCCGCGCGAACTCGATCGCGATGGATTTGCCAATGCCGGTGCCGCCTCCGGTGACGATCGCGGTCTTTCCCTCGAGCGAAAACGGTGATTTGGCCATGGCGGGGACGATACTCCAGGGGCCCTGCCCTGTCTAGGCATAACGGCACTGGGAATAAAGCGCCTGGGCTCCGTATCTTTGGGAATAGAAACAATTATGAGCTCCCGAGAGCCGGTCGCCCGCGAACGTATCCGGCGGTTCGAGGCCGATGTGCTGGTGCACGTCGACGACCTCTACCGGGCGGCCCTCCGGATGACCGGGAACGCCGCCGAGGCCGAGGACCTGACCCAGGACACCTGTCTGAGGGCGTTCGAGCGGTTGGATCAGCTCCGCAGCCCCGCCGCCGCGCGGGCGTGGGTCTTCACCATCCAGCGATCGATCTTCCTTCGTCGCATCGAGCGACAGCCGAAATCGGCCAGCCTCGACGTCATCGATTCGGCGCTGCTCGAGCCCGCCGAGGTGCTGCGCGATACCTACGAGACGCTGCGCCCGATCCAGGAGACGCCACTGTCCGAGGTGCGCGAGGCACTGGCGCGACTTCCGTTGCCCTACCGCGAGCCCCTCGTGCTCGCCCACGTCGGCGGCTTCTCGTACAGGGAGATTTCCGAGATCCTCACGATCCCGCTGGGCACCGTGATGTCGCGGCTCTTCAGAGGCCGACGGCTGCTGCGTGGCGAGCTTCGCGAACCCAAGAAGCGCACACGGAGCACCTCATGACGTGCGACGAAGTCCTCAGAGTGATCGACGCCTATCTCGACGGCGAGCTATCGGTCGCCGCCACCCTGGAGGCGCACGAGCACTTCGCGACCTGCGAGACCTGCGGCCGCATTCTCGAGTCCGAGGCGGCCCTGCACGGCCTCGTCGCTCAGGCGGCGCGCGCCGAGGAGGTGCCGGTCGGGCTCCGTGGCCGGATCCTCGCGCGCATCGACACGGGCGAGCTGACCGGAAACCGGCGCCTCCGCCGGCAGGTCGCACGTTTCGGGCTCGCGCCGGCCCTCGTCGCCGTGGCGGTGTTCGGGTGGCTCGCGATCGAGCGGATGGCGCCGCCTCCTCTGGCGCCGCTGGCGGCCGAGCTGACCAGCAAGCATCTTCTTTATGGCGAAGGCCACGGCGTCGGGCTCGAGCTCGTGACACCCGAGGCCGCAAAAATGGGGGGCTGGTTCGAGGGACGCCTGGGATTCCCAGTCCGACTACCTTCGGTCGCGCAGCGATCGGAGCGGCTCGTCGGTGGCAGAATCTCGTCCGTCGCAGATGTGCCGGCGGCGTACGCGCTCTACGACCGGAGCGGTCATCCAATTTCCTTGTTCGTCACCCGGCGGGTTCCTTTCGCCCGGCGCGGATGGACCGAGCGTCACGTCGACGGCGCCGAGGTCTATATTGCTTCGCTCCGCGGGGTCACGCTCGTGTGGTGGGAGGACAAGGAGGCCGGCCGCCTCTACGCGGCGGCATCGGCGGGCGATCCGGACGCGCTCGTCGAGTTCGCCCTGCTCTGCATCCACGGTCCGCACGAGACGTAGCGGGACGCGGCGAGGCCCCCGCCCGTTACGCACCGCTCAGAGCTAGTGAGGCAGCGCGATCTCGGCCTGTCGTCGGGGCACCTCTTGCTCGACGCGGCGCCAGACCGCTGAAGGCTCGAGCGCGCCGTCGTCGCCCGCGCAGGTCTGGAGCTTCGTGATCAGACGCTGCGCGCTCTTGACCTGAGCGCGGGGCGCCTTCGCAGCAAGCCGCACGTCCTTGTCGGACGTCCGTTTGGCTTCCACCCACGCCTGCTCGAGATGCGCGACGAGCAGCACGGCGTGCTCCACCTCTCCGTCGACGTACGCCCGCCGCTCATCCGCCGTGCCGAAGCGCGGGCATTCCTGGGCGAGCACGCTTTCGAAGTGTCGGACGAGCTGCTCGGCCTCTAGTAGATGGTGCTCGACCCGAGGCCGGGCCTCCTCGGCGGAACGGTCGCCCGCTGACACGGCGGAGATCGACCCAAGAACTTGGGCAAACAGAATCAGGATGATTGCGCGCATCGACTCGAATTTTACCATCGGCCAAGCCCGATTCCGGGAACCGGCTAGTTAGCGACCAGCCCTGGCTCCGGCGGTGTGAATCTAAGCTGACGAAGTCAATGCTGGAAGCCACTTAGAGCCGTGTCCGGTCCGTGGCATCTGCTTCGCACTACGTGAAGGCCATGACGGGCCTCAGCCAGGATCAGAGAATCATCCTCGTGGACGACAACTCAGTCGTCCGGGACATGCTGGTCGATCTCGTGGGGGCTCTGGGCTACCACGCCGATGCCGCCGCTTCCGGGGAAGAGGCGCTCGCACTCTTCGACCAGGGCCACTACGACGTCGTCCTGACCGATCTGCTGATGCCGGGCATGAGCGGTTGGGATGTCCTCGAGGCGGTGCGCCAGCGGGATAGCCAGATTCCGATCATCATCATCACCGGGTCGCCCGTTGTCGGAGATCCTCGAGCCGCGCGTCCGGGCGTCGCGGTCCTGAAGAAGCCCGTCGACGTGAGGACTCTCGGCGCGATGATCAAGCGGATGCTCGACCAGCGCCTGCCTGTATAGCGCCGCCGCCCGCCGGCGCCGACCCCGCGCAGTTACCGACTATAGTCTTGTGTGCGCGAGCCGCGGCTACCCTTTGACGGCGCCGGTGAGAGCCGTCACGTAATGCTCGACGAAGAAGGAGTAGACGAGGGCGACTGGGATCGAGCCCAGGAGAGCGCCGGCCATGAGCGGGCCCCAGTAGAAGACGTCGCCGCGCACGAGCTCGGTGAAGACTCCGATCGGAATCGTCTTCTGTTGAGGCGACGAGAGGAAGACGAGAGCGTAGAGGAACTCGTTCCAGGACAAAGTGAACGCGAAGATTCCGGCAGAGAGAATTCCGGGGACGGCGAGCGGGAAGCTGATGCGGACCATGGCCTGGATCCGGCTCGCCCCGTCGATCCGCGCGCAATCCTCGATCTCCCGTGGAATGGTCTTGAAATACCCCATCAGCAACCAGGTGCAGAACGGTATCAGGAACGTCGGGTACGTGAGGATCACCGCCCACGGCGTGTCGCCGATCCCGAAGGCCTTGACCACATCGCCGAGCGGGATGAAGAGCAGGGTCGGCGGGACCAGGTAGGTGATGAAGATCACCGTCCCGAGGGACGGGGCCCAGCGGAACTGCAGGCGCGCCAGGGCGTACCCGGCGAGCAGGCCGCAGAAGAGGGAGATGCCGGTCGAGACGACGGCGATGAAGAGAGTGTTCCACGCCCACCGGGGGAACATGGTCAGCTCGAACAGGTAGTAGAAGTGGTTGAGGGTCGGGTGGAGCGTGAAGAAGGGATTCATCTTCACGTTGTACAGCTCGACGTCGGGCCGGACGGAGGTGATCACCATCCAGTAGAACGGGAACAGCGTCGCCCCGACCATGACCGTCAGGGGAATGTAGAACGTGACCGCGCGCTTGAGGGGGCTGCCGTATCGGACGGCCACCGTCAATCGCTCCGTCGGATGTACCAGAGCTGAAACACGATGACCATGAGGAGGAACGGGAAGAGGAAGAGCGAGATCGAGGCGCCTTGCCCCAGCTTGGCCGCGCGCATGGCGATCTCGTAGGCGTAGGTCCCGAACACGTGCGTGCTGCTATAGGGCCCGCCCCGCGTCAGGACGTAGATGAGCTGGAAGTCGGCGAACGTCGCGATCATCGAGAACAAGACGACCACCAGCATGATCGGCTTGATCAGGGGCAGGGTCACCCGCCAGAACCGCTGCCAGGCGGTTGCCCCGTCGATCTCCGCGGCCTCGTGCAGATCGGGGTTGACGGTCTGCAGCCCAGCCAGGAGGGTGATGGCGAAGAAGGGCATGCCGCGCCATACATTGACCAGAATCAGGCAGCCCATCGCCGTGGTGCCGTCGCCCAGCCACAGAATCCGCTGCGAGATGAGCCCGACGTTCATGAGCATCCAGTTGAACACGCTGAACGTCGAGTCGAACATCCACTGCCAGGCGAGCGTGCTCAGGACCGTGGGAACGATCCAGGGAAGGAGCATGCCCGCCCGGACGATCCGCTTGAACCGGAAGTGGTGATTCAGGAGGAGCGCCGCCCCCATCCCCAGAGCCAGCTTGAGGACGGTCGCGATGAAGGTGTAGACGAACGTGTTCTGGAACGCGCGGAGGAAAATCGTGTCGTTCAGGTTCACCCAGAAGTTCTGAAGCCCGACGAAGTTGCCAGGCCGCCCGACCACCTTGTCGCTGACCGCCAGCCAGATGCCGAGGACGAACGGGTAGGCGATGAAGAGGGTCAGGATTACGAGGGTGGGCGCAAGGAGCGCGCCCGCCAGGATGTGCTCTTGCTCCAGGAGATGGCCCAGCCGCCTCGGGCGACGGTACTTGGGGACCGCCACCACGACGACAGGAGCGGGAATCGCGGACGCGCCCGGCGTCGCGCTCTTTGCCAGGATGGGCTCGATGCTTTGGTCAGCCATGCTGCTCCCCAGGCCGATGCCTACCCTATGCGTACGCCTTCTTCAGCTCACCCTCGGCCCACTTCACCGCGTCCTCGGGCTTCATGCCCTTGATGGCCTGGGCGTACATGTCCACGAGGATGTACTTGACCAGGGCCTCGGACGCCTTCCGGCTGGGCACGCCGGGATAGCCGGGCCACCGACCGAACTTGACCGCCTCCTTGAAGGGAACGAGCTTGGGATCCTTCTCCCACAGAGAATGCCTCTCCCAGTAGGGGGTCGGGCCGACGACGTAGCCGTCGTTGGCCGCCATCCACTTGTCATACTGCGGTCGGTCCATGAACCAGCGGAGGAACTCCTTCGCTACCTGCTGGTTCTTGGAGTACTTCATGACGGCACGTCCCTGCCCGCCGATATTGTAGAAGCGCCCGCCCGGCCCCTTCGGCATGTGGCCGTGGCCCGTGACCTTGGCGATGTCGGGGAACTGCCGCTTGGCCACGAAGTAGATGCTCGCCCCGTTGATCGTCGCCGAGATCGTCCCGGCAAGGTACGCGCGGTTGTTGCTGCTGTCGTCCCAGGCCAGCCCGCCCTCGTCGAGGCAGTCTTTCCAGACGGCGACGGTGAACTTCACGGCCTCGAGCGTCTCTTTGCTGTTGATGACGACCTTCCCGCTCTGGTCGATCTCGGTCCCCCCGAAGCCCCAGGTCACCGAGTAGGCCCAGTTGTTGGGATCGCCCAGGCTGTGGCCGAAAGCCTGCCCCATGGGCTGGCCCTTCTTCTTGAGCGCGATTCCGACCTTGCGCCACTCGTCCCAGGTGTCGGGGAACTTGCTGGCGCCCGCCTCCTTGAACCAGTCTTCGCGGTAGGCCCACGTCGAGGGAACCGAGCAGAGCGGCACCGCCTTCCAGCTGCCGCCGACGACGCTGACCTTCTTGTTGTGCTCGTAGTAGGCGCCGTCCCGCTTGCTGATCTCCTCGGCCACGTCGTCCACGTCGGCGAGGCCGTCGGCGTAGAGATGCGGCCAGTTGGACATCATCATGATGATGTCGGGACCGGCCTTGGTCTCGATGGCCGAGGCGATTCGGGGGTTGAGGTCGTTCATGTTGATCAGGTCGACGGTGACGTCGACCCCGACCAGCTTGCCGAACTCTGTCGCGAGGCGCTTGAACTCGACGTCGGAGGCCGGAACGAAGCTCACCCATTCCAGGATGTTGAGCTTTGTCCCCTTCGGGAAGCTGGGGGCCTTCTGCGCCGCGACGATTCCTGGGATGCCGCTGACCGCGGCGGCTCCGGTCGCTGCGCCGGCCACCCTGAGAAATGCCCGCCGATCGAGTCGCGTCGCGCTTGACTTTACCATCACTCACCTCCGGCGCACCGGACCGTTGCAGCCCTGGGTCCTGCGAGCGGCTGGCCCGCAGCCCTATGGATAGTTCGATCGACCTCCCGGAAACGTTGGGGATCACAACACCACCATTCGGCGGTGTCAAGCGCTCTTGGAGGGCGGAAGGAAGTATCGGATGGTGCGCATCGCAGGAATCGAACCCTCGGCGTGCGCGGCGCGGTCACGCCGATCCGGCCCTGAATCCGGCACCGGCCAAGCCGGTCGGCCGGGCCCCGTTTAGAGGGTGGTCAGGGGCTTGGCCCTGCGCAGCCGTGAAAGTCCTATCCTGCCTGACGGGAATTACCTGGTAGATGGCCGACGGCCTTCTCGGCTACTCATGGGGTCGCATGGGCCGAGAAGATCTCCATCTCCTCATCCGGCAGAAGCTCGAAGATGGTCGCCTGCCGCACGACAGCGTCTCAAGAGGCGGGGGGCGGCCAGCCGACGGGGAGAAATGCGACGCCTGCGAAACCCTGATTACGAGGGCGCAGTTAGTGGTGGAGGGAATCACCCTCGCTGGCGGCGGGAGGCCCATCCAGTTGCACGTCGAGTGCTTCCAGCTTTGGAATGATGAGAGGCGCGCACGGAAGCCGTAGCCGTTTCAGCTAGTCGGGGCTTTTCCCCGAGGACCGCAATCTTGAAGTCGAGGTGTTCGACCTCGGTGGCGAAACTCTGCCGCCGCGGCGGCGCCGGACGGTGAAGCGGCCCGGGTCACGACTCGACCCGGGCCGCAGGGAAGACCCCTCTCTCCTCGCTAATACATGTCGCCGTGCGGCATCGCAGGCGCGGCCGCCGACTTCTCCTCCGGGATATCCGTGATGAGCGCCTCGGTCGTCAGCAGCAGCGACGCGATCGACGCCGCGTTC
>Ga0066710_100000489_pt1 | contig 24200 bp, 16 predicted proteins | sample GraSoiAngelo_159_FD_79666 | JGI IMG/M metagenome (GOLD analysis project Ga0066710, IMG submission 79666) | Grasslands soil microbial communities from the Angelo Coastal Reserve, California, USA - 14_1009_16_40cm | ecosystem: Environmental > Terrestrial > Soil > Grasslands | place: USA...
CTGGACGAAACAGAATCTCAGAATAGCGTTCACTCTCCAGTACGTCCTTATGCATCTTCCGGTCGCGCGAGCCGTTACCAGTTTCGCCGCTCTTCGCATCCACAGCGATCGCCCCTGAGACCTTTCCCGAAGCCGTATCGAGTTGCAGCGTGCCTGATTTCAGTTGGAAGGTTCCGTGCACAGTGTGGAGCGAGGCACCCAAGCTGATCTTCACGGCGGTGTGAGCAGGATCAAGTTGAAGCGCGATGTTTTGTGCCCCTGCCGAAGTGATATTCCACACGACAACGGCGACAAGAGTCGCTGTGGATCTCAGAAAAATCCGAACGGTACGAAGGCGAGTCAGGTTCATGATGTCAGGCAGTGAGCAAACCCCATCCCAAAGTGAGTCCGTCGAGGGCCAAGTGCATGGGCGACACGGCTCCCACGTGCAGTGCCAGAAGCCGGCGAAAAATCTCGGGACGCCGGTGAAAGACTTGCAGGGTGCGCCGTTGCAGCCTGGGGCGCCGGTCAAGCGTGAGCATCAGGTGCGCCATCAGTTGAGGGCGCAGCGCCAGCCGGCGATGCTCTTGCTGGTAGCGGCTGAGGTTCCCGGAGCGAAGGCAGTCCGCCAGCACAAGCGCCTGGCTAAAGGAAAGACAGAGACCTTCTCCCGTGATCGCATCTACGGTGCCGGATGCATCCCCGATCAAAGCGACATTCCCGCGACAGACCCGCTTCAGCGTGCAGGTCGTGGTAATGGCGCCCTTCTCAGCCGAAGTGATGGGTGCATCGGCCAGACGAGCCCGGAGTTCAGGGAAGCCTCTCAGCGCTTCGTCTAGCCGGAGCCGTTGATCGTGTGAGACGAGGGCCACACACATATCTTCGCCGGTGACTGCGGCGACGTACATTTGAGCGCTGGGTCCCCAGTGAATCTCCATGCGATCGGTCCAGGGAGTGACGCGATAATGTTGCCGGAAGGCGTAGCGGCAATTTCTCCTCCGATGGCTGCCGAGCCCGGCCCAGCGCCGCACTCGCGAATTCCCGCCATCCGCTCCGATGATCCACCTCGCCCGTATCTTTGTCCTGCCCAGGTGAACCGCATCGTTCGAAATAGCGGTGACGGCAGTCCGCCACAGCAGGTCGATCCCGAGGCTGGCTGCTCGTTCGGTCAGGGTGTCGTGCAATGTGGTACGACGCACACCCAATCCAGATGCGCTGTTGGGAAAAGGTGCGTCCACGGAAAGGCCCCACGCAAGAAATCGAATGCCGGAAAATGGTTGCGTGTGTTGCGGCGCCAGGGTAACCCCGAGCCGCTGTAGCGCCGCTATGCCATCGGGCATCAGGCCTTCACCGCATGCTTTGTCGATGGGCGGCTCGGCGCCGTCCGCAACCGCGACTTCAAACCCTTGCTGCCGGACAGCGATCGCTGCCGCCAGTCCTGCAGGCCCGCCACCGATCACGAAAACATCTGTCGACTCCAACAACTCTGACCTCACCACTCCAAAAGTAAAAGCTCTGAACAGAATCCCGGGCCCATTGCCGCCAGCAAGCCAAGCGTGCCCGGCTCGGGACGCCGGTGCTTCATCACGTCCTCCAGTACGCACAGCACCGAAGCCGACGACAAGTTCCCAACCTTCTTCAGGCAATCCCAGGAAGCATCCAGTTGCCCATTGTGCAGATCGAGCGCTGCCGCGGTAGCCTCAAGCACCTTTGGCCCGCCCGTATGCAGAACCCAGCTCTGGATCTCGTCGCGCTTGTGTCCGTGATCCGCGAGGAACGCGTCCACATCGTGGCCCAGGTTTTCACGAATCAAGACCGGCACTTCCGGAGAAAGCGTGATCTTGAAGCCCTTCTCGGAGATTGCCCAGCCCATCATTTCTTCGGTGCCCGGGTAGAAAACCGAGCGAGTGGCCAGAATCGTGGGGCCGGGTCGTTCGAAATCCTCGCCGACCACAATCGCAGCCGCAGAGCCGTCAGCAAAAAGCCCCGAAGAAATCAGATTAGCGACCGACAGGTCATCACGCTGCAGGGTCAGCGAGCAGAGTTCCACTGACACCAAAGCCGCAGCCTGCGAAGGATAAGCACGCACGTAATCCGCACAGCGCGCAATCCCTGCAGCCCCAGCCACGCAGCCCAGCCCGAAAATTGGCAACCGGCGAATGTTTTGCGGGAGGCCCATGCGATTGATCAGCAGCGCATCGATCGACGGACTCGAAATTCCCGTCACCGAGGTGAAGAACAAAGCTCCCAAGTCGCGCGGCTCGATGCCAGCGTAGTTGAGCGCCCGGCACAGGGCCTGTTCCCCCAGGTCAGTTCCCGTCTTGATCCAGATGTCATTAGCCTGGCCCCAGGTTTTAATGTCGTGGTATTCCTTCGGGGGCAGCGCGAGGTGACGGCCTTCCACCGCGACGTTGCGGTGTAGCCGGGCCAGCAGTTGCGGGTTGCGGAGTTGGTCACCCCAGTATTGTTGGAGTTCCTCCAGGAGAACTTTCTGCGAGTAGTAATGCTTCGGAAAAGCGCTGGCCGCGCTGGCAATTCTCATGAGTATCCTTGATCGCCTTGCCGATACAACTATTTTCGTAGGCGCCGGCCGGGGATTTGTCACACTTTTGTTAAATCCCAAAGGCCAGCGCACATGATACGCCCTGTTGCGGAGCTTGGCGTACCTGATTCACTGCATAACGACGATGGAAGTGGCGGTGTTTCCCGTTGAATAAGTGGCGAGTGAGCTCAGTGTGCCGTTGCTTTCATTCAGGCCAAAGACATGAATCTGCCCACTGCTGCCTTGCGTTCCCACGAGCAGGTACTTGCCGCCAGGGTCTGCGACCAGGGAATAGGGATTCGCTCCCACGGTAAACGGCGAGTTGGAAAGCACCGTTAACGCGCCCCCCGTGTCAATCGTATAGGCAGCCAGCGTGCCGGAACTCGTGTTGTTTACCACGTAGAGAAATTTGCCGGATGGATCGATTAGAAGCGCCGCGGGAACCGTCAACGAGCCACCGAGAGGAGAGCCCTGGATCGGCGTCAACGATCCACCGGAGATGGTAAATTCCGCGATGGAATTGCTGCCCTCATTTGCCGCGTAGAGATAGGTTCCCGTGGGATCAATCGCAAGTCCGTAGGGGCTTATGCCGTCGGTCGAAGCGCTACCCACGGCTGTGAGAAAACCGGAGGTCACGCTGAAGATCTCAATCAGTCCGGGAGAGCCCGCGCCGCCGCCGACGTAAAGGAAATCAGCTGTAGGCGAAAGCTTCATGCTGATTGGCGAAATGCCGACGGGAAACGGCGAGCCCGAAACCGCACTCAGGGCGCCACTGCCGGAGTTGATAGAAAAAACCGAGATGTCATTGGAGCCGGCTTCGGCCACGTAGAGGAGCGCTCCAGCTGCGTCCATCGCAAGGAGCATAGGCGTGCTGCCACCGGTGGGTGTCCGCGGCGTGACTTCGGTCAGCGCCCTGGAGGAAGCAATCGTGAATAGAGAAATGGTGTTCTCGCCCGAATTCGCGACGTACAGGAACTTCTTCGAAGGATGGAGGGCGAGTGCCTGAGCACCCAACCCGGCTGTGAACGGGCTTGCGGGAAGAGGAGTCAGTACGCCGGAATTGGGGTCCTCGCGATAGGCAATTACCTGGTTCGCCTGCGGGATCGCAGCGTAAACATAATGGCTCGAGGTACTGCCGCACGCTATCCATGTGACCACACTGGCACAAACAAGGAACAGAGCCGCTGCCTTCTTTAGCATCCGTGACTCCAGAAAGAGATTGTTGCGAAGCGCAAGAATAGACAAATGCGGGCTCACCTGGCAATCTTCCAGGTGAATTGACTTTCCTCAACCGGCTTGATTGGTACTCCTATCATACTGGGACCAACTGCTCCTCGTCCTCTCGGCAACCAATCGTCTGTCTTCTATTCAAATTGTCAGTCGCCCGGGCTGCGCCGGATTCTCTACGCACGTGCGATGCACGTTTTCTAAATCCAGGTTGCACGCTTGGTGTGCAAACAAAAGCGTGCGTAGAAAAGTGTGCGAAGAGACAATCGATTATTAGTCCGCCATACTCGGCCGCGGACTGGGTGTCGAAGTGTCCGGCAACGCCTTGTCCTCACCGCCCCGCAAAAAGAGCCGCAGTCGATCAAGATAGACGTAGACCACCGGGGTTGTGAACAGCGTCAGAGCCTGGCTGACAATCAACCCGCCTACGATCGTGATTCCCAGAGGACGGTGCAGTTCCGAACCTGTACCTCTCCCCAGCGCCAGCGGAAGCCCACCGAGCAAGGCCGCCATCGTGGTCATCATGATCGGCCGGAAACGCAGAATGCAGGCATCATAGATCGCCTCCGCCGGCTTCTTGCCCTGTGTGCGCTCCACATCCAGCGCGACGTCGATCATCATGATGGCGTTCTTCTTCACCAAGCCGATCAGCAGAATGATTCCAATAGTCCCGATTACGTTCAGTTCATTGTGCGTAAGGCGCAGGGCAAGAAGAGCGCCCAGTCCAGCCGACGGCAGCGTCGAAAGAATCGTAATGGGATGGATGTAACTTTCGTAAAGCATACCCAGCACGATATAGACGGTGATCAGCGCGGTGAGAATCAGGATTGGTTCGCTCGAAAGCGAATCCTTGAAGGCCGCTGCCGTACCTTGAAATCCAGCCTGGATGGACGGCGGAAATCCGATGTTGCGCTCCGCAGCCTCAATCGCCGGCGTGGCCTCCCCCAGCGAAACTCCCGGCGCAAGGTTGAACGAAATTGTCACCGACGGCATCTGGCCCTGGTGATTCACCGCCAGCGGTGTGTTCGACGGCTCGTAGTGAGTGAATGCAGCCAGAGGTACCGGGCTGCCGCTCGATGAGCGCAGATAAATATTCTGCAGAGCCTCGGGCGTCTGCTGAAACTGGGGTGCAACTTCCATTACGACGTGGTACTGATTCAGCGGCCGGTACATGGTCGAAACCTGGCGCTGACCGAAGGCGTCGTAGAGCGCGTTATCCAGCGTCTGCGGAGTAATGCCGAGCCGGCTCGCAGTGTCACGATCGATAATGAGTTTTGCCTGTAAACCATGATCCTGCTGATCGGTATTCACATCGCGCAATTCCGGCAACGTACGCATCTTCTCGAACAACCGGGGCGCCCAGTGGTTCAGATCGTCCAGATTCTCTCCCTGCAGTGTGTACTGATACTGCGCCCCGCCAAACCGGCCGCCAATCGTCAAATCCTGCGCCGACTGCAGAAACAGCGTCGCACCCGGAACCACCGCCAGTTTGCCGCGGAGACGGTTGATCACGTCGTCGGCGCTGACCTGGGGGCACCCCTGCCAGAAATGTTTGGTCTGGCATTGAGAACGCTGCTCCAGCGGTTTCAGCATGAGAAAGAATCGTCCCTGGTTCGAAGCGCCCGCGTTTCCACCGGCGAATCCCACAACTGTGTCCACAGCCGGGTCCTGCATCACAAGCTTTACAAACTGTTCCATCTTCTGGTTCATGGACTGGAAGGAAATATCCTGCGCCGCCTGTACCTGTCCCATGATGCGGCCGGTATCCTGCTGTGGAAAGAAACCTTTCGGCAGCTGGACGTACAGGTACACGGTCAGGCAAGCCACCAGGATCGTCACCACCAGTGTGACCGGCTGGTGTGCCAGCACCCACTTTAGAGCGTGGCGGTACGTGGCCAGAATATTGTCAAACACCCACTCGCTGGCTCGAAAGAACAAATTGTGCCGCTCGTTTCCCGGAGGCCGCAGGAACTTGGCGCACATGGTCGGCGTCGTAGTAAGCGACACCAGCAACGAAACCCCGATAGCGACACTCAATGTGACCGCAAACTCGCGGAACAGCCTGCCCACAATTCCACCCATCAGCAGCAGGGGAATGAACACCGCCACGAGCGACGTGCTCATGGAGAGAACAGTGAATCCAATCTCCTTCGCTCCCTTGAATGCGGCCTGCACCGCTCCCATGCCGTGTTCCACGTAACGGGTAATGTTTTCCAGCACGACAATCGCGTCGTCGACCACGAACCCCGTCGAAATCGCCAAAGCCATTAACGATAGGTTGTCGAGACTGTAGCCCAGCAAATACATCACGCCGAAGGTGCCAACCAGCGAAAGCGGAACGGCGACGCTCGGAATGATCGTGGCCCGAACGGTTCGCAGAAACGCGAATACCACGAGGATGACCAGCACGATGGAAACGAGGAGTGTGAGCTCGATGTCTTTCACCGAAGCGCGCACGGTGATAGTCCGATCCATAACCACGTCGAGCTTGATGGCCGGAGAAATGGACGATTGAAGGTACGGCATCAGCGCTCGCACCCGGTCGACCGTCGCAATAATGTTGGCTCCCGGTTGGCGGAAGAGAACAATCAGAATGCCGGGTTTGCCGTTCGCCAGTCCGGTATTGCGCACGTCCGCAACCGAGTCCTCGACCTCGGCCACATCCCCAATCCGCACGGCGGCGCCATGATTGTAGGCAACGATGAGAGGACGATACTGATCAGCGGAAAAGAGTTGATCGGTAGTGCTGATCGCATAGGACTTGCTGCTATCCGATACCTGCCCCTTGGGACGGTTTGCGTTGGCCGCATTCAGAGCGTTGCGCAGTGTATCGAGCCCAATGCCCAACTTGTTCAGCAAAGTCGGGTTGGCTTCGACCCGCACTGCGGGCGGGGCCGCGCCAAACACAAACACTTGGCCGACACCATCCACTTGCGAGAGCTTCTGCGCCAGGATGGAGTCTGCCGTGTCGTACATGCGGGGGATCGTTATCGTGTCCGAGGTCAGGGCCAGAATGGCGATCGGAGCATCGGCAGGATTCGCCTTGCGATAATTCGGATTGCTTGGCAGATTGGCAGGAAGCTGGCTGCGCGCGGCGTTGATCGCAGCCTGAACATCGCGTGCCGCAGCGTCGATGTTGCGGTTCAAATCAAACTGCAGTGTGATGCCGGTCGAGCCCAGCTGACTCGACGAGGTCATCTGATTGACACCCGAGATCCGGCCGAACTGGCGCTCCAGCGGGGTTGCGACCGCAGAGGCCATGGTCTGCGGATCTGCGCCGGGCAATCCAGCGCCCACACCAATCACAGGAAAAGCCACTCGTGGCAGCGAAGCGACTGGCAAATAATTGAACGCGAGGATCCCCGACAGCAGCAGCGCCGCTGCCAGCAGCGACGTGCCAATCGGACGCCGGATAAATGGACCCGAAATATTCATCGTTCAGTCCGCCGATGCGTCCCCAGGCGCAGGCTCGCGCGGAATCAAGTTGCCGACCCGGTACTTCGCGAAGCGTTGTGCCAGCCGGTCGAACCACAGATACACCACGGGGGTGGTATAGAGCGTCAGCAACTGGCTCAGCAGCAAGCCGCCAACGATTGTGATGCCCAGAGGCCGGCGCAGTTCCGCGCCCGTGCCCGGGATCAGCGCCAGAGGCAGCCCGCCGAGCAGAGCGGCCATCGTCGTCATCATGATGGGACGGAAGCGCAGCAAGCATGCCTGATAGATCGCCTCTTCCGGAGGTTTGTGCTCCTCGCGCTCGGCCTCAAGCGCGAAGTCGATCATCATGATGGCGTTCTTCTTGACGATCCCGATCAGAAGGATGATGCCGATCAGCGCCACCACCGTTAGATCATTGTGCGTGAGTTGAAGTGCAAGGATGGCGCCCACGCCCGCCGACGGCAGGGTCGACAGAATCGTGATGGGATGGATATAACTTTCGTACAGCACGCCCAACACGATATAAACCGTGATCACCGCGGCCAGAATCAGCCAGGGCTCGCTGGAAAGCGAATTCTGAAACGCCGCCGCAGTCCCCTGAAAAGCGGTGTGGATGCTCGCGGGCACCTGAATCTCCGTCTCGGCCTGTTGAATGGCGCGCGTCGCCTCGCCCAGAGAAGCTCCCGGGGCGAGATTGAACGACAGCGTCACAACCGGAAACTGTCCTTGATGATTGACCGCCAGGGACGCATTGCTCGACTCCATGCGCGTAAAGGCAGTAATTGGAACCGGCGCTCCGGATGTGGCTGCAGTTGCCGCGTTTGCGGTGGGCGCGCCAGTGTTTTGCACCGCAGCGCTGGGACGAATGTAGACATCCTTCAGGGAATCGGGATTCTGCGCAAAGCTCGGCAAGACTTCGAGCACCACGTGGTACTGGTTCAGCTGAGTGAAGATGGTCGACACCTGCCGTTGCCCGAAGGCGTCGTAGAGCGTGTTGTCGATGGCTTGCGGGAAAATCCCCAGGCGCGACGCGGTGTCGCGGTCAATCGTGATATTTGTTCTCAGCCCGTTGTTGAGCTGATCCGTGGCCACATCGCGCAACTCCGGCAGAGTTCGCAGTTTGTCGACCAGCTTAGGCGTCCACTGGGCTAACTCCTGCGCGTCCGCATCCTCCACCGAATATTGGAATTGCGTGCGGCTCACGCGATCTTCCACGGTCAGATCCTGCACCGGCTGCATGTAGAGCGTGATGCCATCTACCTGGGCCAATTCCGGCTGCAGCCGCCGGATGATTGTGGAGGCATCATCGCTGCGCTGGTCGCGCGGCTTCAGATTGATCTGGATGCGGCCGCTGTTCGGAGTGGGGTTCGTGCCGTCCACGCCAATGAAAGAAGAAAGACTCTCCACATCCTTGTCCTGCAGGATGACTTTCGCCAAGGCCTGCTGCCGTTGAGTCATAGCGTCAAAGGAAACGCTGTCCGGAGCTTCTGAGACGCCAAGGATCACGCCCGTGTCCTGCACCGGAAAGAATCCCTTGGGAACAATGACGTACAAAACCAGCGTCAGCACCAGAGTCCCGATGGTCACAAGCAAGGTTGCGGTCTGGTGCTTCAGCACCCATTTCACGGTGCGGCCGTAGAAAGCGATGACGCGGTTGTAGTAGTGCTCTGTAACCTCGTAGAAACTCCCGCGCTCGCCTTCCTTCCGATGCTTAAGCAGCTTGGCGCACATCATGGGCGTAAGGCTCAACGAGACCCCGGCCGAAACCAGAATCGTCACCGCCAGCGTAACTGCGAACTCGCGGAAGAGCCGGCCCACAATGTCGCCCATGAACAGCAGCGGAATGAGCACGGCAATCAGCGAGACCGTCAAAGAGACAATCGTGAACCCAATCTGCCCCGATCCTTTGAGAGCCGCTTCCAGCGGGGTTTCCCCAGCCTCAAGATAGCGGTCAATGTTCTCGATCATCACGATGGCGTCATCCACCACGAAGCCGGTGGAGATGGTCAACGCCATCAGTGTCAGGTTGTTCAGACTGTAGCCGAGCAGGTACATCACGCCGAAGGTTCCGACCAGCGAGAGCGGCACCGCCACACTCGGAATCACCGTTGCCGCAAAATTACGCAGGAACAAGAAGATGACCAGCACGACCAGCGCTATGGTCAGCATCAACTCAAACTCCACATCCTTCACTGAGGCGCGGATGGTCGTCGTCCGGTCCGTTAGAATCTGTATCTTCACCGCGGAAGGCAGCGACGCCTGCAATTGAGGCAGCAGCTTCTTGATCCGGTCGACCACGCTGATGATGTTGGCCCCGGGCTGGCGCTGAATGTTGACGATGACCGCCGGGGACAGATTCATCCACGCCGCCAGCCGCCGATTCTCGGTTCCGTCCACAACCGTGGCAACATCGCTGAGACGTATCGGGGCACCGTTGCGATAGGCAATGACAATTGGTTTGTACTGGTGACCGGAAACCAGCTGATCGTTTGCGCCAATCGTGTACGACTGCCGTGCGCCGTCGATTACACCCTTGGCCTGGTTAACGTTGGCTTGCACCAGTGCAGCGCGCAGATCTTCAAGGCTGAGCCCATAGGAAGCGAGCGCGGTCGGGTTCGCCTGAATACGGACCGCAGGCTTTTGCCCGCCGCTGATCGAAACCATGCCCACTCCCGACAGTTGCGAGATTTTCTGTGCCAGCGCGGTGTCGGCAAGATCCTCGACCTTCGACAGCGGCAGCGAGTCGGAACTCAGCGCCAGCGTGACGATGGGAGCATCCGCGGGATTAACCTTGTTGTAGATGGGCGGATTCGGTAAGTCCTGCGGCAGGAAGGTCGACGCCGAATTAATCGCGGCCTGCACCTGTTGCTCTTCGACGTCAATGTTCTGATCGAGTCCAAACTGAAGCGTAATGACCGAACTGCCAAACGAACTCGTCGAGGTCATCTGGGCGAGGCCGGGCACCTGCCCGAATTGCCGCTCCAGCGGAGACGTCACCGACGAAGCCATCACCTCCGGGTCCGCGCCGGGATAGAACGTCACCACCTGAATGGTTGGGTAATCCACTTCCGGCAGGGCGGAAACGGGCAGCTGCATGAAGGCCACCCATCCCACGAGCACCACTCCGACCATTAGCAGCGTGGTCGCTACCGGCCGGAGAATAAATAATCTTGAAGGACTCATGAAGCAGGATTTCCTGGATCAGCGGTACTGTGTCGCGCGCCGGGATTGGGAATGACGCGCGGCTCAATCGTGCTTCCAGACTGCAGCTTGTCCTGCCCGTCCGTGACTACGGTGTCGCCCGGGTTAAGACCGCTGGTGATGGAAGTCTTGTCCCCTTGCGTCAGGTCCACCTTAATGGGGCGGACTTCCACCGTCTTGTCGGGCTTGACCACGTAAACATACGTTCCCTGCGGACCGCGCTGCACTGCCGCGCTCGGGATCACGGTGCTGTTCTTTCGCACCTCGAGCAGAAGATCTGAATTCACGAACTGGTTGGGCCAGAGCTGTTCATCCCTGTTGTCGAACACGGCCTTGAGCTTGGCCGTTCCGGTGCTGGGATCGATCTGGTTGTCGATGGTCAGCAGTTTCCCGGAGGCAAGCTTGGTCTGATCGTCGCGACTGAAAGCGTCCACCTGAAGCGTGGACTTCCTCATGTGCCGCGCAACCGTCGGCAGCACGTCCTCGGGCAAGGTGAAGATGACTGCGATCGGCTGCAGTTGCGTGAGCACCAACATTGGCGTTGTGTCGCTGGCGTGAACCATGTTGCCGGGATCGACCTGCCGTAAGCCGACGCGTCCATTGAACGGCGCAGTGATGTGGCAATAAGCGATTTGCAGTTTCGCATTGTCGATCAGCGCCTTGTCATTGTTGACGGTTCCTTCGACCTGATGCACCAGCGCGCGCTGCGTGTCAACTTGCTGCCGCGAGATGCTGCCCGAGGGAATCAAAGCTGTGTCGCGTTCCAGATTCAGCTTGGCATCGCCGAGTTGAGCCTGGTCGCGGGATCGCTGAGCCTGTGCCTGCTCGAGCTGCACCGCATAAGGGCGTGAGTCGATCTCCACTAGCAGGGTCCCCCGTCTGACGGTCTGGCCTTCGCGAACATGCACTTGCATGATCTGGCCATCGATGCGGCTTTTAATATTTGCTGTATTGAACGCCGTTACCGATCCCAATCCCGACAAGTAGACTGGCATGTCCTGCTTCAACACGGGAGCAACTGCAACCGACACGGCGCGCGGCCCTGCCGCATGAGCGGGCTGCTTGGAATCGGCCGAGCACCCTGAGAGGAAGGCGCCAATTCCCACCAGGGTAAACGTCAGGACGAACAGAGCCGTCGGAGAAATCGCGGGCTTGAACTGCCGGCGAGAAGCATTGGAATCAATCCTATTCACTGTATAAGTCCGCCGCACGCTCAACTAATGGACTCCCATGAGCAAGCTGGGTATTAGACGTATGTATCTTCGGCCCGGTTGCGGAAATCGGCCTGAATGGCGGGAAATATTAAGCCTAGATTCCGTCTACCAAGCAACCCCGGGCGGGAATTCCGCCGCGATCGTGAAAGCGTACAAAACCAGCATCAACTGCGGCGTTGCCGCGGTCAAGCGTTGCATAAAGTTTTACAAAACTTTACGCCCATTGACGGTGATGCGTCGGCTCTTTCGGTGGGGCCGGATGCCGCGCTTCGTAGGCCGCGATCTCCGCTTCGTGTTGCAGGGTGAGACCGATGTCGTCAAGACCGTTCAGCAGGCAGTGGCGCACGAACTCATCGATGGGGAACTTTGCGCGGAATCCAGCGTCGTCTCGCACTTCGCAATGTTCGAGATCAATCGTAAGGTTGTAGCCGTCCATCTCTCGCGCGCCACGCATGAGCTCAGCGACTTCTGGCTCGCTCAGTTGCACCGCAAGAAATCCATTCTTCGTGCTGTTGTTAGCGAAGATGTCGGCGAATGAAGAGGAGATCACAGCACGAAAGCCGAAGTCGGCGAGGGCCCAAACCGCATGCTCGCGCGAAGATCCGCAGCCGAAATTCCTTCCGGCGACCAGGATGCTCGCCCCTCGATATCGTGGCTGATCCAGAACGAAGTCGGAGTTCTTCGTTCCGTCCGCACTGAATCGCCAGTCGTAAAACACAAACTCGCCAAAGCCGGTGCGTTCGATGCGCTTGAGAAACTGCTTGGGGATGATCTGGTCGGTATCCACGTTGACCCGGTCGAGCGGCGCGACGCGACCCCGGTGTATCCGAAACGGATTCATCGAGCACTCCTCGGCATCATTGGAATTTCCAGTTGCGGATATCGGTGAAGTGTCCTGCAATCGCCGCCGCGGCCGCCATCATCGGACTCACCAGATGAGTTCGGCCCCCACGTCCCTGCCGCCCTTCGAAATTGCGATTGCTGGTGGAAGCACAACGCTCACCAGGCTGCAGAATGTCAGGATTCATTCCCAGGCACATCGAACATCCCGACTCACGCCATTCGAAGCCCGCCTCCAGAAAAATCCTGTGCAGGCCCTCCGCTTCGGCAGCACGCTTCACCGATTGCGATCCGGGCACGACCATGGCCCGCACTTTCGGATTCACACGGCGGCCCTTGGCCACTCGTGCCGCAGCCCGCAAATCTTCAATCCGCGAATTGGTGCACGATCCGATGAACACACGATCCACGTCGATTTCTTCAATACGCTTGCCCGGCTCCAGCCCCATGTATTGCAATGCGAGTTCAGTCGCCCGCCGGTCAGCTTCTTTCAGATTTCCCACATCGGGAACGCGCCCGGTCACTGGCGCCACCATCCCCGGATTTGTACCCCAGGTTACAAACGGACAAAGTTGCGCGGCATCGATATCCACGACCTTGTCAAACCACGCGCCGGGATCCGTTGGCAGCGAGCGCCAGGAATTGACCGCGCTTTCCCACTCCGCGTCGCGCGGAGCAAATCGTTTGCCTTCCACATATGAAAAAGTCGTCTCATCCGGCGCAACCATACCCGCGCGCGCCCCGGCCTCAATACTCATATTGCAGAGCGTCATTCGCCCTTCCATCGAAAGCGCGCGGACCGCTTCGCCCGCGTATTCGATCACATGCCCGGTCGCCCCATCGGTGCCGATCTGTCCAATGATTCCCAGCGCCAGATCCTTTGCGGTGACTCCGTCCGCCAGCCGGCCGTGCACGTCGATCTTCATCGTCTTCGGCGTTTGCTGCACAAGGCATTGCGTAGCCAGCACGTGCTCAACTTCTGACGTTCCAATGCCAAAAGCCAGCGCTCCGAACGCCCCATGCGTGCTGGTATGGCTATCGCCGCATACAACCGTCATCCCCGGCTGCGTTAGGCCAAGTTCGGGGCCAATCACGTGGACGATTCCTTGCTCCGGCGAGTCGATATCAAATAGCCGGATACCAAACTCCTTGCAGTTGACCTGAAGCGCCGCAATCTGCCTGGCCGCGGTCACATCGGTGATCGGAGTACCACGAGGCTCGGTAGGAACGTTGTGGTCGATGGTGGCAACGGTACGCGATGGCTGACGGACTTTCCTTCCCGCCACGCGCAAGCCGTCAAACGCCTGAGGAGAAGTCACCTCATGAACCAGGTGCAAATCGATATAAACAATGGGAGACCGACCGCCCGGTTGGGCGACAAGGTGAGTGTCCCAGATCTTCTCAAATAGTGTCCGTTTCGCTGTCATGGAAAAGAAAAATACAAACCGCGAGCCAGCCCTCCCGAAAAGCCGACGATCCCGAGCCAGATCTCTAGTTTTTCACAGCCAGCAGCCCAGAGCAAGCCACCACGCTACTAGCACTAGGGAAGTTCTTTCGCTTTCTCCGCGCCCTCTGCGGCCGTTCTCAACGTTCTCTGCGATGAAAGGTTTTGATTTCGGTTCGAGTCGTGCATGGGAAGTGAGTCCCAGCCTCGCCTCAGGTATCATAAAGTCAGCTCTCCCAGACGAATGATCAACGGCAAGCGCATCGCGGTCGTCATGCCCGCTTACAACGCGGAGAAGACGCTCGAAGTCACGGTCGGCGAACTCCCCGATCTGGTCGACATCCGCATCCTCGTCGACGACCACAGTTCCGACGCCACGGTCGATCTCGCCCAGCGCCTGGGCCTGCACGTCTTCCAGCATGATCGCAATTACGGCTACGGACGCAACCAGCAGACCTGCTACCGCGAAGCTCTAGCCGCCGGCGCCGACGTAGTAATCATGCTGCACCCGGACTACCAGTACACCCCGCTGCTCATCACGGCCCTGGCCAGCATGGTCGCTTATGACGTCTACGACGTGGTGCTGGGCTCGCGCATTATTGGCGGGACTGCCCTACGAGGCGGGATGCCATTCTATAAATACGTCGCCAACCGCCTGCTGACAGCGGTTGAAAACGTCTTCCTGGGAGTAAAGCTGTCCGAGTATCACACCGGGTACCGTGCCTTCAGCCGCAAAGTGCTGCTGGAGTTGCCGCTGCTCGAAAACTCCGACGACTTCGTCTTCGACAACCAGATGCTGGCGCAATGCGTGCATTTCGGCTTTCGTATCGGGGAAGTTTCGTGTCCCACGAAGTACTTTGAAGAGGCGTCCTCGATCAATTTCCGCCGCAGCGTGAAATACGGCTTCGGAGTGCTCGGGACCACGCTGGCATTTGCGCTGCAGCGAATCGGTCTCATCCATCTGCGCCGTTTCAGCGACAAAGGCCGCAAGCTGGAACCCGGCTATCCCACGTACTACGCACCCAGCAACGAAAGCGTGCGGTCCGCTTAGCTCAGCGAGACTCAAGGTAACTTGCAGATCTGCACTGCACGATTCTGGTAGGGACACTCCAAGCCCGCAACGCCGGGCTGCTGCAGGACCAGCCAACCCACTCCGTACCGCGTCTTCAGCCGAAGAAAATCAGCTTTCTGGAAGCTTTTCCAGCTGCGCAGTGCTTGCAGTTGTTCCCACCACTCTCCCGCCAACGGAGGAAACATGCTGACAGCTCCGCTATCCTTGTTGACATCGACGGTCCGGCTTCTCATCGCCAGGCAACGAAAACCGATCGTGTCCTCTCCCGCGATCCGCATGTAATAGGGATCAAGCCCGAAGATTGTATTCTCCGGCGTGTTTTCGCGGACCCACACGAAGGCCTGCGCCCACGGATTCTTCGGAGCCATTCCGGGCAGTTCAATGTGGGCGCTGGCCGGAAACAGGGCCCGCTGCGCCGCAAACATCCCGATACTGAGCGGGACGAAGAGCGCAAGCCAGCGTCGCATTCGGTCCTGGAGCAAGTACTCGCCCAGCCACCCCCCCGCCATGAGAAACATCACGATGTAGACCAAGTGAAGGCTGCGCAGGGGTTGCAACCGCGCCAGTGCTTCGAACGACTTGGGTATCGAGAACAGCAACGCCGCCCCAAGATAGGCGAGACTGTAAACAATCAGCGCGCGGCACATTCTTTCCATCGCTCGCCACTGCCGCGCCCCCGCGATGCCGCCAAACCACCACAGCAGCCCCACCGGAGCAACGGCGCCCACCCACTCATACCACGCCCACCGCAGGATGTAGTGCGCTGAATGGAATTGCACGGCTTCGTGATAAGCCGGAGTTGACGGGGAGAAAAGCGCGCCCAGCGGCAGCAGAAAAGCGAGCGCAGTGCCAGTCTGGGCGACCTGAGTCTCTGGTGCCAATTGCCTTTCGAATTTTTCCATCGCCACCAGGAGAAGGCAGAAGGAAATCGTGTACATAGGCATCAGCGGGTGCACGCTAAGCGCAAGCACCAGCCAGAGACCGGCCCACAGGTATTTTTTTTCCAGAACGCGGGTCACCGCGAACAAGCAGGCAAACGCCGACAGATTCCGCGGATTCAAATACTGGTCTACGATGTACAGATCGGTCCCAGCCACCGGCAAGGTCAGCAACGCCGCGACCAGCGCCACCCCCGCCCATCGCGCTCTTGAGCTCGGAAAGCACCGGCCACTCAACTCCCAGCAAGCCAGAAGAAAAAGAAAGATCGACACCACATGCCACAGGAACAACCCCGCCTCAAACGGCAGGTGCAGCGTCCGCAGCGAGAGTGCAATGAGGTTCGGGAACAATGTCAGGTTCGCGTGCGAGCCAAAAAACTCTTGCCCGGCCGGGAACAACTCCGGGTGCAGAATCTTCTCCACGCCTGGCAGGTAGATCTCCGCATCCTCGGCAAAAGGATGGTACCCATGCACCAGCAGCGCCCCCACCGTCAGCGCCAGCAGGATGACCACGGTTTTGAAGTTCTTCGCGGAGATAAAGGTCCTCTCTTAAATTCAGTGGCCAGTGGTTAGTGGCCAGTGGCCAGACATGCAAACCACAGTCGACTCGGGTCAGGACTGGCCACTGACCACTGGTCACTGGCCACTGATTTGCCAGTCCCGCCATCCCGACGTAGCATCTAAACTGGAAACATGACCACTGCCACCGCCACCGAAACCCGGCCTCGTACCGGGATGGCTCTAGGCGAGATTATGAGTTTCGCCTTTGAGACATTCTGCAGCAACAAGGTGCGCTTTATCTTAACTGCTCTGGGGATGGTAATCGGCACTGCCTCGCTGATTCTGGTCGTGACCATCGGTATGACCGGCCGCCAGTACGTGCTCAACCAGATTCAGGCCATCGGCACCAACGAAGTCTGGGCAGAATACCAGGGGGGCGCTCCTCACATCAGCAACTCCAATCCCGACCCTCTCACGGTCGAGGACCTGCAAGCTGTGCGGCAAGAGGTCCCGGGCGTTGTGGCTTCCTCGCCGGTCGTCCAGCTCTCCGACCGTGTTCCGGTAGAGAATGGCAAGGAGAAAGACGTCACGATTCTCGGCGTCTATCCCCAATATCAGGGCGTACGAAATCTTGTAATTCCATCGGGCCGCTTCTTTGACGAGGAAGACTCCCACGCCCACAACAAGGTCGGCGTAATCACCGAGAAGATGGCGGTTGAAGTTTATGGCTCTCCGCAAGCGGCAGTAGGCAAGACCATCAAGCTGATCGGGCTGCCCTTCACCATCATCGGCACCTTCAAGGAGCGCGTCGAAACCTTCGGCCAGTCAGAGATCGTCGACAACACAATGCTGATCCCCTACTCCGTGAGCCGCTATTTCATGGAGGTTCCCTCGGTCAAGCTGCTCTACTTCTCCATGGCCGACCCGGCGATGGTGATCTCCGCCAGCGCGCAGATCAAGCGCATCCTGCAATCCCGGCACCGCTCCGAATCCGTTTACAACGTATCCAACCTAACCGCGTTGCTGGCCATGGCCGACCGAATCGCCACCGGACTGACTTGGGTCCTGCTTCTGATCTCGATGGTCACGCTGCTGGTCAGCGGCATCGGCATCATGAATATCATGCTCGCGACGGTAACCTCGCGCATCCGCGAGATTGGAGTGCGCAAGGCGATTGGCGCGAACAACCGCGAAATTCGCTTCCAGTTTCTTGCCGAGGCCATCCTGATTTCTCTGATCGGAGGCGTAGCTGGAATTGTGATCGGCCTGGCGATTCCCTACTCCGTCCGCTTCCTCACGGAATATCGCATCCCCATCTCAGGGCTTTCCGCGATCATCGCGATTGTGGTCTCGTCGGTGGTGGGTGTCCTGTTCGGGACGGTCCCGGCCACCCGCGCCGCGCAACTGGATCCTGTCGAAAGCCTGCGCTACGAATAGACCTCGACGAGCCTCTCACCCGGCTGCAAGGCGCAATTTCCTTCACGACCTAACCAGCCTCGCCAACTTCCTTGCCGACTCCCATTAGCAGTGCGTGTAACCGCGGGACGCCGGGATTTCGCGAATCTCAGCAACAGGCTCGCCTGGTTTTCTCCGATTGACGGCGCCCCAACAGCTGGTGTACAGTTCGTGCGGCAATGAAACGAAAGTAGACGTAATAGAACGAAATCAGTCTCAACAAGAAAACGAAAGGTTCCCCGAATCCCAAATCTGCAAAGGAGCCGTCCCCATGAAAATCCATGCCGTTCGCCCGCTTCTCCGGCTGGTCTTAGGGCTCTGTATTTTCCTGCCGGCCGCGATCACCTCCGCCAGCACCTACTACGTGTCCACCACGGGCAGCAACACTAATGATGGACTGACCACGACCAGCGCCTGGCGCAACATCCAGTACGCTGCCAATCACGTCGTGGCGGGAGACACCGTCCAAGTGCTGGGTGGAACCTACAACGAGACCGTGAATATTCCTGCATCCGGCTCCGCCACTGCCGGCAACATCACCTTCCAGAACTATGCGGGACAAGCGGCGATTGTCGACGGTACCGGGCTGAGTATTCCCGGTGGACAATACGGACTGTTCAACCTCGCCAGCCAGAGCTACGTGATCATCCAGGGATTCGAAATCCGCAACTACAAAACCAGTTCTCGAAGTCAGGTTCCCGTGGGTATCTGGGTCACCGGAGCGGGAAGCCAGCTGCAGATTCTCAACAACCATGTTCATGACATTGTGACCTCTGCTTCCGGATGCAACGCCAACGCGCTGGGGGTTGCCTTCTACGGAACCCAAGCCCCGGCGTCGCTGAACAACATCACCATCAGCGGCAATGAGCTGGACCACCTGAAAACTGGGTGCAGCGAGTCCCTCACTGTTGACGGCAACGTGGACACGTTCACCATCACCAACAACCTTATCCACGACAACAACAACATTGGCATCGACGCCATCGGATTTGAGGGCGTTTCGCCGAATCCGGCCTACGACCAGGCGCGTAACGGAACCATTACCCTGAATACGGTCTACAACATCAGCTCCAGCGGAAATCCCTCCTATCCCAAGAACTGCTGGTGCTCGGACGGTATTTACGTCGACGGTGGCACCAATATCGTTGTAGAGCGCAATCTGATTCACCACGTAGATCTCGGCATTGAAATGGCCAGCGAGCACTCCGGCCACACGGCCAGCTACATCACTGCGCGCAACAACCTCATTTACTTCGGGAACTCGGCAGGTATATCCATCGGCGGCTATGCCAGCAAGGTCGGCGGCAGCGACCACATCATGATCGTCAATAACACTCTCCTCAAGAATGACAGCCACAACACCGGCAGCGGCGAGTTCCAGATTCAGTATCACGCCACCAACAACGTCTTCAAGAACAACATCGTGGACGCGGGGGCGCAAGCCTTGGCCATTCACAACTTCACGACCTCCGTTGCCAATCCCGCCGACGTCGACTACAACCTGTATTTCTCACCTTCCGGGGCCACCGGGACCGTCTTTGTCTGGAATGGGAAGACTTATACCGGGATCACGGCCTATCAGAGTGGTACAGGTAAGGACGGAAACGCCAAGTTCGCTGATCCACAATTCTTAAACACGACCACGCCGGACTTGCATGTGCAATCAACCTCCCCGGCGGTCAACGCTGGAATTAATCTTGGTTCGGCGGTAGTCGGCACGGTCGATTTCGCGGGGAATCCCAGGGTACAGGGTTCAAACATTGACATCGGAGGCTATGAACAGTAGAGAGGACCCCTGGTTGGCGCGCAAGAGTGACCTCTTGCGAGCGTTCTACAATGGCATGTCACGGAGGTACACCCATGCGGTCTTATGCTAGTGCACTCCTCACAGCAGTAGTTTTCCTCGCGTCAACAGGCTTGTGGGGCCAACGCGAGGGGCAAAACCGCGATCAAGCACCCCCGCTGCAACAACAACGAGCAGACATACTGGCCCGGTTTTCGTACCGCAGCTCTGTGGTTCTTCACGAGGAAGGGTTCGGACAGCCTTGTATTTCCGTCTCTCGCGAGGGAGATTATCGGATCTCCCGCTTGATGCCCGACGGAGAAACTCAACGACTCCGCGGGAGAATTCCAGAAGAACAGTTCCAGCAGCTCAAAACATTGCTGGCGAGCTCTGAATTCCGCGCTCTGTCAGGAAGCCACGGCGGGCTCATTCGGCAAGGAGCCGAGAGCTTCGGCGCGGAGGTTCCACGCAAGAACAGTGTGCAGCGTTTGCAATGGTTAAATGCTGACGGCGAGAAATGAACTGATGTAGAAGAGCCAGTCGGTCTGGCTCGCGAAATGGAAGGGAGCGCAGCAGCAATGCATTGACTACGCTGAAAACACCGGTGTTCGAGCCAATGCCAATGGCCAGGGCAAGGATGGTGAACCCCGTGTGCCACGGACGCCGAGCCCAATGCCGGAGGGTGTAGCTGAGGTCCTGTAACATTTCCCGCGAAACCTCCACTGGAAACGATAACGCCAGATCAGCCAGAAGGCGAATTCAAAGAGATACGCGCCTGCGAGATGATCTCATCCCTGTGTGATGTGGATATTTTTCAAAGCTAAGCCGTGCTGGCTAAAGCCGACACCGTACAGTATCCCAAAAACCACAAAGCCGGGCTGGTTGGCCCGGCTTTCTTCTCGTGGAACTGGTTCGGCAAATCTTGTTTCGACGGCCGACCCAGGATGTGTACGCAAAGTCTGGGCGCGGTGTGTAACGCTTACATCACATCACCAGGGCCAGGTTCTCCAATTCATGCTGCAGAACAGGCAGGGCGCATCCCGCCATTTCGACACGGCTGGCGGCGTCCAGAGCCGCTTTCGGGGAAACCCCGTAGCCACGGCCCATCAAAAATACCTGGAGCAGCTCGGCGGCCTCGTAGGAGTCGATCATGCCACCCTGTAGAAGATCGCTCCGCAATGCCGTTAACTCGGTTGTTGTGAATCTCTCTTTATCTTGCATGGCCGTCATCACCTCCGACTCCGACCTTTTACGCCTTTGCCCCATTAGACTCATGGGCAGCTCTACAAGTTGCATGCAATTGAATTGCCTTTTTCCTCACCCATTTCGCTGCCACATCCGTAAAGCCTGTTCTAGGTATTAACCCCTGTGATTATCGGAAGTTGCGGGTAAGCCGCTCTGGCGGTGTCTTTGCCTTTGGAAGTGTCTTTAGTACCCTTTCGGGTCTCAAAACTGACACGTTGTGTCAAGCCTGGACAGAGATAGGCGTAGGAGCGCGACGGGTCTTCTTGTGGATTGCCGCTCCCGTGACGAGTCAGGGATGAAGGGCGAGGGCAAGGGGTCCAATAGAACTACGAAGACTCGACCGTCGCCTCATCGATCAGCATGATGGGAATGTCGTCTTTCACCGCATACACTCGGCGGCACTGCTTGCACTTCAAGCTTTCCGGGTTCTGACGATATTCAAGCGGCTGTTTGCACGCCGGACAAACCAGGATTTCCAGCAAATCTTTGACAATCATGATCGACACATTGTACGACAGGGATTGGACGGGGCCACGAATTGCCGATTGCCTTGGGATAAAATCAACTTTGTCATTCTGAGCGAAGCGAAAGCTTGCCCTGAGCTTGTCGAAGGGAACCCATGCACCCTGATGGTAGCACTCGTGACGCCGCCTGATTGCATAGGTCCTTCGCTTCGCTCAGGATGACAATGTCGCGGACACCCGATGCCGAAAGCCGGAGCCCGACGCCGAAACGATGCCCGCCATCATTCTCGATGGAACCCGAATCGCCAGCGACATCCGCGCTGAAGTCGCGGCCGATGTCCGCGCAATGGCCGCGGCCAGAGTGCGGCCCGGCCTCGCCGTCGTCCTGGTCGGCCACAATCCGGCGTCGGAAATTTACGTGCGCGGCAAAGTCAAGGCCTGCCAGGAGGTCGGCATCTACAGCGAACAGCATTCGCCCGCGGACACCGCCACCACCGACGAACTTCTGCATTTAGTGGAAGATCTGAACCGCCGCGACGAGATCGACGGCATCCTTGTACAGCTCCCTCTGCCCCCGCAGGTAGACTCAAAGAGAGTGCTAATGGCCGTCGAGCCCGCCAAAGATGTCGACGGATTCCATCCCGTCAACGTCGGCTTTCTGTCCACGCAGCGTCCCGGGCTCATCCCCTGCACGCCCGCCGGAGTGATCGAAATCCTGAAGCGCAGCAACATTCCCATCGCGGGGCAGGAGGCGGTAGTGGTTGGCCGCAGCGACATCGTGGGCAAGCCCGCCGCCATGTTGCTCCTCAACGCCAACGCCACGGTGACGGTGTGTCATTCCAAAACGCACGATCTCCCCGGCGTCTGCCGTCGTGCTGACATTCTCGTAGCCGCAATCGGACGCGCCGGGATGATCACGAGAGATTTCGTCAAGCCCGCCGCGACCGTGATCGACGTCGGTATGAACCAAGTGACCGATCCAGCAGAGTTCAAGCGTCTGTTTGCCGGCAACGCAAAGCGCGCCGAAAGTTTCCAGGCGAAAGGCTCGACCCTGGTAGGCGATGTGCATCCCGAAGTCGCCGAAGTCGCGGGCGCGATCACCCCCGTGCCCGGGGGTGTCGGCCCACTGACCATCGCCATGCTCATGTTCAACACGGTGAAAGCGGCCAGGATGCTGCGGGGAAAGTGGTCAGTGGCCAGTGGTCAGTGACCAGTAAGCCCATCGGCTTGGCCGATCAATCAAAGCTGTTAGGAAGATTCACAAGCGATCTGGCGATGTGTTACTGGCCACTGATCACTGATCACTGGCCACTGATCACTGACCACTGAAACTATGCTGAAAGTCGGCCTCACCGGCGGCATCGCCTCTGGCAAATCGGTAGTGGGCGAGATGTTCGTCGCGCTCGGCGCACATCTGGTTCAGGCCGACCACATTGCTCACGAACTCATGCTGCCGGGCCAGCCCGTGTACAACGAGGTGGTCCGCCACTTCGGGCGCGAGATTCTTAACCCGGACGGAAGCCTGAATCGCGCGAAGCTCGCCGAGGTTGCATTTGGCTCTCGCGCGGCTTCGGCAGGAGGCACACCTGCAAGCCCTCCCTCGCGGATCGAAGACCTCAACCGTATCGTGCACCCCGCCGTGATTCGCAGCCAGGAGGGCTGGATGGAAGAGATGGGCCGCCGGGACCCGCACGCGGTTGCCATTGTCGAAGCCGCGCTCATTCTGGAGGCCGGCATGGCGAAGCGCTTCGACCGCCTCATCGTGGTGACATGCAGCGAAGAGCAACGCATCATGCGTTTCGCTGCGCGCCAGAAGCTGGATCCAGAAGCTGCCCGCAGGGAAGTTTCCCGACGGATGGCCACGCAACTCCCTGCAGCAGAGAAAGTCAAGGCCGCCGACTACGTAATCGACAACTCGGGCTCGCTGGATCACACGAGGAAGCAGGTTGTCGAGGTATGGGAAAAGCTGCGCGCCGCGGACAATAAGACCTGAAGACTTACCAACTTTTTCTTCATAGTTTCATTTGACCGGGGCGGCAAACGGCATTAAACTCGCGCAATTCTGTTTGAAGTGCGCCCCCCAGCCCCCTCTCAGATTGTTCCAACCGGTTCAGGCAACCTACAAGTCCGCTAGGAGAATGCCCAAATGATCTGTAAGAACCTTGCGAAGAAGCAGCTTTCCCTTGTTGCCCCAATAGCGCTTGCCTTGCTCAACGCAACCCTAGCGGTTGCCCAGACAGAGTCAGTAATCTACAGCCCAAAAGGTGGAACTTCCGATGGGGCGTCGCCCTACGCCGGCGTAATTGCCGATCAAACGGGAGCGCTGTATGGCACTACGGCCAATCAAGGCGCGAATGGTCAAGGAATGGTGTTTAAGCTCACGCCACCTTCGGTTTCGGGAGGAAGCTGGACCGAAAGCATTGTCTGGACCTTCACTGGTGTCGCCGACGGTGGAGGCCCGACGGCGGACCTGCTGATGGATGCTGCTGGAGTGATCTACGGCTCAACGGGCGCGGGAGGAAGTTTCGGGTGCGGGACATTCTTCCAATTGCTGCCGCCGGCTACGTCCGGCGGTGCATGGACGGAAAACACTCTCACCAATTTCCCCTGTGGCCCGAATGGTTTGGCGTCGTCTCCGGGAGACTTCATTCGCGACCAAACCACCGGCACCATCTACGGGACCGTGCAGCAGGCAGGGCAGCTGAACGGCGGGTGGATCTATCGGTTGACGCCTCCTGCCGCAGGCGGCACCTGGACGTATTCGGTCATCAACAATTTCAGCAATAACCCTGCCGAGCCTGCCTACGCGCGCGGATGCACTCCCTGGAGCCTGGTTCTGGGCCCGAACGGCTCGCTGTAC
>Ga0066710_100000490_pt1 | contig 24164 bp, 28 predicted proteins | sample GraSoiAngelo_159_FD_79666 | JGI IMG/M metagenome (GOLD analysis project Ga0066710, IMG submission 79666) | Grasslands soil microbial communities from the Angelo Coastal Reserve, California, USA - 14_1009_16_40cm | ecosystem: Environmental > Terrestrial > Soil > Grasslands | place: USA...
AGTAACTGCAACCGTTCTGTTAATCGATAAGTTTGTGCAGGAAGGTATCGACGGTATCTCCTTCGGCACGAACGATCTTACCATGCTGGTGCTAGGAATCGACCGGGACGACGCCTCGATCCAGGAAATATATGATGAGAGGAACCTTGCTGTTCTAAGGGCTATGAGCCATGTCATCAGGGTCTGCAGAGACGTAGGCGTCACCACATCGATCTGCGGCCAAGCTCCCTCCAACCATCCTGAAGTCGTGGAGTTTCTAGTCAGAGAAGGAGCTGTCAGCATGAGCGTCAACCCGGACAAAGTCATAGAGACGAAACAGTTAGTGGCCGGTATCGAGCAAAAACTCATTCTTGAGGGCATGCGGAAAATGAGAGACGACCGGGACACAGGCGTGTTCCAACCCCGCTGGCCCAAATAGACTCTCCCGCGTTACCCTAATGTTCGAACAGCTAGGCAAGTAGATCAAAGACAACTATTCCAATGCTGGAAAAATCGTCGAAGTGGGAATAGGCCACCGGATCGATATTGCGATCGAGGTTAAGATGCGTCTACCTCAGACAGAAGTGATGGTGACGGACAAGAATGAGAACTGGATACGATCTCGACAGACGTCAAAAGTGAGAGCGATAGTAGACGATGTGAGATTCCCCAGCCTCCCCCTCTACCAGGGCGCTAGATTGATCTATTCCCTTCAACCTCCTGTCGAGCTTGTTCCGGCCCTCGTCAGCTTGGCAGAGAAGACGGGGGCAGACCTCCTGGTCGCGCCTGTCTCGGACGAGCAGGAAGCCTTCCAGGAGAAAGGTTGGAGGAAGGTGTCGAGGCTGGGTCGAACAGTAGGATGGCTGCTCCTTCACCAGTCAAGCGACCAAGTCAAGCAGGTAACCTGAGTATCAAGCAGTCTATTTACAATCGGGGTCAAGAATTCCTAGCCGAAATGTATCAACCGGAAGCGTCAGCAACCAGGCTGCAAAGCCTAGGTTTCGTTTCAAAGCTTACGCATACTTGCGAGCACGTCCTATCATGGTGCTTGCTCTACTCACTCCGGGCATTCCCGAGTACCTCTCAGGGTCGAGCTCGACGACGTGGCTTGCGTTAAACCCCACTGGGTTCTCTGTCTTTTTCGTTCTCAACATGGGCCTCTACACCACGGGAGTATTGTTGATCAGAGAAGCGATGGTTCATTGGAGAAGGGGCTGGGCGCCTGTATTCCTCTTAGGCTTCGCGTACGCCATTGTCGAGGAAGGTCTCGCGTTGAGGACTCTCTACAATCCCAATGCTCCACAGGCAGGCTCGCTCGGAATCTACGGGCACTGGGCGGGAGTGAACTGGGTCTGGACAGCAGGACTCCTCCTATTCCATTCAGTATTCTCCATCACGCTCCCAATAGTTCTCTTTCGTCTAGCCTTTCCACGGTTGAAGAGTGAGGGACTAATACATAGACGAGGCGTTGTTCTCTGTCTGACCTTTCTAACAGCCGACTCGATTGTGTTGTCCGAAATAGTAAAGTATGATCCGGGGTCGCCGATACTTCTCTCCAGTGGACTAGCAGTATTGCTTTTCATTCTTGCAGCTCGGAAGGTTCCTATTGGGCTTCTCAGTGCCAAGACCGTTCAGCCTGCCCATAGGCCTCGGACCCTGGCTTGACAGATGCTCTCTTCTTCCCTTCCACACTTTTACGGGAGCTCTACTCGCGAGCGCTAATGTTCCCCCGGTGTTGCCGATCATTACGGACTTTTTCTGGGCTGGTTTATTGGTCAAGGTAGTTTTTCGCTGGATCGGCTCGGAGAAGCATCAGGCCCACAAAACAGCTCTAGCCTTTGGGCTTGATAGCCGCTTTCACGTTTGCGCTGAACCCGTTGATCCTTCTCTCTCACGTTCTGTTCCTGTTCTTTATGAGGCGGTTGTGGCATAGATCCCACTCGTCAGCCCTGAAGTTGTCATCGCCGCTCATAATGGGGCCAAATCCGATTCCACCTGGTACTCCGAATCTGCAGTTCCTAGACTGATCCTGGCCTGAAACGGGCTATTAACGGGACTGGAAGGTCCTCAAGGAAACCACCATGCTCCCGAACGATAGGTCTCTGTCCAAGAAATCCCAGGCTTGTTTCGTTGAAAGCGGTTGATTTGGACGAGTCTTACTGGGAATCTAGGTATCGTCAGGTCTTCGAGCGTCAAATCGACAAACTCTAGGAAACCCAGGCCTTTCGTGGAACGCCTTGGCCCCTGAACAGGTAAGAAACTTCTGAAATAACCCTGATCCTATCACAGACCAGTCAGGCCCATGAAGGTCAACTATCTCCTAATCCTAGGCTGCATCGCCGCTAGCCTCTGGACCTGGAACCAGGACCCCTCATTCGTCGATGCCAACCTCGTTTTCAGCCAGAACAACTTGTTAGCCGGCAAGGTCTGGACACTCGTCACAGCCCTCTTCGTTCACGCTAGCCCGCTACATTTGTTCGGAAACATGCTCTTCCTATTCGTCTTCGGAAACACTCTAGAAAAGATGATCGGACGAAACTATCATCTTCTTGTCTTCTTCCTCGGCGGGTTCACCGCCTTTCTCCTCAGCATGCCCTTTTTCAGCCCCGACACCGGAATGCTTGGCGCCTCCGCGGCCATCTTCACCCTCGCAGCCTGCATCATGCTCATGAAACCGTTGAAATTCTCCTGGCTCTTCCTGGCTCCTCAGGGACTAGTCGCCATCATCTACTTCCTCTACAATGTCGTTCTCGTCTACGACCCGACGCTCATTCCAGGTCTAGGCTACGACCCCAGCATCGCCTATATCGCCCACATCATCGGGTTCACTGTAGGCGTGCCTTTCGGAATAGTCTGGAGCCAGCACTGGAAGAAAAACCTCCTCATTACCCTAGGTCTACTAGGAATGTACCTGGGAGTCTTGGCCACCACGGCTGTCCTGTTCGGGCTCTCACCTATCGGTCTGCCCCTAGCCAAGCCAGCCTTCTAACAAGGACTTCAATCTCGAGTAGACTTTTCGAGTAGCTTGAAGATCATCCAGACAGTGTTCCCGGATGATCCTCAAAGCTCTCCCGTCGCCCTCCAAAGCTTTAACGTATAATTGGGGAACATCCATCCCCATTGGACCTCGTCTTCTCGCTATTCCGAAGAAATCGCACACATGGTCCAGGTACGTGAAGGTCAATCGTAGCCGACTCTTCACCACCTCGTTCAAGTCAACATGCCGTTTACCAGTCACACTCCTTGGATCCAGACCGTGGGCCAACAATCGCGTCGTAAGAAATGGGACATCGAAACCCCGACCATTCCACGTCACCACCACGTCAAACGGCTTGAGAAAGGAGACTGTTTTCTCCAAGACGCGTTTCTCATCCTTCGTCCCCTTCACCCCAAAATACACGGCACGCCCATTCTCGGGCAAGAGACCTGAACCAACAACGATTCCCGCGTCAGCCTCCAAGGATGATGTCTCGATATCGAGAATCACAATCTTCGATGGCATAAGCCGTCTCTTCCTTCACCCTGTTTAAGAGTTCGAGATGTATCTGGTAAAGGACATATTCAGGACCCTCCACGTCTTCTTGCAGGCCCAATGCGAGTTGCAAACCATGCCAGTCGTCCAGGTTGAAAACCTGGAGAAATCCTACAAGCTCGGAAAAGTAACAGTACAAGCAGTCAGAGGCGTCAACCTCATCCTCACAACGGGGCAGTTTGCAGTCGTCACCGGCCCCTCAGGCTCAGGAAAAACAACTCTGCTCAACATGATCGGAACACTAGACAAGCCCACCAAGGGACGAATCCTAATAGACGGACAAGACACTGCTGGAATGAAAGACGGCCAACTCACCAAATTACGACGCCACAAGATCGGCTTTATCTTCCAATTTCACAATCTCATCCCAGTGTTGACAGCCCAGGAAAACGTGGAGCTCCCAATCCTAACAGCGGGAATCAACACCGGGAAGGCCAAGGAACGATCCCGAAGTCTCCTAGACCAGGTCGGTCTCTCTGACAGACTTGATCATCTACCGGACGAGTTGAGCGGAGGGGAACAGCAACGAGTCGCCATCGCCCGAGCAATGGCCAACCGGCCTAAGCTAATCCTGGCCGACGAGCCCACTGGGGAACTGGACACTAAGACCGGGACTGGAATTGTCAAAACCCTCTACGATCTAGCCAAACTAGCGGACACTGCGGTACTAGTAGTCACGCACGACACAATCGTCTCAGAACGGGCAGATCGATTGTACGAGATGAGGGACGGGCTTCTGCTGCAAAATCCTCAGCATGCTGGTTCTCACACCATTCAGGCTGCGGAACCCTTACCTCCCGAGCCGGGATATTCCCTATCCCAACCAAACTAGAACCAGAGAGCTAGATCAACTCTTGCTCTCGGCCAAGATCTCCTATCGTAATCTTCCCAGACGCAAAGCTCGCACCATCCTGACAATTGTCGCAGTCGTCCTAGGAGTTGCCCTGCTAGTCGGGATCAACATGGCTACCGCCAGCGCCCAGGGCGAGTTCACGAGTTACATCAACAAATTCTGGGGACAAACCGACATAGTCGTGAGGTATTCCGCACCAACACCCTTCGGCAGCTTTCCTTTCCAAGCCACAAACCTGAGCGTTATCGGCCCCTTTGTTCAGCAGACCGCCGAAAGACTCGACTGGGCCGGATCATTGGACAACAGGACATTTTTCCAACTAGCTGGGGTTAACGGGACGGACTTTGACTTTGCAAGTCTCAACATAACCGGCACCCACTCCCTAGCCAATGGCCAGGCGGTCGTTGGAAACACTCTATTGGAAAAGTTCGGACTCACACTCGGATCCACTATCAGGATATTCACCGCGATATTTCCGACTCTGAAAAGCATCACCGTCAACCTAACCGTGGTCGGGATCGATCATCCTTTGCGAAACATAGGCTCAACCATCTACATGTATCTTCCAGAGTTACAAGCAGACATAGAGCTTCTAGGACAGATAACTCACGTCCTAGCAACGATAGCCGACCCCTCGAAGGCCCCCGTTGTCCGGGACCAACTTCAGAAACAACTCCCACTTTTCGACGTGAGTGCTCCCAAGGCAGAAGCTGTGCAGCGGATTCAGGGCCAGATGGCCGGATTCCAGCTAGGCCTAAACGTCATGGTGGCTGTCGCACTAGTCGTCTGCTCGTTCATCGTTTTCAACACCCTATTCATGAGCGTCAACGAGCGCACCTACGAAATCGGAGTGATGAGAGCAGTCGGCACCTCGAGAAGACAAATCTTCAGAATATTTCTCACCGAAGGTCTCCTCCTAGGAGTCACAGGAGCTATCGTCGGAATCTTTGCCGGATTTGGACTCTCAAAACTCTTCACCGTCGTAGCCGAACAAACTCTCGGCATTCCCTCTCTACCAGACGCCCGGCTAACACTCAACACCGCTCTCCTCGGTTTAGTGGCCGGGCTTTCAGCAGTTATCGTCGGCGCCGCATACCCGGCAGCGTCTGCTAGTAGAATCGACATTATCCACGCACTTAGGCCTGGAGCCCGGGACAGAGCCAGACGAGTCCCGCAATCCGTTATCAGCCTAGTCAGTGGCGGAATGCTCCTTGTAGGTTCCCTTCAAGCGTTCCGGCTAACACCCTTCCACGTGTCCTACCTCGACATCTTTCTCATCCCCATCGGACTTGTGATTCTCGGAGGGATCGCATTTGGAAAGCTCGGTCAGGTTCCGACCATGCCCGGGCTAATTGTCTCCCGAGGGGTCGCCTATCTAGCCTCCAGAGCAGGCAGAAGAAGACTAGTTCGAAACGTCGTCTCCTTCGGTATGATCGCGGTGACACTCAGCTTCGTAATAATGCTCGGGGGCATCCAATCAGGAGTACAAGTGGCGATTGAGCAAGGAGTCAGAGAGGCCCTCGGCGCAGACATTTTCCTCGTTGCAAACCAGTCCATTCCAATAAGCTTCACCAACAATCTAACCAGCATACCAGAAGTCTCCACGGCCACTCCTCTGGGTTTCAGCGATCAGACTAGCAAGGCAATTGGCGCTGGAGGCAAGGAGTCCACGATAGGCATATTGTCAGTTGATCCCTCTGTATTCCCCCAAATCATTGCCTACAACTTTGTCAGCTCCCCACCTCCTGACGAGGCATACGCTCAACTAGCCAACAGTAACGAGTCATTGCTAATGCCCGATTCTCTGGCAAACAAGACAGGGGTTCTAGTAGGTGACAATATCCGCATCAACACGAGCGTCGGACTCACCACGTTCAGAGTGGCAGGAATATTCAACGGTCCAGTTCTGCAATACCTCAGGTTCGGAGAGAGCTTTGCCAGCGACTCGATAATCGTCTCGTTCAAGTCCCAGGTCAAATATTTCGGAGGAAGCCTGAAGGCCTCAATTTTTCTGGTTGATCTGAAAGCGGACGCCAAGGCCCAGGCGACCAGCGTCGCCCATGACATTGCCACGCTCTATCCTCGCTATGATCTCGCAGAAAACTCGGTGACGTTGTCAGAGCTCTTAGCACTTGTGAGAACTACAATTGACAGAATTTTCGCGCTAATCCTCCTAATCCTCTATTTCGCATTGTTAATTGCTACACTCGGAATCGGAGCGACCATGGTAATGAATGTCGCGGACCGGCGAAGAGAGATAGGACTACTTAGATCTCAGGGCATGAGCACTGGACAAGTGCTTCTTCTCTTCCTCGGAGAAAGCGTAGGGCTAGGGCTTTTCGGGTTCCTCCTGGCGATTCCCGGTGGACTACTATTATTGGTAGGCGCGACGAATAGTACCACTATTGCCGGATTCTGGATTCCCTTCATTATTCCCTGGGGAGCGATTGGCCAGTCAATGCCGCTGGCTCTTCTCGCAGTGGTCGCGGGAAGTCTGTATCCGGCGTTCAGGGCCTCACGAATGTCGATTACCCAAGCGCTGAAACAACCCTAGGCAGTAAACCTTCCTCCATACGCCAACCCGCTTATACGGTTCCTCTAGACAGCCTAGGGCAGACCCTTGTCTAGGGAACTCGAAGTTGTTCACTTGGAAATTGTCACGTGCACCAAATGCGAGCTTCACAAAGGCCGAGAGAAAGCTGTCCCCGGCGATGGCCCCGTTAGTGCAATGGTCATGTTCGTAGGCGAAGGACCTGGCGAGAAAGAGGATCAAGAAGGACGACCATTTGTCGGAGCCGCAGGCAGACTTCTCACCGAATTGTTGGCTTCGGTCGGACTGAATAGGAACCAGGTCTTCATCACAAACATTGTGAAATGCAGACCTCCAAACAACAGAGCTCCGAGACAGGGAGAGATAGATGCGTGCAACCCGTATCTTGAAGACCAGATCAGACTAGTCGGTCCCAGAATTCTATGTCCCCTAGGAACTCCCGCGATTCGAACCTTGATGGGAACGGGGTATTCAGCAGGTCAAGTCCATGGTAAACCCGTTAGGATGAATGAGAGGATCATGTTGCCCCTCTACCATCCAGCCGCAGCGCTATACGACTCCAGCCTCAAGGATGTGATGTTTCGGGACATTGGCATTCTCAAGGAACTGATTCAAGCAGAGTCCCAGCCCGACACTGGTCATTTGTCGAGCAGGAACGCGAATGGTGAAAAGTCCTTGCAGAAATGGATGTAAGTTAGGGTTTGACCCTAGGAGGGAGGGTTCTCCGAGTCCCTCGGGAAGTAGGTTTCTCGTGGTCCTGAGGGGTTTCTGAGGGCTATTCGATCGATAAGCTTACAAGGCCAACCATCTTTTACTATAAATTGCAATCACACTCGAAGAGTGGAAAAAATGCGAAAAATGCTTGTCACAATCAATGGGCCTCCGTATGAAGCGTTGAGGGAAATGGCCATTAGGAAGGGGATGACCATTCAGGCAATCCTCAGGTCTATGGTAATCCCCCAGTGGCTTGAGGACCAGGCAGGTATGACTCCTGTCCGAGAGACAGTCTCTGATATCACGTCGTCCAGTAGTAATCAGAGCGGATTCTTGGAGAAACACCTGTAACTGGCCTGGATATCTAGATGGTTACGGGAAACTTAGCTGAAAACCCGATTACCCACTTACTGAGTAAGTATGCCTTGGGAAAAAAAGCGCTTCTACACGAGGGTCATCTTTCTCGGAGCCCTGCTCGTGGGAATAATCCTACTGATAGTGCCTACTAGTACCCAGATCAATGGACCTGAGTACGCGGCACAAGTAACGAAATCGGAGCTGGATGCGTCTATAGGATATGCTCCGCCCGGATACTCTGCAGATGCTCATATTACTGCACAAAACCAGGTAACAGTTACCCTGACACTAACCGGTACGTCTGCAGTGCTATTTTCTCAGACTTTTTCCGCGGGAACATTCGATGTTCCCCGCGTTACCATCGTGAACGGTGGGAATGTGTTCTTGACAATAAGACCTCAGAACGGGGTCTACACCCAGATTACCGTCTTCGCCAGAATATTCCATGATGTTGTAACCTACCAGTACACTTGGCTCGGGGTCTTGATGCTAGGAGGTGCAGGGCTGTTAGGCCTGGCCCTGTTCTTCCCGGAGACACTGCTGGGAAGAGGCGCAAGACTGGTTATTCCGCTCGGAAAAATCTCCCGGCTATGATGCCCTGAAACCAGATTAAATAACGCGTACTGGATTCAGGATTCTCGGGGTCTCACCTGGAGGGCAATGCGCTTATCTCAGTCTACGACAAGACTGGACTGTATCACCTGGCAATAGCCTTCGCACGCTATCGCATCCAGATACTAGCCTCTGGAGGAACCGCGGAGGCACTGCGAAAGCTAGGTCTATCGGTTCAAGACGTTTCCGAGTACACCGGGTTTTCCGAGATGCCGGGGGGACTGGTGAAGACTCTTCACCCAAAGATTCACGCGGGAATTTTGGGGGACTGGAACGATCCGGCCCAGAAAAAATACTTGGAACAGAACAGGGTCAAGGCTTTCGACTTTGTAGTCGTTAACCTATACCCGTTCGAGGAAGCCGTTAGAAATGACGCGGAGAATCTGAAGAAGGCTCTGGACAATATCGACATTGGGGGAGTTGCATTGATTCGAGCTGCGGCCAAAGGAGCGTTGCTTAACAAGAGAGTCGTCCCGGTTACGAGCCCGAAAAGATACCAGGATGTGGCTCAGGATTTGGAGAAAGATGGACTTGTGAGCGCTCGTCTTAGGACAGTGCTGGCCAAGGAGGCTTTCGCGTTGACTGCCGGTTATGATACGGCGATTCGGGATTACCTCGCGAGGAGTCTAAAATGAGCGGTCAGGAGATTCGGAAAATCTACCGAACTGCAAAGGAGGAAGAATTTCCCGACCGTCTGATCATTACGATCGGTGAAAGAGTATGCGAATATTCGAAAGTTCAGTGGACGATTAAGGGGAAAGAGTGGGGCTTACGATATGGCTCTAATCCACACCAGAAAGCCGCGATGTACAGGCCAAGCGATGCTACCGGTGGGATTGGAAGTGTGGACTGGGTCAAGTGGGGTAAAGAAGGGCCCTCAGCAACAAATATTGAGGATGGCAGCCACGGCGCGAGGATTGTGGAGTATTTTTCAGAGCCTGCGGTCGCGGTTATGAAGCATCTCAACCCATCGGGCGTAGCCTCAGGGCGCTCAGGGGAGGACTTGAGAAGTGTCTATTCGCGAGCCAGAGATACGGATCCTAGGGCTGCCTTCGGGAGCGTAGTGGTCTTCAACACCTTGGTTGATACTGGCGCAGCAGAGGAGATTATGAAGACTTTTGTCGAGATGGTCTATGCACCTGACTATGAGCCCTCGGCTGTTCATATTTTCGAGGCGAAGAAGGATTTGAGGGTGGGAAGGATTCCAGTACTCACGGAGAAAAGGCCTATGCACTCTGATATTGTTGTCCTGGAAGATGGTTCCATTATTGTCGAGGACGCTTACTCTACAAATCTTAGATCGATGGACCAGCTAAGAGCGCTAGCAGTTCCAACAAAAAGGGTACCGTCCGAGACTGAGAACGGGGATTTGTTGCGGGCTTGGTGGGTGGCCTGTGAGGTTCGCTCGAACGCGGTAGTGTTTTGGAAGCATGGGTTGTCGTTGGCGATTGGGACTGGGCAGCAGGACAGGATTGGGGCGATTGAGAACTGTATCGAGAAGGCTCGACGAGGAGGGCACAGTCTCAAAGGGAGCGTGATGGCCTCGGACGGTTTCTTGCCGAAGTTGGACAATGTGGAGTTAGTGGCGAAGGAGGGAGTGTCGGCCATTATCCAGCCGGGAGGCTCAGTGGAGGACCGGGAACTGGTCAAGGCGTGTGATGAGAAGGATCTTGCGATGGTCTTGACGGGTGAACGTTCTTTTCGCCATTTCTGAGGGCCCCGTCCCTTGAGGAGGAAGAGTCACGGTTTGTGACGTGCACGGACGCGCAAATGACTGCTCCCGACATATGGACCAGCCGCGTGCGAGGCGCGTGACCTCTCTGGAGGATGTCCCGGAGCTCCTGGAAAACGACTGGTGAAGAAGAGGCTGAAAACAAACATTAGAATCAGAACCTTCGAACGCGAGGACACACAGGCTATTGTTCGCCTCGCGGAAAAATACGCCTCCTGGGATGCCACCCTTACGACCGCTGACGTCCAAGGCTTTCACACACAGAACGCTGACCTGTTCTTTGTAGCGGCAGCGGAAGACGAAATCGTTGGTTTTGTCTACGGCACAGAATCGAAACCTCCTCAGGAAACCTTAGCCAAATGGAAGGCGAACAGAGTAGGGGCCGTCGAGGCTCTCGCGGTATCGCAGGAATGGAGAAGAAGAGGAATTGCTACCTTGCTTCTCAACAGGCTCTTCCAAGCCTTCAAACAGAAAGAAATTGACACGGCCATACTCTCATGTCCTGCTGATGAGGTCGGAGCCCTAAAGCTCTACGAGAAGTTCGGATTTCAGACCCGGGGCTATTTTCTCCGCAAGAAAATCTGATTTTCCGGCAGAGGATGGATTCTGCCGGTAACATAGGGAACCGGGCGTCTTACTCTTGGGACATTGCTGTCTGTTCTTGTCCGACCGAGTGTTCTCCTTGGGAGAACTTGGCCATGACCTGCTCCTGCTTCTCCTTCATCTCCTGACGGCTCATCGAGACGCGCTGGGAAATCGACCAGATATGCCCGAAGGGATCCTGAAGTTGACCATACCTCTCTCCCCAGAACTGGTTGTCGAGGGGTATCAGCGCTTTCGCTCCAGAATCGACGGCCTGCTGCCACAACTTGTCTACGTTCTTCGAGTAAACGTGCAAAGTCACCGTGGTAGCCCCTATGGATTTGGGCGTCTTCGTCGGCGCACCTTGCATCCAATCAGACATCATAACTATAGAGTCCCCGATTCTTACCCGAGCATGCATGATCTTCCCATCGGGCATAGGCTGACGGTCTAACTCCTTCGCTCCAAACGCTTTCTTGTACCACTCCAACGCCTCAGCGGCGCCTTCAATTGTCAGATAGGGGGTTACTGTTCCGAACCCTGGAGGAATAGGTTCCAGTTTTGATTTCTTAGGTTTAGCCTTCTTGGCTCGTTTAGACTTAGATTTAGACGGCATAATTGACACCTAGTAAGGGCGGGGACTAGGGCTTGGATAAAAGAAGTTCGGTCGAAAAAAATCCTAGAAAACCTCGGCAAGGACCCTTCTGCACTAGGGTTACCTTGGTTGGCCGGTAGGGGGAGCTGGTGTGTAAGTGCCTTTTCGAGTCTTGGCTCCACTTGAGATCTTGCGTAGTTGGAGCATGGGAGGAAGGACGGAGAGCAATAGGCAAAGGTAGGAGTACGGTGCCGTGCCCGCGACCAGGGTTTGAAGGTAGAGTTGTAGATTGAAGGATGATTGCAAGTATGATTCGGGGCCGTTCTTGCTGATCGCCTGTCCCTGGTCCGTGTAGGATACGATGGTGGGAGGAAGAGTATAGAATCCGTCGGAGTTGATCTTGAACAGTAATGTAACATTCGCTGATCCTTGAGAGGGAATATCGCCGAGGGTGATGTTCTGGCTAGTTGAGAGGAGTTGGAGCGTGGGATATCTGAGGAATAGTTCTTTCTCGCTTGCTACTGTGCCGTGAATGGTCTCATTTCCAAGGTTTCTGATAGCGACTGTTTCGGTGACAGTTGTTCCGGTGGGAAATATCTGTTGAGGGCTTAGTTGACGGTTGATGATTATCTTCTGGGGAAACGTGCTGGTGAAGTTGACGTACACGTTGGGAACTGGTTGAGATGTTGCGTTCATCGAATAATCTAGATTTCCTTGGGCTGCGTTGAGAGTTGCATTTGACGGGGCGTAGCCTGTGACGGAATTTACTGGAAAGCCTAGGTGAACACTGGTAGTCTTGGCGATTGAAGATGGGCTGATCGTGCCCTGGGATCCTAGTATCTCACGGATGCCTAGTGTGAAGTTTCCTCTTCCATAGAAATTGCCCAGGGTGGTAAGGTCGGCTGTGATTTGAACTGAGGGAATCAGGTTTGGGGTTGCTGTGGAGTTCTGGAAGTTTAGGTTGACAAAACCAGCTTGGACTCCGAACTCGCTGATGAACACTTTTTGAGGTGTTAGAATGCTACCCACGCCGGTTCCTTGAACTAGAGCGAGGATTCTGTTCCCAAGAGGCCCTGGCCGGCTATCTCCCCCGTATATGCCAAAGTAGATTCCGCCGCTCGGTGTGGATTGTCCTCCGAAAGATGGGAGCTCCATGCTCACAGTCGAGTGCAGGTTGACGCCAAAGCCCTGGCCAAAATCTGACGCGAGCACATCGGCGCGAGCTCTTCCGGTAGAACTGTCCGAGACTCCGTATACAGCGAGAAAACCGTTTGATGGAAGGAGGGGCAATAGAAACGAGAGCGACCCTCCAGACCCAGCTGATCCTCCTGTTCCTCCCTGTCCGATGTCCACAGACCCGTTGAAGGCGAAGAGAAAGCCTCCGAGCAGATTCCGAAATTCATTTCCTTGATAGGGAGCAGGAACACCCGGTAACGATGAGACATTTGTTGAGTAGACCATTTTGAGCGCTCCATCTTTCTGGAGGTTCAACGCCAATTGTTCACTGGTTTGTATTCCCGGGGTCCCGGAGCCGGCACCGAATCCCCTAGAGACGATTAGGGTGGAGGCAAGAAGTAGTAGCAGGGCTAGAGCTATGATCATGATACTGGCCGAGAGTTGGCCTGGCGGTTGAGGATTGGGAACGTTCGGAGCTGCTTCCAATGAAGCCCTAGGCGTCCGGCGAAAGAGATGGAAAAGTCTTGAGAATAGGGCACCAGAGACCATGAAAGAAGTCGCGTACACTGCTATGTTGGTGGCGAAGTTTACGATGAGGCTCTGAATTATCATTAGAGGATTGAGCCCTCCAGAGGATGCAGCCTGAATTGTTTGGCCAACCATGGGAGAGTTTAGCACGTCGGCTAGGTTGAAGCCTCGCGGTGGAGGTGGAATGTTTGAGAGTGAGAATCCACTCGTTAGGTGTACAAGGCCCGCGGCTAGGAGAAAGCCGTTTCCGACCATCAATAATCCAATTGTCAGGGTTGAAATTGTTCCCGCGGCCATCGACCTGCCAACTCCTCTCGCGAAGAATCCGCCTACGAGGCCTGCCCCTACCCACGTCATTAACAGGGGCGTGTAGGATAGCGAGGGACCTAGTACGAGAAACAACAGGTAGAGTTCGGGCCGGAATGTCGGCCCTAACAATGGGCCGATCCAGTCTGCGATTTCTCTGAACCCTTGTGGCAGGATGACCGCGCTTAGGACGAGAAGTGTGCCTGTAGAGGAGAGCCAGGCCAGGTACTTCCCTAGTATCAACTTGGAAACAACACTTACCGAGTAGGTGTGATTATATCGCTAATGCTACTGGCAGCTCTGTTCCGAGAGGACGGCGTAGTATCCTCATGGTTTCTTCTGAGGAGAAGATCTCGACAAGGGGCCCACACCCTTATTTGTATGAAAGAGAAGCGTAGTTTCTCGAGAGAGAATGTCAATGGAACCAGGAATCCCTACAGCTAAAGGAATGGTTTGGAGAGTAGTTGTTACAATAATAACGCTGGCAGCATTCCTGGCCGGCTCGCTAATCTACGTGGCCTTCTATACCGGAGGCTTCAGCCTCTTCCAGAAAATTGTCGTCGTCTTGGTGGCTCTCATAATCGCCGGGACCATTGTGTCGATTGCCTGGGTGACCTGGGCCGGACGTAAAGGAATCCTTCATGGTCAATGGTCACCCTGGTAACCAGAGACGTTGCAATCTCTCTGAATTGTCAAAAGTCAGCCCTGAGACGGTTAGGAGTTGGCTTCCATCGTAGCCTAAAAAGTCAACAGGGCCGGGCAATACTCGAGAGGCGAATAGTCCATAGGAAGGGCGAGAGTTGAGAGAAACATGTCTCAGAGGACTCCCTTACCCTATTTTTCCCGTGAACTTTTCACGTTTCTCACCGAGTTGAAGCGCAACAACAACAGAGACTGGTTTGCGAAAAATGACGTAAGATATGAGAGAACTCTGCTTCAACCCAGTCTACGGTTCATCCGCGAGGCTGGAAAGACCTTGAAAACGATCAGCCCCTACATGATAGCCGATCCCAAACCTTTTGGCGGGTCCTTGTTCCGAATATCGAGACACTCGATTTTCGAAGGATAAGAGCCCTTACAAGACGAATGTGGCAATGGATTTCTGGCATCAGAAAACCGGCAAGGGACACAGTTCACCAGGCCTCTACCTTCACATCCACCCTAGCAGCTGTTTTGTCGCGTCGGGTGTCTGGCACCCGGAAACACCCGTGCTGAACAAGATTCGAAAAGCAATCCTGGAGAGATCTGATTCTTGGAAGAAAGTATTGGAGGCAGGGTTGAACCTGGAAGGAGACTCTCAAAAGCGTCCCCCTACCGGTGTTGGTCCAGACCACCCGTTCGTTCAAGATTTGAAGCGGAAAGACTTCATTGCCGCGATCTCTTTCACAAACAAACAGATTACTAGTCCAGCGTTCATGGATGAGTTCATCAAAGCAGGCAAATCAATGGATCCTCTGAACCAGTTCCTAGCCCGGTCCATGAGACTCCCATGGTAGACTTGTTCTGAAGGATTCATTGGATAGGCCAGAATATCCCAGTACCCAGTTATCAATACAACACTTAACTGAGCCGTCCTACTACTGGGAAACATACTGAATGTTTTATGGCCGACGGCCAAGACCGAGCTCACTCGAATCCTCTTACCGACTTTGGGGAACACCTAGCGCAGGAACCCTCCCGGTCCGACGGAGCCCAGAATGAAGAGTACCGCTTAAGTGAAATTGCTCACGGGAGAATGCTCTGCATAGCGCATGGACGAGTCTGCTATCAGCGGGTCTCACTCGGCGGCGAGCAAGAGTGGGTGTGCCCTGACGAGCGACATCGGAAAATCGTCTCATCTTGATTATTGCCGAGCCGAGTCGCGATCTTGCCTAGCTCGGATGTGGTCGTTGCTCAACTCCAGGAACAATTCTAGCCCAAGCCTCGTAGTCGCTAGATGAAGTGGGCGATTATTCCAGCCGCTCCTGCGACGATGACTAGAATGGATCCGAGGTTCCATGGCAGAGTCCCCCCATCGAAATAGTACGCAGCTATTCCTACAAACATGACAATGCCGCTCCACACTAGATGCTTGAGCTGACCCGAAATTATTGCGGCTACCAGGCCCAGAGCAACTCTGGATAAGACAAAGAAGAGAAGCCCCGAGGCAAGTATGGTCAGGCCTCCTACAACGCACAAGACTCGTGCTCCTTCCAGTGTTGTTTGGACCATGGCCTTTTTGACGAGCCATTTTGTAACTCGGTTCATACTCTTTCCCCTCGATTACTTGCCTACCTTGTTTCGGTTTGATCGCTGGGGAATCGCTTGTTGGTGCGGACCACGATGAGTCTCGAGTCGCTAGGCGGAATCTCTCGAGGGTCCTTGTGTCTGCTGCAGGGAGTATAGCTAGGTATGACCGCTGGTCTCCTCGGGAATTCATTCCCGACCTCACTAGGGCTCAAGGGATGGAAATGGATCCTGCAGCCGCAGTCGTATTCTTCAACCTCCATTCCGAACACCCTCTTTTCCGACTGTTCATCTCTCGATTCTTCAGATGATTCGAACGGAGCCATTTTTCAGCACAAGTTGGACAACGACCAAACCCCAATATTTAGTTCAAGACTATTGAACAATGGACAGATGTTAGGGGGATGCTGAATGGATCTGGCGGTGCTGTGCGATTTTGACGGGACCATAACCGTCAATGACACCTTCGAGCATGTTCTGAGAAAATTCGCGAAAGGCGACTGGAAGAAGTACGACGAGTCATATGATAGAGGAGAGATCAGTCTTCAAGAATGTCTCAAGAAACAGGGGGCACTGGTCACTACGGCGGAGATGGTGCTGGTGGCGGAGCTGGAAAGGGTCACAGTATTCAGGCCGAATTTTGACAAGCTAATACGGTATTGTCGGAGTAACAAAGTGCCGCTCGGTATCGTTAGCGCCGGATTAGATTTTACCATCAAGGACTTGTTGAGGATGAAGGGCTGGAATAACCTCGTGAAATTATACGCGGCAAAAGCCGAGTCCACCTCGAAAGGCATCAAGTTCACCTTTCCAAGGCTGCAAGACAAAGAGTCAAAAAGCCTGAAAGATGATCGGGTCAAGTTCTACCAGAACAAGGGCCTAAAGGTGGCATATGTGGGCGACAGCACTCCCGACCTTCTCGCTTTGAAAGAGGCAGATTTTCGCTTCGTCGTTAAGGGCTCTCGACTTGCAGGTCTCTGCAGGCAGCAGAACATCTTAGCCAGGGAAATCAACGACTTCCAAGAAGTCGTCACAGTACTGCAGTACGACCTGACCAGATAGACCTAGGCACGTAAACCAAACGTAGGCGTCTGTTTCTCGAGAGTAGTTCCTATAAGGTCCGATATATGAACCGGGCCAAATCTGGAGTCTCCAAGATTGAAACTCCTTGAACCGAGAGTTATCAAACTGGCCGAGACCAGGGTCGACCAGAATGCGGTCCAGTCTCTCCTGAAAGAATTGGGAGGAGGAGCCTCTGACTGGTTCGCCCAGAAAGGGAAGGCTTGGAGCAACGACTCAGAGATGCTGATCGAGATCGCCGGAAGAACCTGCTACGAGAGCTTTGGAACAGGCCTAAACCCCAACATTACAAAAGTCCGGTCAAACTCACAAGACTACTTCCGAAACATTCTAGAGAAAGGAGACGGCAGCATTCTTGAACACTCAACTGTTACGTTTGCTCTTCTCTGGGTCAGTAGGGTCTTCTGCTACAGTGCCGATACAGAAGTGCTGACCAAAAATGGATGGGAGAGATTTGATCGAGTCAGTGGCGAGGAGAGCTTCCTCACTCTCAATCCGAAGAGTTTCAAGGTGGAGTATCTGAAAGCAGCCAAGCTTTTCCGAGTTCCATACCAAGGGCGCATGATTAGAATCCAATCCAGCATTGTGGACCTTCTCGTAACTCCAAACCACAGAATATTCCACTTTGACTATGATAAGAGAAGCCCGGAGACGAGGACCTGGAAGTTTTCTGAAGCTGACAACCTCTTGGGAAAACGGTTAAGGCTCAAGACCTCAGGCATCTGGCCGGCTCCAGACTGCCTGCGAGTAAGGTTACCTGCCATCGTCTATGAAGTCGCCCATTGGAGTGGCTCCTCTTCTCTAAGAGAGTCTGAAGGATTGGACTTGTCAGCTGATGCTTTTGCTACGTTTCTAGGATTCTACCAGAGCGAAGGGCATCTTGTCCATTCGCAAGGAACCGGATATGGCATCCAGCTAAGCCAAAACGCAAACTCCCCCCATGCTCAAGGCATGATTCGAGCAATCAAAGATTTGGGCTTTCAACCAAGAGTCTATCACGTTGGCATCGGTGGAGAGATTGGGATCAGGTTTTACAGCATGCCACTGTACAAGTTTCTGGAGAAGCACGGACGAAACTTTTCTGAGAAGAGAGTACCAGACGAGATAAAGTGTCTCTCTGGCAGACAGATAGGATTGTATCTGGACGCTTACATCAAGGGGGATGGCAATACTGACCAGAAGACCGGACACAAAGTCATTTACACCTCCTCCAAGATTATGGCTGACGATCTTCAGGAGCTTGCGCTCAAAGCGGGATTCTCTGCTTCCATAAGAGTAGACGACAGAGTAGGGAAGAAGCACTTCAATTCCAAGATTGGATTCGAGATAGGCCAGACGGTACCCTCCTACGTGGTCAGCATCAGGCAGAAAGCTAGTCTTGACCCAATGATCAACAAGGCGAAGAAGGAATATAGGAAAAATATCAGAGAGGAGACTTATTCTGGAATCGTCTATTGCGTCTCGGTACCTCCGAACGAGCTCCTCTATGTAAGGAGAGGAGGGAAACCAGTCTGGTGCGGGAACACTCATGAGCTTGTCAGGCACAGGGTCGGAACGGCATTTAGTCAGGAGAGTTTGCGTTATGTACGGATACGGGAAATCAAGATGCCTGCTTGGAGCGCGAGTATTCCGGGGGAGGCTTTGTCGCCGGAGATTGTGAGGGAAATGTCGGACGCTCTGGAGATGCTTGAGGGCCGCTACAACGAGCTGGTGAAGGGAGTTGGATGGGACCGACTCTCGTTCGACCAGAAGAAGAGCGTGACCTCAGCATTGCGTCGGATTCTTCCTCAGGGATTGTCGACCAATATTATCTTCACGGCTAATCATAGAACGTTGAGATGGCTGATAGAGATGCGGACTTCTCCGGGGGCGGAGTTCGAAATCCGGAGAATATTCGGACAGATAGGAGAGATATGTCTTCGAGACTATCCATTGATATACAATGATTTTGAAAGAGTGAAGTTGCCGGATGGCACAAGCCAGTACAGACCCACTCTTCGCTCCAAGGTCTGATAGATGGTTTCTCGCCGCGCCGGGAGTCCCCGCTAGGATAGCTGTCTCAGCTAGTCATGCTCTAGCTTCGTGCTGCTGACTTTCTTGTCGGTTCCTTTCCCATGTCAGGATTTTCAGGGAAGAGGTCTTTTGGCATTCCCGCTAGCACATCGGAGAGGGAGTCTCTACCGGCCATACTTATTCCGCCGGACTGGTGGGGTCTGATCCGGTTGAACAAGTCGTCTATTTTCTCGGCCGTTTTGAACTTCTCTTTGATTCGCGCGTCCAGTTCCTGTCCATCAGACTCGAGTTGCTGGGCCTTTGCAGCCAAGCCCTCGATTCCTCTTGAAACCTCTAGCATTCCGGTGACGGTAGTTAGTGCGGATTTGAGGATGGTGATCTCCTTCTGTATTCCCTCCCGGTAGCTACGAAGACGTTCGAGAATGGGCTGGTAGAGACGGAGAAAATCGGCCATGAGATTCTCAAACTGTCGAATCGCTAAGGTAAATCTTTCTTCTCTTTTCTTTTCGGAGAATTGCTTGGCCGTCTGGATAAGCTTCTCTCGGACCGCTACTCGTTCGAGCACATCATCTAGCACTTCTCGGACGTTGTAGGATTCGTCGAACATGGTCTCGCGCATTAAGAATCAGGGCTGGGTCAGGGAAGGCTCTGCCTTAAGACATATGTCACCCTGTACAGAGAAGAGGCGTACTTGTTCTATGTCTACAGAATTCCCAGTTTCGGCCGCTGTTCAATTTTAGGTGGAATTCTAGAGGCCGATGATTGGATACCAGTCCGAACAATCAGTATCTCCCTAGATTCCACGTGACCCTCGGCCGATTGAGAATGGTAACAACAGCCCATTATTCGCCGCTGCGTGCCCGCAAAGGGGAAAACAGGTTTGGCCTCAAGGAGGAACTCTCATTCGGCCAGCGCGCTCTACCGACATCTAGATGATCAGCTTCGGGTCTCCACTCACAAGAGCCTCATCAAGACTCTAGGTCGCCAGTACACCGATGCTTCCCAGTTCTTCCTAGAGCTGGTAGTGAACTCGTGGATGTGGGGAGACGCTACCAGGGTGGAGATACGCGTTCCAGAAGACCGAGACCAGGTCGAGTACGAGGAGTGGGGGAGAGGAATGGACCTTGAAGGCGTGGCAGAGTTCTTGACAAAGGGGAAAACAACTGAGAGCGGTCTCTCTCAAAAGTACAAGCGGCCGATCCGAGAATCGTATGGGCTGGGAAGCCTGGGCTGGCTGTCATTGGGAAGAGAGCTGGAAATCCAGGGTCACAAAGGACGGTTCGATCGGACGATTCTCTTAACCGAGAAACTTATCGACCGTTACTGGGACACTACGGACCAAGCAACTTGGAGACCGATTCGGGTTATCAAGGCGCCGATGAACCATGACGGGCTAAGACTCACCATCCGCTCCTTGACGAAAAAGATTGGACCAGTAGAAGTCCGAGGCGCACTTCTAGCCAAGGCCAACTTTCTCAACCTTCGAGGCTACGGCCCCTTCGAGGTCTACATCAACGGCGAGATTGTGAGACCGGAAAATCTCCGAGGAGCAACTCTGATTCCGGTTAGCCTACTAACACAGTATGGGAGAATTACCGGGGAGATTCTGATTCTTCCTGTCTCGAAGAGCCGGTCCGGAATCGCTGGGGCGGGGATCCATGTTCAGCAGAAACATGTTACGATATTACAGAACCAGTTTTTCGGTCTGGACCAGGTCAGATTGCACGGGCTAGGCCGGGTTTCGGGATGGGTCAACGCTGACTTTCTCAGGCGTCTCCCGAGCGGAAACGAGTTTGAACGCGACACCTCCCAATGGCGTGTCTTCGAAAAAGCTCTGCGTGTCTTCATGAAGGGTCGCGTGTACAAGTTTCTCCGGCAGAGCGCGAGTAACCGGGAATTGTCGACAATTAGGTTTCTGAACCGGGAGATTGCAGAAAGGTTACGGCGGAGCCTTCGGAGAAACCTCAACATTGTCGTCAAGCATCTGACGGCGCGCAAGAAGCATTCTGTAAAAGCTAACTCGAAACATCGAGCAAAGACCCAGACTGTGGGAAATGATAGTTTGGAAAAGAAAAGCCTGAACAATGTGAGAAAGCCTACCCGGAGCTTGGTCAAGCTTGGAGACCAAATGCTGGCGTTTGACATCGCCCACGGAGGAGACCGTGGACAGGCTTACGTGGAGACTGACAAGAATGGGGTCCGGACTATCTATGTGAACATGGACCACCCCATGTGGGATGTTGAAGGAAAGATCAGCCCGACGAAGCTTCGCTATTGTATCCGGCAGATACTGGAAAGGTCGATCGCTGAAGAGATCATTCCTACAACCCCTTCAACACCAGAAGAAGCGTTCACGGTACTTGATGCACTCTACAATGACGCTCTCGCATAATTAGCGGATCGGCCTTCGTAGCTCACGGATTGGTCAGGATTCCTCTGACCTTGTCGACAACGCTCCTAGCATAGCCGTGTTGGGCGAGACCTTCAAGAATGGTTTGAACATACACCGACGGAGGAGCTCTTGGCTTGTCTCGGGCTCGGCCCGCCATGAAAATTTTCACATGGTCAAGCTCTGGCCCGTCTTCTAACTTCACCTTGGTCATGGTTGAGGCTCGTCCTTCATAGTGAGCTAGCACATCGACCTTCTTGGCAAGCAATCTGTATGCTACACCGTAGACTTTGTCGGAAACGCTTCCTGTGGGTTTGATGTTGGCGGTATAGCCTCCCCAATAATGTGAATTCAGGTTCGGAATGAGCTGGTAGCCTTCCAAGTATGCGCGTTGAGACGTCTCCCATTCCCCGACCCGTTTCATCATCAGGAAAATGTTCAGGTTGGAGGCGTAGGCAAAATACCAAACCATCTTGCTCTTTGAGTTCGATGGCATGTTCCAGTCCTACTCCTGCGGACCCTTTGATCCGGCCTTACCGGTTTGGTTTTCCGATTCCCCAGCTTCGTTTGAGAACTGGTTTCACTCGAATGTATCGTGCGGGCCCGAGATAGCCTGTATGGTCGACGAGGTCGGCCGTGCCCCGGATCTTGATTCCTCTGGGGCGCCAGGGATTGAGGGAGGCCATGTCATCGATGACAAGGCTGACCTTCGGGTTTTCGCGTATATTCCGGAACTTGTTCGTGTGCTCTAGGTCTCGGCCGCCAACGTAGAAGTATTCCCCGTCGAAGGTAAAGCCTACCGGGGCTGTGTCCGGGTCTCCCTTCTTGGAAGCGGTCCCAATACGAGCTAAGGGCTGGGATTTGATGTAGGCATCCTCCTCGGCAGTAAATTTGACCAGCATAACCGACTGGACTGTGCCGGGCTATTTATTGACCAAGAAATCCCTTCAGTGAACGAGACTTGTGTTGCGTTCCTTATGATGCTTGAAAATCCGGGTTTGAAACTGATACCCCTTCTCCCTCTTTATATCGAATCCACGAAGAGAAAAATCGTTTTTCGCTGGTTTTTCGCACGTTTCGCGTATGTTTTTTGGGCACTTTATGACAGTGATAGCCAACGATATCCGTCTCGGGGGTTTGCCCCTCTAGACGAGCCAGTCGAGGTCTTCCAATGTTGGGTGCTCTAGGTAACCGTGATCTGAGTTTGGTCTTCGAGGTCGCCTCTATGGTGTCTGCTCAAGACCAGTCTCACGGTATAGCTACCGGCACTACTATCGCCGATGATGAATGGTGTTGCCCCTGCCTCATCGAACGTGTCAGTACTAGCCCCCACATGCTCGACGAGCCGGTCCAGATCTCCTAGGTCCACGTCTAGGGGACGATAGACGAAGAGTAATTCTTCAAAACTCCGCGTTACCGGTTTCCAACTGGCATTGATCGGTCCAGGTTCCCTAGCCTCGACGAGCTCTTCAACAAGTCCAAAGTCGCGGATTGGAGGGTTGGAGTCTCGCTTCAATACCAGCTTGGCTGAATTTGACCCTGTAGAGAAGGCTCCTTCACAGTTCAGCAGGCTATTACTTGTCAGCTCTATTCTGGCATCGGAGCCGTCGGCGGGAATCGAGAGCGAGCTCTTCCCTAGAGCGAGATGTGCTGGGTTCGAGTGAGGTACTATCAGCATGGCCGCAATGTCTTTTCCCTCGGCCACGTCAAGCTTGACGGTTGGAGCGACAAGATAACCGCCGAGTTCAGGAGAGACCGCCCCAGCACAGGGGAACACGTCAGGAACGTTGAATGTTGTAGGTTCACTAGCTTTCGAGGAAATGTTCGTGTCCATTGGTGTTGGTTGCGGCATGAACAAGCTTTTGTTCCATTTGGGGTACATTCTGACTCCTCCACCCCAGTAGAAGTAGAGTATTCCCAAACCGTGAACCGCCTTCCTTGTCCTGAATCCGCCTTCCTTGATGCGGAATGATGAGGGACTAGTAGAATCGGGTTCCACTTGGACTTCCCTTACGAGGTTGAGGATTTGCACGTTCCATCTCTTGTCCTCACAGTCCATAAGCCTTCCCAGCCCTTGCTTGTTAGAGCCAGCATCCAATCGTAACTTACCTCTCCACATTTGTTGATTCCAATCGCTGGGCTGTCCCAATGAAGGATAGCGATGGGCAGTGTGGGTAAGCCAACGATAGATGATGTTGGTGACATGACCGATTTTCTCAAAGAGAAACTTGGGAATAGAAAATCCCTCGACTTTATTGTTGAAGGAAAGACCCCTGGTGAGGATCCAGAAAGGCTAGGAAGATCGTCGAGGCTTGGGCGAATGCTGGCGCTACCTGGTGGACCGAGACAATGTGAGGAGCAATGGACCTGGCAGACCCGACAAGCCCGATCCGCAATCGCATAGAGCTGGGACCGCCGAGAATTAATGCGACGGTGGATCGTTAAGGTAGTTACTGGATGATATTCAGGACGTTAGGTGCGAACTGGGTCAGTGCGGTTTGGAGTATGCGAAACTCTGTCCCGGTTGTCTGGGCGACTATCTTGACCTTGTGTTCTCCATTGATCGAAGTGATGTTTAGGTGGCCTGCCCAAAGACGACCTGGCTTCTTCAGTTCTAGTCCTAATAGTTGGCTGAGGGTTACTTCGAAATCCTTGTTCTCCTCTATCTCCTTCGCGACCTCGTACGCTTTCATCCTAGTTGCAATGTCTAGTTTTGACTCGTCTAGTAGGAGGGCTGCGAAGAATCCCATTTTGAACTTCTTGGCACCCACGATTTTTTCCGGGGTTACCAGTATACCATATCCTTCGAGTAGGCCCTTCTTGAAGTGTGCGGAGTGGAGGACAGCGATGATTTCGGTGGTGGACAAGGGTTTAGACTCGGCGTTTGGCCTTTGAGAGGCCGATTAGCCCGCTTATGAGGGCGTAAAGGCCGTAGAGGA
>Ga0066710_100000491_pt1 | contig 24158 bp, 18 predicted proteins | sample GraSoiAngelo_159_FD_79666 | JGI IMG/M metagenome (GOLD analysis project Ga0066710, IMG submission 79666) | Grasslands soil microbial communities from the Angelo Coastal Reserve, California, USA - 14_1009_16_40cm | ecosystem: Environmental > Terrestrial > Soil > Grasslands | place: USA...
CGCCATCGAAGCCCAAAGGACCGAGAGGAAAAAGCCCGCCGACGCCATCTATGAGGCCTGCTTAGTCCGCTTCCGCCCCATCATGATGACCACCATGGCCGCCCTCATGGGCACTCTGCCGATAGCCCTGGGTTTTGGAGCCGGGGCCGAATCACGCCGCCCGCTCGGACTGGCTGTAGTGGGCGGTCTGGTGGTTTCGCAGCTCTTGACGCTCTATATCACGCCGGTCTTCTACATTTATATGGAGTCATTTCGAGAACTGGGAAAACGGCTGCGATTCCGTCGTGTAGCTCCGGCCGACCGGATCCCGGCTGAATCAGCTCTAAAAAGAGGGTGATTGGCCTTCGGATCTTGCTTCTGCCCTGGGCGGGCGCCCCAGGTATGGACGTCCACCTCGTCCGCAACAAGGACAACCGCCGATCTCCCAGGCAAGCCGCCCCTGATTGGTGCGGTCGAATCCTTATTTCCATCCACGACGACATTCCAAAAAGGGGCGGACGCCTACGGAAACACCGGCGATGACACCGGTGAACCGAGCGACATGCCTTGTTCATTTGAAGCGTGAAGTGCCCGCTTTCGATTAAAGGTGTTCAGCAGCATCCGGCCTTTTTCTGATTTCCCGTTGCGAATACAAGTGAGTCCGTACTGATAGTAAGCTCTAAGTAACTGCGGGTCATATCGGACCGCGTTTTCAAACGACTGCTCGGCCTGGTCAAATTCCCTGCGCTGGAAATAGAGTTTTCCCAGCTCATAATGTGCTTGGGCGAAGCCAGGATCGCGTTCCAGAGCTCTTCGAAAGGAGGCTTCGCCAGCGATTTCATTTTCCTTTGCTCCAGCCAGTTGGGCGGTTCCCAGTTGAGTCCAATGAAGAGCAGGCGCGTTCGGTTCTTGCAGCTCTATAGCTTTCTGGTAGTGCCTGATAGACTCATCGATTTGGCCGAGCGACTGCAACAATAATCCCAGGCTGAAGTGAAGGTCAGCGTTGTTAGGATGCAGTTCCAATCCTTTCTGCAGGAAAGAGCGAGCGACCACCGGGCTATCCAGTTCCCAACAAATATGGCCAATCCCAGCGTAGGCTGGTGCGGCGCTATTGTCCACCGAGAGCGCCAGCCGGTAGATCTCCAGTGCTGAACTGCGCTGTTCGGTGTGCTGCAGGGTGCGGGCCAACTTGCTATAAAACTCACCCTTAAGCGAATCGCGGTTCCTAATCACTGTGGGAGGCGCCAAGCCGTCGCAACTGTCGCGATCGTGCATAGAGTAGAGAAGTTTTGTTCCCTTGACCATCATTCCTGAACCCTTCTCCAGCATTTCCATGGAGAGCTGCTGATCCCCTCGTTCCAGGTAAAAAAGCCCCAAATTTAAGTAGCCGTCGGCGCGATTGGGAGACTGTCGAATCGCCTTCTCCAGTTCCTGCTGGGCCTGCTGCCATCGACCCAGGCGGGCATAAACCGAACCCAGCAAAATGCGATAATCCAGGGGAGGGTTAGGTCCCGGCTGAATGGCCGTCAAGACGTGTTCGCTCTCGCTATATTGTTTGATGAGGTAGTGAGAGAGAGCCAGATACATCCCAACTTCATAAGAACCCGGTTTTTGCTCCCAGGCTTTGCGAAGTGGGGATAAGGCCTGTGGATATAGCAGGCGCTCAAACAGCAGTTTTCCAATCTCCCACAGGACATCCGGAGAGGTGCTTTCTTGGCTGACCGACTCCAGCAATTCCACAGCTCGATCGTCCTGCCCGACGAAGAAGCGAGTCCTCGCCAGCTGCAGCAAAACGCCTGCGTGCCTCAATCCCTGGCGATAAGCTTCTTCCAGGTGAGGCCAAGCCTCTCGATATCTTCCCAAGGCCAGGTAGGATCCGGCCAGACGATACCGGAGGTCCACCTGGGATGGGTCACGGGATAGGAAGTTCTCCATGAGCTCGCAAGCTTCCCGGTATTTCCCGAGATTAAGAAGTGCGGTGGCCCAATCCCTTTCTACTTCCTGGCTGAGACGACCTTTAGCGCTAGCCGCCTGAAAATGCGAGATGGCTTCCTCGCTCCGTCGCTTTGCCAAGGCAATGCGGCCGAGTAGTTGGTGAGCGGCACAGGCAGTTGCAGGAATGGTCAGAGCGCTTTCAGCCAGCTGGCGTGCTTCATCAAACTGGCCATTGTCGAAGGCGACTCTGGCTTTCTGCTCCCAGTCCGGCAGGATAGAAAAGAGGAATGCAGGCCAGATGACAGTGAAGATCGGTAACAGCCACAAAGCTCTACCGAATCTGAGAGAGTTTTCTGGCATCATCTCAAGATATGACTGGCTCGAGACAACAGAGAGAAGAGCGAGTTCACCGTGCGCCTCACGATAACTTCTCCGTTCGCCCTGAAGGTGTCAAGAAATTCTGATAACGCGGGTCAGTGGGTGAATACATTTCGGACATTTCGGTGAACAATCTTGCCATGCCCTGCGAGGGGCCGCGAGGGCTATTCATTTTGGAGTTTTCGCTCTACTTCCCGATCCCTCTTCGCCATTCGTTCGATATTGAGTACCTTGAAGGTTTCAGCTTCCTGCCCAGCCTTCTCCTTCTGTCCCAAAGCTAAGAAAGCTTGCGAGAGGTGAAGATGGGGTTGAGGGTTCGCGGGATCGATGGTTATCGCCTTTTCCATTTCGCGCGTGACATCGGAATACTTTCTTAATGCCAGCAGTGCCTTGGCCAAACCTAGATACGAATCAATCCGGTTTGGATCCTGCTCAATTGCCTTGTGGAAATACGAGAGTGCTTCCTCGTGTTTCTCGTCCATCAGCAACAACTCGCCGAGAGAATAATAAGCGTCGGTGTACCCAGGGTCGAGAGCGATAGACTTGAAGAAATACGGCTTAGATTCCTTGAAGCGGCCAAAATTTTTCAGCTGGAATCCCACCTCGAAGTTGGCACGTGGCGAATCAGGGGTTCGACCCAGTATGTTCTTTGCCTCTTGCAACGCCCTTTCAAAGTCGTGGTAGTGGTAATAGGCCTGCACCAGCAAAAAACGGAGGTCAAGGCTATCCGGGTGCAGTTCCACCGCCTCGCGGAGTGTCCGTATAGCCTCTGTATAGTATCGACCCTCGATCAGCTGGAGCCCCAAAAGAGTCATTATCTTCAGGTCACCCGGCTTGAGCTGCTCGGCCTTCAGGAGAGCCCTAATCGCTGGTTCGTTCTTGCCCCTTTGGCTGAGCAACACGCCGAGGAGCGAATAGGCTTCAAACGAATAGGGCCGTAATTCCGCTGCTTTGGAGAGTCTCGTTTCAGCTTCGTCAAGCTTTTGAGTTCGCAGAAGCATCGAGCCCAGGTTGTAATTGGCCTCAAAGGAATCGGCATCCAAGCTCACAGCCCTTGCCAGCAGATTAATTGCCTGCTCATATAATTCGCTCTGCCCGAAGGTGATGCCCAAGGCTACCAAATCATCGAGATCGATTGAGTTGATCAGCTTGTTGTAAATCTCGAGTGCTTTTTGTAGTTCGCGAGCCTTGAGATATTCGGAACATTCAAGGAGCCATTGGGTCGCTTCTCTTTGATAATCGCGCAGCTCTTTGGATCGGGTCAAGGCTCTATCCGCTTCAGCTTTTCGACCCGACTGCATATAGGCCTTTCCCAGCAGCGCATAGATGCGGTCGTCCCTAAGCTGAAGACCTGCGCCCTGCTCGAGAATATGTATCGCGGCGTCAAGATTTCCTTGAGTTAAGTGAGCCTTGCCAAGCTGAAAATACACATCTGTTGGAGCCCTGATTTTTGCTTTGCTGATGACTTTTTCAAAATATTCGATGGCCTTAGTCAGGTGGTTATTCCGTACTGAGATTTGGCCCAAGTAGTAATAAGAGAGTGCGTGGTTAGGTGCCAGCTCAAGTGTCCTCCTGAAATTCTCGGCCGCTGCAGCATAGTGGCCAAGATTCCATTGTGCCAAACCCAGGTGATACTGAGCTTCAACGAGGTTGGCATTCAAGGTCAGGGCTTGGTTGAATTCGGCGATAGCCTCCTGGTACTGCCCCTTATCTAAACAAGCCTGACCTCGCAGCAGATGGACTTCAGCCGTTCCAGTTTCATGCTTCGGCGCCGCCAGACTACGTGAGCTTACCGCTCCGAAACTAAGGAGCGCGACGCCGATTAGCAAGACTCGAGGGAATAAATGCACGATGTGTTAATGAACAAGCTGAAAAGGGCCTTCATAGAGCTCGATAGCGAAGGGGCTACCGCGGCCAGTAGCCAGGGAGAAAAGCGTCTTGGACAGAAACAGGTTCTTCGTCGTGTCACTGTGGTTCTTTGGTCCAGAGGCATGTTATTGACTTTGATCTCTAAGAATTTTTCGCGAAACTCGCTGCCGGTCTCGCTCGAGCCTTTCTTGATTTAACTCATTGAATCTTTTTAACTCAACCTTTGCCTCTTCGAGGTTACCTAGTTTACGGTAAGCCCCGGCGAGCAGATAATGGATCCCTTCGTCTTGGGGTTCAGCCTGGGCCACTATTCTTAACCTCACGAGGGCTTTCTCATACTGCCGTTGATCCATGAGTGCCTTGCCCAGTTCGCGCTGGGCCTCCAATAGCCCCGGATTGGCTTGCACCGCCTGCTCCAGATAAGGAACAGCTAACTCCGGGCTGGCTTTGGTCATATAAATATCACCAACTCTGTAATTGGTAAGGGCGTGATATGGGTTGATCTTCAGTTCTTCCTTCAACCATATCAAGGCCTCGTCGAGATTTTCCATCTTGCGATATACGTTGCCGATATCAGATCGAATTCCTGCCAGATCAGGTGAGAGTTTCAGCGCGGTCTGGTAAGACTCCAAGGCCTTTCGGAATTGGGTTTTTTCTTCGAATAGCTTTCCCGAGATCTGATGGACTCGATAGGAAGAGGGATTGATATCAATCATTTTCTGCAGAGTCGATGCGGCCAGCTCCTGATAGGATTTACCGAGCCAATACAATACTTCCAAGTCTTGCCCTGCTGCCTTATTCAGTCTGTGCAGCGTCTGCACAGCTTGATCATATTGCTCCGATGCAAAATAGCTTCTGGCTAGATATAGACTTGCTTTCCGATCGTTGGGGTTGCTGTCTAGAGCCCTCTGCAGTACCTCTATTGCCTCTTTGAATTTTCGAGCTCGAAATTCCTCAATTCCCAAGGAAGACAATGGCATCTCAGTCTTCCGGCTGGAACCTGCGCCACTGAAGAATGCCGGGGTAGATTCCTGGCTGAGTGTCGTAGTGCCAGGCTCAGATTTCTTTACCGGATGTGACTCGTTCAGTTTTTCCTTTAAGGCTACCAGTTGCTTTTGAACAACCTCGTCATTGGGAACAATCTTCAGTTCGTTTTCAAACGCCTCTACCGCTTTTTCTATTTCCCCTTGCCTTGCATAAATACTTCCGATCGCATTATGGATTCCCTCCCAATCGGGGCGCAGCTCAGCCGCCTTGGTGTATTCCTCAACAGCAATTCCTGGTCTGTCTTGAGATTCAAACCACTCGGCTTGCAGCCTGTGGGCCTCGGCAGAATGCAGATCGATTTTTCCCATCGCTTCGAACAGGGAGGACGAGAACCTGTTGTAGGCCTGCGCCAAGTTATAAAGTACTTCCAAATCTCCGGGCTTTAGCTCGATAAGGCGTCGCCATTGCTCGATGGCTTCCTCGAATCGATCCATCGCCAAATAGCTTGATCCCAGCCAATGTCGCGCCTCCGCTTCCGCCAATGAGGGATTAAGCTCTATAGCCTTGTTCAGCTCAGGAACTGCCTTGGAGAATTGGTTTGTTCTGTAATAATCCATCCCCAGGAATAAGCGGGAACCCCAGAGTCGGGGATCCAACGACAATGCTTTTTCGAATACAGCAATAGCCTCCGGATAGCGGCTCTGCAGGTGGTAAACGACTCCCAGGCTTTGATGAATGAGAGCCCAATCCGGCCGGATTTTCAGAATATTTAAATAGGCCTCGGCCGAACGGGCATAATCTTTCGCCTTCTCGGCTTCCTGAGCTACAAGAAGGTAGTGTTCAAGCTGACTACCTTCCTGGGGCCACGGATAGCTGGCCGGAGCCTCAGGGAATCCTAGAACCAACAGCAAAGGGAGGAAAAGTGTCAGGAGGGCGCGTTGCAAGCAGTAGAACATTGACCCGGGCATGCTCACAAAATACCACAAAAAAAGGCCCTGGAGAAACTTCCTTCCAGGGCCCTGGGAGCTTGGTACAACTAGAAATTATACTTCAAACCAAACTGGATCTGGCGGGCAGGCAAAGAGCTGGAAATGACGCCAAAGGTTGGAGAATCGAAATTCCCATCCGGATTGGACAAATTCACCTGATTCCACAGGTTAAAAAACTCGACACGGAACTGAACGCGGTCCCTATTTTCCCTCACCGGGAAGTTCTTATAGAGGCCGAAGTTCCAGAGGTGGTGACCGGGGCCAATCACAATGTTCCGCCCAGCATTCCCAAACGTGAAGGGAGCCGGTTCGGAGAAAACGGAGGTGTCGAACCAATGCGCTGCAGTGCCATTAGAGATATTCGGATCACCAGAGAGATTCGGCCGCTGGCTGACGGCACGCGCGCCAATGTTAGCGATATCTCTGGGTATTCCCACATTGAAGGGGGCTCCTGAGCGGGCCGTAATGATGCCGTTTAACTGCCATCCTCCCAAGACAGCGTTGCCGACCCCACTCAAGCTGGAAAGATGCGGTCTGCCCTTTCCGAAGGGAAGCTCATAAATGTAGTTCAATGCGAAGATGTGCTTGCGATGAAAGTTGGAGAGGGCACGATCGGCCGCAAGATCGTCCGGGTTCTGACCAGCCGCACTCTGCGCAAACCCGTCCCCGTCTCTGCTGATGTCCCGGCTCCACGAATAGGTTCCCAGGAAGCTCAGTCCACCAGAAAACCGCTTTTCCGCTTTGAGCTGGAGGCCATGATAGATGGAAGATGCCGAATTCGCCATATCGCTGGTGACCCCCAGCTCCGGAAACGGCCGGCGCGGATTGGGATCCCCGGGGCCTGGAGGTGCCGTATTGGTGTTGGAGAATACCGACAGCTTGGTTCCTTTGGTAGCTACGTAACCCGCCTCCAGTACGATGTCATGGCCAATCTCTCGCTGCAAGTGGAGATTGAACTGTTGGGTGTAGCCCACTCGATTACCCCGGTTCACGATATGTTGAGCACTGGGAGGAACGGTGGAACCGGGCTGGATGGACAGGTCAGGAGAAAAGGCCGTATTGACATGAGTCAACGTCTGGCCAACATTCAGATTGGCAAAATTCTCACTGATGGCATAGGGCCAGTTCCCTCGGATGCCTTGAGCAAGCCAGAGGAAATTCGAATTAAAGAAAACTCCATAGCCTCCACGAATGGTCGTTTTGTTGTTGAGCAAGTAGGCGAATCCGAAGCGCGGCGCAAAGTTATTCCGGTCCGGTGGGACGATGGTACGAATTACATTGGGACCTTCGCCCGTGATCGGGTTCCTTCCGGCCCAGATCCATTTCCGCGCCCCTTCGTCGAAGGAGCCAAGCTTGTCATCCCGGTGCACCGGCCACTGCGTATATTCATACCGGAGACCCAAGTTCAGCGTCAGCTTCGGAGTCAATTTGAAGTCATCGTGCACATAGAAGTGGTAAAGACTCCATCGCATCAAAGCCGTCGTGTCCCCTATGTTACGCTGGACGCTATTCGGCAAACCCAGAAGATAGGCAGCCAGAGCTTGGCCAGTTCCCGCCGCATTTTGGGGATCGATCGTTGGATCCTTATTAAAGTTGTAGTTTGCAGTGAAAAACCCGTCATCGAGATTCCTGCGATTCTGGATATCAAACCCGCCTTTGACAAAGTGCTTGCCTTTATTCTTGCTCAGGTTAACCAGTATCTGATAGGTGTCGTCCGGGAAGGGAAATCCGGTCTGACTGGGGTTTTGGATTCCATCCACAATAAACTGCGGGCGGAGGGGCACTTTCTCAGTCTTGATCGGCACACCCTGAATGCCAGTGGTACTGAGAAACTGCCGAGCGCCTTCCAGGCCTCCGGGCGTGGAGTCAGCTACCTGGAGGTTGTTTCGGTGGTAAGCGAGCTTAATGTCCAGAATCGTTGTTGGATTAAAGAGATAGGTATCGCTGATCATGAAGTTTCGAAAGGCGTTCGTCAAACTGTTATCTACAGTTGTTAGGGAGGTGGGATTGAGCTGATCCGACTGGTAGTAGGAGAACCGGCTGAAGAACGTATTCTTATCACTGAATTTATGGTCGATGCGAGCCGTGTATTGGTCGTTGTCCAATTGTCCAGATTTCGCATTGAGGAAGTTCAAAGCCTGACCTGGTAGATTGGGCTCCGGATAGAAGGTCTCTGCATAGAGCTTAATCGTTGGATCGATGCGGCCAGGCGGAATGATGTTTCCAGGGAAAGGATCGCGGAGGAATTTCCCGGGATTATTGGGATCAGGCCGGGTGGTCGCCGGGTCAAAAATCGGGGGAGCAGGCTTGCCCGTTTGATCTAGTGAGAAATCTCCACTCAGCTGGGCTGGAGTAGGAATGGTGCCCAATATGGTTGAGTTCCTCCGGAACCGCAACCCTTCGTAATTAAAGAAGAAGAAAGTTCGGTCTTTACCGTTGTAACCAGGAACTCTGATAGGCCCTCCGACGGTTGCACCAAACTGGTTTTGCCGGAACTTGGGCTTTTGGGCGGCGAATGCGTCTCTGGCATCAAATACGTCATTCCGTAAGAACTCAAAAAGACTGCCGTGGAGTGAGTTCGTCCCTGATTTGGTGGCCACATTGATATTGGCTCCTGCCGCCGATCCAAATTCAGCGTTGGTGATGTTAGTCTGGACCTTGAATTCCTGGATGGCATCGATGGAAGGCTGAATGGCGAAAGAGAGGAAAAAGGTCTCGTTATTGTTGACGCCGTCCAGTGTATAGTTATTATCTTCATTGCGGGCGCCGCTTATGGAGACGTTGGTCCCGCTCGTTTTGAAGATCGGATTGGGTTGTGGAGTGGCTCCGGGAATCAGCGTGGTGAGTTCAGTGAAGCTTCTGCCATTCAAAGGCAATTCCACGACCTGCTTGTTATCGACAACTGTTCCAACAGTCGACGTCTCACTTTGGAGCAGTGGAGCTGCGGCTTCAACATCGATGGTCTGTGTGATTTCGCCGACCTGCAGGGTGAAGTCCGAACGCATCGTTTGATTCACCTGCAGTGTAATGCCCGTTTGAACGGCCTTTTTGAATCCGGAAAGCTCCGCGCTGATTGTATAAATACCCGGAAGTACAGAAGGGACAACATAGCTCCCGGATTTATCGGTCGACACTTCGCGGCTCTGATTGGTACCTTCGTTAGTAACGACGATCTTAGCGTCCGGCAAAACCGCTCCCGAGGTGTCTTTCACAGTACCCGTAATGGTGCCGAAGGTCGTTTGGGCATGGCTCTGCGCAGACCAGAGTAACAGCGATATTGAGAATACGATAGTAAGGAAATTCATCCTGTTCCGATTCATACTTCGACCCTCCATTTGCTCGAATAGTCTCTATTTTGATTTGGCGTAGAAAAGGCGTGATCCCGGGAATGGAGGCCGCCGTCGATATTCCATTACCTTGTGTAGCGGCAGTGTATGCTTGTTTCCGAATCGCGTCAAGCCCCCAGAGTCGAAAGAGTCAACATTAACAATTTTCCCTTGCCTGAATAAATTGCCACTCGACGTCGAGCTAAACATATTCGGGTAACAGCAAGACCTGCTCTTCGTCATAGTACCGATGGACATGGCATGAATTCGCGAAGAGAAATCTGATAAGGATTAGCCCGTGCTTCAGCGCGGGGTGGGCGGCCCGGCGCACAATTTTGCTTATGGAGGCCGGCTGCGTGCCGTAAAGCCGTCGGGCCAAATTTGGAACTCACTGAGGGCAGGGGCTCAATTTAAGAGTGAAAATCAAAATGACGGAGGCAAGAAAATGAAACGGCGTAAGTTCCTCGGGAACACTTTGGCTGGGGGGATACTGTTAGGCGGTCCGACCGCCACTGTAGAAACAACGGGGTCTGGCGAACCTCCGGAGTTCACCGCTCACGGCGACCTGGTGATTGAACGTCCTGTCTCAGGAAAGCCGCACAGCGGAAAAGTGCTGGCCGCCATTCAACCCCATTCTGACGACATCCCCATCTTTGCTGCTGGCAGCGTGGCCAAGCTGCTAAATGAAGGCTATACCGGATACCTCATTCGGGTGACCAACGACGATATGGCCGGCCCGGGGTCCGTCGGGAATACCGTACTCGCCAACGAGCGAGATAACCAGGAAGTCGGCCGGGCGTTGGGGTTCCAGAAGATCTTCGACCTGAATTACGGCAACCACCAGATGGATGGGATTTCCCGACCCGAGTTACGCTCGCGGTTGATTTTCTTATTTCGCCTGCTGAAGGTCGATACCATCGTCTGCTACGATCCCTGGGGTCACTACGAGGAGAACCCTGATCATTACGTGACGGCCCAGTGCGTCGAAGCGGCCTGCTGGATGGCTAACGGAGACAAGGATTATCCGGAACATTTCGCAGCCGGCTTAAAGCCCCATGCCGTGCGTGAGAAATACTACTTTGCCCGTTTCCAGCAGCGCGTCAACCGGGTGGTCGATATTAGTTCGACCTTCGAAAGGAAAGTAGAGGTCCTCCTGGTGAATAGAGCCCAGGGGCCCGCAGGTGAGACAGGAGCCCGCCTGAGGGCCAGTCTGGCTGCCCGCCAGCAGCGTCTGCCGCTCCTGGGAAGTGACGACCAGACAGCCAACCGGCAGTACATCAGACAGTTTGTGCTCAAGAATGACGCTGAACTAGGTCACAAGTACGGACTCCGGTACGCCGAGCAATTTCATTACATCGGGCCCGAAAAATCCATGGTCGATGAGTACGTCCAGCAACACGCCATACCACTGTAGCTTAACTTAGGTGCGTTGCGTTCAAGACGAACTCAAACATTTGAACGTCTAAGAGGAAATGATGTTGAGGGGTACCGTATTTCACAGATACGCTGACATGGCTGCCCAGCACAATTCAAGATGATGCCTGAGAATGTCATTGTGCCATGGCTCCGTGCTCTTACTCGATTCACTGGCACCGGGTCGAGCAAGATTAAGAGCAAGAGCGCGAGTACGAAACACGTTAAAAGATCAGAGTCAATCGTCTTAATCTCTCCTCTTAGGGACAGTTCTAGTTCCACCCGGCAACTTTCGCCTGAACCACATCCCAGCCACCGTAGGGACTCCTTTTCAGACGAATGGCGGAAGGTCCAGAGGCTGAGACAATCGCCATGGTCTCGGCGTTTAAGCCTTCCCAGGAGGTTTCGGCTTCCACGGTTGCGTAGTCACCTTCAACTCTACATCTCGTCACGTTTATCTCGGAGTTATTAATCATCGCAACCGTGGCAAGGAAGTCATCCACGCTCGTCTTCATCTCATCCAAGGTTATCGGAGAGCCGTTGGCGTCGTACAATTCCTCCTTGGAAAAAGCCCCCAGAAGAAACTCCGTGTTTCGGTTCAGCAGACTGTGCAGAAAATGTTCAGTAGATTGTTTGGCGTCATATTCATCGTTGGGATGAAACTCCTCATAGATAAAGTGCTGGGTCATCCCTTCAACATGGATGTCGTCCATTTCTTCGTCCATTAACTCCTCAGCAATAAACCGATAGGCTTCAAGACTTTCGACCTCACAGAGGAAGTCTACGGCAATGTTCCGAGATTCAAGCAAATCGAGCAGCTTGTTTAGCTCGGCCTCCAGTTCCCCCGGGGCGATTTCTGCTACTGGTTTCACTGAAGGATCGCCGATAAACTCCCGAACGGTAGTGCGTTTCCCGGATTGGTATTGACGTTCAAACTCTTCAATATGGTTGAGCCAGTCACCCTCCAGATCAGGCGGGAGCTCGGATTTGCCTTCTGAGAAATCCATGTCGTATTTCTTCTTCAGCTCCCGCTTCTTGGCTTCATTCAACGCGCGCTGGATGCGCTGTTGCCTATCATCCTCAGGATTTGAGTCAGACATTCTATTCTCCATTTAAAATTCGTGTTGATCCCATGACAATTTCTGAAATTAGATCATTTACTGCATGCATTCCTCAAAGGGCTCCCAATGAGAAAGAATCGTGCCATCCCCACTTGAACTTTGAACCTTGAACTTTGAACTTTCTCGAAGAATCAAATCATCCCCAGAGCTTCCGTTTTCACCCAGCCGTTCCAGCCGTTTTCCAGGCTGATTTGAGACCATTGGTTGAGTTCAGCTTGAACTTTGACTTTCAGGCCTTCATGAATCGAGAAAAGAGTCGGATTGTCCTCCCCGGGGCCACTCAGGACGTCGGCTTTTTCAGCCAGAATGACGGCTTCCTGGATAGTGACCGATTGGTAGATCCGGAAGACATTGGACGCTCCGACTATGAGAAAAAGAATCCCAAGAAAGGCACAGGCATAAAGTGAGATTCGTCTTAGCCTCTCAGACTTTGCCAATATAAACAGGGTGAAAAGACCGTTGGCGATAACGAACAAGGTAACAGCCAGACCAGTGTGCTGGTCCAAAGGAAGAAAATTTAGGAGTCGATTTAATTGCCTCCACAAAAATGCTTCCTGTGGACTCTCGACTTTGTCCACAATGCGGGTTCTGGCCAGGCTCAGGTTTTCAGTAATTTCAAGATCTCCAGGGGCCAGTCGCCTGGCTTTTTCGTAATAAAGGATAGCCTTGCCGAGCTGGTTATCTTTGAAAAAGGCATTACCTAAATTGTAATAGACAATTTCATTGACAAAATTGGCTCCGGTAATACGCAGATACTGCTCTATGGCTTCCTTGAAGTTACCCTGAGAATAGAATTGATTGCCGGCTTGAAATTGTCTGAGGACATCGATCGTCTGGCTTGAGGCCGCAAGAGACTGACAGAAACAGGCACCCAGCACAAACAACACGAAGGTGAATCGGTAAGTTCTGGACTTACAAAAAATGGGGGTGTCACCGCCGGCATGCATGGCTCTCCTGAAAATCCCCTCTTGGGAGGGGCAGAAGGCCTTAGCCTTCGGGGTGGGTCCTCCGGTTCGCGACCACCTTCCCCTGCACCCCTGAAGGTGTGAAAAAATTCGAATCACCCGCTCACCCGCCCTCGTGAACGCTTATCAAGCGTTCACCCCTCTCCCCCAGCAGGGCGAGGGAGTTAAATTTAAGGTTTACTTTCCCCTCGCCCCAGCGGGGAAGAGGATGAAGGCTTGATAAGCCTTCATGGGTGAGGAGGCGAGTCCAATCCTTTCGGTATCTTTCACACCTTCCCTCACGTGGGGAATAATTTTCAGCCTTGGTGGTGGCGCCTCTTGGCATGGATGGCTCCCTTGAAAATCCCTCTCGGGAGTGGCAGAAGGCATCAGCCTTCGGGGCGGGTCCTTCCGGTTCACTCAGCACCGAAAATGGTCGGTCTCCCATTAGGCCTCTTTCTCAATCTGGATAATGGCATTCCTGGCTTTTTGAAAAAGCGCTTCCAGATTTGATCGCTCGAGTTTAACCGGAGCATACCGGGCAAAGTTACACTCTTCCAGCAATGCCGTCACGTCCTCAGACAAATGAGAATTGATGCTGCGCTCTTGCATAAAACGTTTGATTTGTTGCGAGGTAATTTCGATTTGAGGCAAATCGAATTTGTCGCTCAGGTAGCCGGTGATGGAAGCTTCCAGGATGCCATGAAATTGATTGAGCTGGTTATTGTTCAAACACTTCTTGGCTTCGGCCAGCCGCTTTTCCGCAACCTTTCTGGCCTGGCGGCTACGAAAACCTTTCAAATCCTGCCTGAGACGAGCCCGCTGGCTGCTGTAAACCAACAATCCGCCATTGAAGAACATCGGAAGGAACAACGCCAGATAGATCCAGGAAGACTGGTAGAGGTGTCTGGAGCGGTCCTTTAAAGGTTCTTTGGATAACTTAATATAGTTGACATCGCTCCCTCGCTTGACGAGGCCTTGCTGGGCAAAGGCCACTTGACCCAGTTCGCCACTCGTCGCCCCTTTACCCTTGAGGACTGCAACTTCCAGAGCAGCAGTACGAGCCTCCCGATACTGTTTCGCATCAGGAGAGAAATAACTGAATTTCATTTCAGGAATGAGTTCCTTTCCCGGAACCTGAGGAATCACCACGTATTCCCAGGTCTTAGAACCTTGGAGAACGTTGTTACGGACGCCGACGTTGTCATTACTTTTAGAGGAGTAAATCTTAAAACCCGGAAGTTCAGGCAACGGAAAGTCCGTAATGGTTCGGAAGTTTCCCGATCCGGAGAGAACCACCTTGAGATTTATCGCTTGTCCCACTTCAGCTTTGCTTTTGTCAACCGACGTCTCCATTTTAAAGCTACCCACGGCCCCAGTGAAGTCAGCGGCTCTCCCCACTTCCGGCAGTGGATTTACTTTAATAGACAGCGGATCTGTTTTGCGGAACACAGTCTGTTGAGTTCCTAGCGAAAAGAAGCCACCGCTGCTAGTTCTTACCACCAGAGCGAAGGTCGAGGTAGGGATCGGGATGGTGCCGGCAGTCGTGGGAAACAGTGCTTGCTTTTTGATTGTATATTCGGTGTATTGCTTACCATTGAGGTTGCGGCCTTGTGGTATGGGGTTCTTCGGCAGTTCAACTTCTTCGACCCAAAATCCCTTCAAGGTAGGACTTTCTTTGATTTCCACTTGGGCAATCGGGAGTTGCGTTAAGATTTTATAAGTCAGGGTAATTTGTTCTCCCACAAAAGCCGTTTTCTTGTCCACTTCAGCCGTCGTCAAGACATCTCCGCGGCGCGGAGTTCGATCTCTGAGAGGACTATCTTCATCCAATCCCATATCATCGAAAATGGAGGGAAGCCCTCGTCTACGGGGTGCACCACTTCGTCCGGCAACAGAATCCTTGACGACTTTTACAACGAGTTCCTGGGTGTGATAGCTCTTCCCACCGACCTTGACAGAAATAGGTGGGATCTTAAAGCTCCCCTCTTTTTCAGGCAGAAGCGCGTAGGTGAAACTCTGGGAAGAGGAGGATTGCCCATTAATCCACTGAAACTGGTTTGAAACGGACGGACCTCCTACCAATTTCAGCCCATCGATTTTCGGAATCTGGGGTCGCTCTGCGCCACCTCCGGGGCTATTAATGGTGATTGTCAAGGAGAGCTGATCATCAACACCTACGGGATTAGGATCCGCCTCAGCCGTCACCGCGACCTCTTGAGCCCGTGCCGGCATGGGAAAAAGAAAGACCAAAAGCCAAATTGCGCTACAGAAGTTACGGCCAAAAAGCCCGGCCGAAGATATAGGAAATCCACGGGAGGAGGGGCAAGTGGGGATAGGAGTCTTCGCATTGGGTCCGACGGCTCCCCTCTGCAGGTGTGGGACGGTCGGGCACCCGGGTGAAGGGTAGCCCGAGCAAATGTGTTGGTTGCAATCGTCGTAGATTTTTCCTTCTTGATCCCAAAGCCTATACTGGGAATGGGCTTCACGGTGCCTGCCAAACCTGATTCTTGGTCTCATCACCAATCTCTCCCCGAAGTGTGTTGCCTCTGTATTTTCAAAACCTGCTTCCGCTGTTCCTTTTTTTCCTGATTATTAATCGCATCTAGAATTCTTAACGCCTCCTTAGGATCCATCCCTGGTTTCTGTTCCGCCCTTTGGGGCTCATTAGGTTGGGCTTGATTTTGTTTTGGCTCAGCTTTTGACGGCTCGGACTGGTTTTGCTGGTGAGGTTGATTGGGTTGTTTCTGTTGATCTGACCGCTGATTCTGCTCCTGCTGATTATTCTTGGCTGATGAATCCTTCTGTTGCTGCTGATCTTTATGGTCTGAATTCTGCTTTTGTTGCTGTGGGTTCTCCTCTATTTTTCTTAGAGCCAATTCCAAATTGTGTTTGGCGTCCCGATCTTTAGGATCAAGCTCGAGAGCCTTCTTATAAGATTCAACCGCCTGAGGGTATTGCCCCATTTGATAAAAGCTATTGCCGCGATTAAAGTAGATCTTTTGGTTAAGAACCTGATTGCTGCTGGAGATGGATTTCTCCAACTCCTTAACGGCCTCGGGATATTTCTTTTGTTGATAGAGGGCATTGCCAATATTGTATGAAAGCTCTGACTGATGCTGCTTCCCCCCTTCAGCCTCGATATAGTTCTCGAGGGCGCCGCCGTAGTTTTTTTGCTCATAGAGTTCATTTCCCTCAGCATTCTTCCGAGAAGTCTTGTCCCGCCAGATCTGCCCACCGTTCAGAAAGAACGCCGCCAAACAAATTAACAGAAGTGCTGGCTTATTCATAGTCGGGGTCAAAACATCAGTCCTGCGCCTGCTTCAACAAGGGGTCGGAACTGAAAGATAAATTCTAGAGACATGGACGCTTCTAGTATTTATTCCACTTGCGAGGTGTGAACCAATCTCGGGAGCCTCAACCAAAAATTCTCAGCAGTCGGACTCTTTCGATCTGAAATAAGCGACTCCAGAAGAATAAAAAAAAGTGCGATTCCCAGCGGGATTTGAAAACGGTCCACGTAGGTCAGGTACACTTTTGATTGAAACTCCTTCTTATCCATCTGCGAAACGCTATCATATATTTTCTGCAGCTCTTCTTCCGCCGTAGTCGCACGGTAGTATTTTCCGCCGGTAATACTAGAAACCTTCTCCAGCGTTGCCTCGTCCAAGCGACTCACTACCACACTGCCGCCTTCATCCTTTTTGTAACCCACGACATTCCCCTTTTCGTCGCGTAGGGGGATGGGTTCCCCTGCTCCTGTGCCTACACCCAGGGCAAAGATCAGCACCCCCGCTTTCTTCGCCTCTTCAGCGGCACTGATCGGGTCGCCTTCGAGACTTTCGCCATCGGTGACCAGGATCAACACCTTGTGCCGCCGCTCTTTTTCGCTAAAAGACTGGCTGGCCAGCTGAATGGCTTCACCAATATTGGTTCCCGGACGGGGAATGACTTGCGTATCTACAATGTCGAGAAACAGCTTGACGGCATTCTGGTCGATTGTCAGAGGACAGTTCACCATACCTGTGCCGGCAAAGACGACTAACCCGACCCTATCGCCTTGAAGGATATCAATCAAGGCCTTTACCTCATGCTTCGCCTTTTCGAGGCGACTGGGAACTACATCCTGAGTCTCCATACTCAGAGAAGTGTCCAGCACCACCATGATATCGACGCCCATCCGTTTCACCGTTTCCAACTTGGTTCCCCATTGAGGACGGACCAACGCCAATAGGACGAAGACCACAAACAGCAAGAAGAGGATGACTTTCAATGCCTGCTTGCCAAGGCTTATGCCGCTGATCAGGCTAGGTACTAAATGGTCTTCGGCGAAACGCCGCAAGGCCCGTCTGCGCTGGCGGAAAGTCCACCAAAAAAACACACACAAAACAGGCATCAGCCAGAATAGGTTTAGATATTGAGATTCGGCAATGTGCATGGTTTACGGAACCTTGCGAAACCGCGTATTAGAAAGTACAGCCTCTCCTAAAAGCAGGCCCAATCCCGGCCACAGGAAATAACTGAAGATCTCATTATAATGGGTATACGACTTGACGCTGATTTTGGATTTTTCCAGGCCATCAATGGTCTTAAAGATTCGTTCGAGCGAATCTCGATCCACCGCCCGGAAATATTTGCCGCCGGTCATTTGGGCGATCTTCCGTAAGACCTCTTCGTCAATTTGAACTTCGACATCGACATAACGCTTTCCAAAAACGGGATCGTTCACAGGGAAAGGAGCGATACCTTCTTTCCCAACTCCAACCGCATAGACTTTGATACCCAGGCTCTTGGCAATGTCAGCCGCTGTCAAGGGATCGATCTCTCCGCTGTTGTTCACCCCGTCAGTCAACAGGATGATCACCCGGCTTTTGGCTTTGGATAAACGCAGCCTATTGATCGCCGTCGCCAGGCCATTACCAATGGCTGTGCCGTCCTCAATGGCTCCCAAATGAACGTCGTCTATCTGCCTCAGCAAGACATCATAGTCAATGGTGAGCGGGCACTTGGTGAAGCTCTTGGCGGCAAAAATCACAAGCCCGATACGATCGCTGCGGCGACCTTGCACAAAGTCCTTGACGACCTGCTTGGCCACGCTGATGCGGTTCTTGGGACGAAAATCCTCGGCAGCCATGCTGCCCGAAATGTCAACGGCCATCATGACGTCAACCCCTTCGGTCAGAATGTCCTCTTCTGCCGAACCCAACTGGGGCCGAGCGAAGCCCAGGATCAAAACCGCAATCCCAGCCATTTTGAAGAGGTAAAGACTCTTGTAAAATCGCATTGTCCAGGAGCTCCCCAGCGGCCTGGCCAATTTTACTTGGGGGAAATATAACCCGCCCTTCGTGTGTTTCTGAGACCAGCGGCGACGAAACACCAACAGCGGAAGCATCAACAACAGCAGTAAGTACCAGGGATCTGCGAAACGAAACTGAGATAGACTGGCTGCCAACATTATTTTGCAACCTCTTGAGCAACAAACTCCGTTTTTCTATTAGCCTCGGCGGCGTCAATGATGTCAAATGATCGTTGCACGATACGGTCTATTTCCTCTTCGGACGGCCTGTACTTGGCAAACTTGACTAAATCACAATCCATTAAGAACTCTTTAATAATTTGGAATTCTTCCCACGGGACAGCAGTTTCTCTAAGATCGCGACTGAACTCCTCGGTCGTTCTCTCTAATGAGGGGACACCAAGCTTCAAGCCTAAATAGCGCTTGACGATTTCCGAAAGCTCTAAATAAAATTCCTTCAAATAACCCTTTTGGACTAATTTTCTAGCCAGCAGGCTGCGAATGGCTTCCCGAGCAATTTCCTCAGGCGAGCGGGTATCCTTGTAAGTAAGTGGCTCCATCCTTTTCCGATTCTTAAAGAACTGAATCGCCCGATAGATAATGAGAGCCAGAGCCCCCAGCGCAGCCAGCAGCAGTAAGAACGGCTTGTAGTCCGGGGGAATATCTGCTTGAGCCTTGACTCCTTTCAATTCTTCCTGGTCTCCACTGAGTACCGATTGAACTTTGATCTTAATTGGCTCTGAAGTGAGCACCTCTTTCTCACCATTAGGATGCACCACTTCGACCTGCAGCGGCGGAATCTCAAAATCGCCGGTTTTATAAATTGTTAGCTGCAACTTTAAAGATTCGGAAAACCGGCCTGGCCCAGCTTCTTTAGAGGGCGAGCGAACGGAATCCCTTATCACCCAGTCTTTCAGTTGAGGGCCGATGGTAGGGAAGGCAACCGGGGCGGCCTCGGGTCGCATGACCTCCACATTCAGTTGGAGAACGTCCCCGACTGTAATGGTAGTGTTATCGACGGAAGCTTTGAGCTGCGCCGACTTTTCATCGGCCGCCCGCAATAACGTGGGAATTCCGAGGAAAGGGCACACGATGATAAGAGGCAAAAGGTAAAAGGCAAAAGGAAAAATTTGACTCATTCTCTTTTGCCTGTTTTGCCTTTTGCCTTTTACCTTTTGCCTTCTATCTTTGGGTTTTGGTGAAGAAGTGCTTTTCATTTCACGTTCATCGGAACCGTTTTGCCCGCTCACGGAAGAATTTCACCAGAGGCACGTCGTAAGGTTGGTGGGTAAAGAGATCGACGAACTCAATCCGATTTCTCTTAAATATTTTATTACGAGTTTCCGTGAAAGTTTTGGTTAGCTGCTGATACTGTTCGCGAACTTGCCTGAGTGAAGTATCAATCCAAATGACCTCTCCTGTTTCAGGGTCCAGCAGTTGCATAATGCCGACGTCTGGCAATTCCCGCTCCCGCGGATCATTAACGGACAAGGCGATCAAGTCATGTCTTTGATTGGCCACTCTTAAGGCCTTCTCGTAACCTTGGTCAAAAAAATCGGAAATCAAGAAGGCAACACATTTCTTACTAAGCACATTATTTAGATACCGTACCGCCGTTTCAATGGAAGTCCTGCGGTGAATCGGCTCGTAAGCCAGAAGTTCTCGAACCACCCGCAAAACATGCTTCCGACCTTTCTTGGGGGGAATATATTTCTCCACCACCTCGGTGAAAATTAAGGCCCCGACTCTGTCGTTATTTTTGATGGCGGAAAATGCCAAAAGGGCTGCCAGCTCAGCAGCCAGTTCGTTCTTAAACCGTCGCACGGTACCAAAATCCTTTGAGCCGCTCAGGTCCACCAAAAGCATCACGGTCAACTCCCGTTCTTCAACATAACGCTTTACGTAAAGGTGTCCGAGCCGGGCCGAGACATTCCAGTCGATAGTGCGGATATCATCGCCATACTGATACTCCCGCACCTCATCAAATTCCATACCCCGGCCCTTGAACACTGAGTGGTATTCTCCACCCAGGGCTTCATTGACGAGCCGGTTGGTTCGGATTTCGATGCGCTTGACGGTTTGAAGAATCTCCTTGGGCAGCATGGCGACAGAATTATCAAGATGAGAGAGGTTTATCTTTATGAGGGGTTACTCACAATCACCTCGAAACGTGAAGCGTGGTGCGTGAGCTTGAAGCGGAATCTGACGGCAAATGCTTCGTCCTTTACGTTTCACATTTCACGTTTTACGTTTCACGCATCACGTTTCACGCATCACGTTTCACGCATCACGTTTCACGCATCACGTCTCCCCTCACGGCACTACCACCTTATCAAAAACGCGTCGAATCACTTCCTCAGGAGTCACATTCTCGGCTTCTGCCTCATAGGTGAGAATAATGCGGTGACGTAAGACATCCAGGCCCACAGACTTTACATCCTCGGGAGTCACATAGCCTCTTCCATTCATAAAGGCATGGGCTTTGGCAGCCTTCGACAGAAAAATTGTCGCTCGAGGTGAGGCTCCGTATTGGATCAGGTCCTTCGCCTCCAGCCCATAATCCTCTGGTTGACGTGTGGCAAAAACCAGGTCAACGATGTAGTCTTTCACTTTCTCATCCATGTAAACCAGGTTCACTACCTCGCGCGCATTAAATATGTCTTTGGGTTGAATCACCGCCTTAACATTAATTTCTCCGCCTTCGCTCATTCTCTCCAGGATCTGTTTTTCTTCCTTTTTGTTGGGATACGTGACCAGCAGCTTCAGCATGAAGCGATCCACCTGGGCTTCCGGCAAAGGATAAGTTCCTTCCTGCTCGATGGGATTCTCTGTGGCCAAAACCAAGAAAGGATCGTCGAGGGCAAAGGTGACGCTCCCAATGCTCACCTGCCTTTCCTGCATGGCTTCTAATAAGGCGCTCTGAACTTTAGCCGGCGCACGATTGATTTCATCGGCCAGAATGATATTTGAAAAAATCGGACCTTTATGGGGAACAAACTCGCTACTCTTCTGGTCAAAAATCATCGTTCCAATGAGGTCGGCTGGCAAAAGGTCCGGAGTAAACTGAACTCTCTGAAACCCGGTGTCGATGGCTTTGGCGAAGGTTTTCACGGTTAAGGTCTTGGCCAATCCAGGAACCCCTTCCAGCAATATGTGCCCCTGACTCAGGATGCCAATAAGGATGCGGTCAATCATGTAATCCTGACCAACAATCACCTTCTGGACCTCCCGTTTTAGTGACTCGACGAAGGCACTTTGGAGTTTAACCCTTTCATGGATCACTTTGATGTCAACATCCACAACCATCGCTGTTCCTCCTAAAGAAATCAAGGTCGTTCCAAAACCGAAATATTATACAAAACAACACCTGGCCACAACGCCGTCCTGGCAGCTCATACTCGCTCCAGTTTTTCTGACCTGCGCCTGGTCTTCCTGCTCTTGCTCGATCTTGACTTTGAATTGAGTAAGAGCTCGAGTACGAGCAAGAGCGCGATTCTTTCACCTTCCCTGGTCGGGTTGACGGACAGCCCTGTTCATTATGTCTTGTGGATGGGTCTGTTCTGAAACCAGGCGACAAAGCGTGACAGGCCGGTCTCGAAGGGTACCCTGGGGTCATAACCTAGCTGCTGTTTGGCTTTGCCGAGGTCAGCATAAGTAAAAGGCATGTCACCTGGTTGACTCTCCTTGAATTGCAGTCGAGCTTTTTTACCTAAATGTTTTTCCAGAAGCCGGATCATTTCGGTTAACGAAACTGGATTAGAGTTTCCCAGGTTGAATATCTCAAAACGCGTTGGGAGTTCGAGAGTCGCGGCAATGCCGTCCACTATATCATCGATATAGGTATAGTCACGAAAAGAGCTTCCATCTCCAAAGACGGGAATCTCCTGGCCTTGTTCGATCAAGATAGCAAACTTGTGGATAGCTAAATCCGGTCTCTGTCTTGAACCATAGACGGTGAAGAATCTCAAGCAAATGGTGGGAAGTTGATAGAGATGAGAGTAGGCATAGCACAGTTTCTCTCCTGCCAGCTTGGTGGCTCCGTAGGGAGAAATTGGGTTGGGGCTCGATTCATCCTCCGAGAAGGGCGCTTTACTGGTAATCCCATAGACGGAGCTGGAAGAGGCAAAAACGAATTTCTGCACTCCGCAGAGTCGCGCCAGATCCAAAAGGACCAGAGTACCATGCACATTGACTCTCTCATAAAGATAAGGTTGTTCCAGGGAAGGTCTCACACCGGCTCTGGCTGCCAGATGAATGATGACTTCCGGCCGGTGCTGCTCAAAGACCTTCAGGATCGCAGGTTGATCACAAATATCGGCCCGAACAAATTCGAACGGTGCCTTAGTCCGGATCTCTTGCAGATTCTGCCGCTTGATCTCGGGAGAGTAAAAATCATTCAGGTCGTCAACCAAGAACAGGCGATGGCCTTGCTGGATCAATCGTTCTGCCAGGTGCGATCCAATGAATCCGGCACCGCCTGTTAACAAAATTTTCGTCATTAGATATGGATTGTTCAGGACGTTTTCATCTAAGGCGAGCGAAAACGAGGACAAAAGATTTCATGCCTAAACCTCAGCGGGCTGGATAAAAGGAACCCTTCGCTACAGACCACGGTGGCCGACTAGGGAGCCGATCTCGATCATACGATCCACCGCCCGCCTGGCGCGTACCCGAATTTCCTCTGGAACTTCAACTTGATAGCGATTGTATCTTAGGGCATTCAGCGTATCTTCCAACGTGATCTGGTTCATATGGGGGCAGCGCACGCTGCAAAGCCGCAGCATCTCCTTCTCGGGATTCTCGGCAGCCACGTTGTCGCCCATACTGCACTCGGTCAGCAAAAGATAGCGTGCAGCACGTGTCTGCTGCACGTATCTGATCATCGCCGAAGTACTTCCTGAGAAATCTGCTGCTTCGACAACTTCGGGACTGCATTCCGGATGAGCCAGCACGACAGCATCAGGAAATTGCCGGCGCACACGCTGGATGTCTTCCACCGAGAACTTTTCGTGGACTTCACACTTGCCATGCCAGCCAATTAAGGCGTATTCGAGGCCATCCTGGCAATCTTTGCCGGCCAGGGGGTGGTTCACGGGAAAGATGATATGCTTCCCTGTCTCCCTGGCCACGTTCTTGGCCAAATACTCATCGGGCAGGAAGATAACTCTGTCTGTTTTGAGGGATTCAATCACTGCCACAGCATTGCCCGAGGTGCAGCATATGTCGCTTTCTGCTTTTACATCGGCATAGGTATTAACGTAAGTCACAACCGGAACGCCCGGGAATTGCTCTCGCAGCTTTCGCACATCTTCGGCGGTGATGCTGGCTGCCAATGAACAGCCAGCATTCAGGGAGGGCACTAACACAGTTTTATTCGGATTAAGGATCTTAGCCGTTTCCGCCATGAAACGGACGCCGCAAAAAACGATGGGATCCCCCTCGATTTCTGCTGCCTTGCGGCTGAGTTCCAACGAATCTCCAGTGAAATCGGGAACTGAATGGAACAAGGCTGGCTCCATGTAATTGTGACCAAGAATCACCGCGCCACGTTCAGCTTTGAGGCAGTTAATCTCGAATGCTAATTCAGCTTTGTATCGCAGTTCAAAATCCGGCACGACATTCTTGAGCTTGTGCCGCATTTTGAGATAGGTTTCAGTTACACCTTCAGTAATTGGCATAAAAAATTGGAATAGAAATTTCTATTTAAGGGGCGATGAGCACTGCCGGCCATCAGACTTTAGAAACCACCTTGTACATCTTATCACAAGTTAGACCCAAAACAGCCCCAGTCAAGGGCTAGGGCAGGGTCCCGTCAAAGTCCCTGACCCTCCCTGACGGTCGGGCTACTGAACAGGTCCAGGCTCAACTCAGTAGCCCGCGCGTCAGCAAGGGCTGTGCCTCAACCCAATCACTTACGGGAC
>Ga0066710_100000492_pt1 | contig 24155 bp, 18 predicted proteins | sample GraSoiAngelo_159_FD_79666 | JGI IMG/M metagenome (GOLD analysis project Ga0066710, IMG submission 79666) | Grasslands soil microbial communities from the Angelo Coastal Reserve, California, USA - 14_1009_16_40cm | ecosystem: Environmental > Terrestrial > Soil > Grasslands | place: USA...
CGTGAGAACGAGCCAGAGCGCCGGCAGCGTGAGGAGAAATCGTTTGAGGAGATAGGGCGCCATTTGTGGAGAATAAACTAGGAGTTCTCCCCTGAGGCTTTCGAGTCTCTAGACGGTTGGAGCACCACCGGCAACCCTCGCACCTTGCTTTCATTTTCAGTCGGACGAATGCGCTGAATTTTTACTCGCGCAACACGCTTTCCGTCCATTTCCACGACCGAGAAGCGAAAGTTGCCGTACTCAAAGCTTTCTCCGCCCTTTGGAATGAAACCCAATTGGTCGAGGACAAAGCCACCCACGGTCGCGTAGGCCGGATCGTCCGGCAAAGTGATGTTGTATTGCGTGTCCAGGTCACGCACATTCAGGGCGGCGTCAAAAATAAGCGCTCCATCTGCCAGCGTAAGGGGCCGCTCGACAACGTCAAATTCGTCGTGAATCTCTCCCACCATTTGTTCAAGGATGTCTTCCATGGTTACCAACCCGAGGATGCTGCCAAATTCGTCCACCACTAGGGCCATGCCGACGTGACGAGTGCGCAACTCGAGAAGCAGTTCGCTGGCGGGCTTGGTCTCGGGCACGATCAGCACTTCACGCAAAACGCGGCGCAAATCGAAAGGCGGCGGCGGTAGGTTTTCTTCGAGGCGGCGTTCGCGATCGAGAAGGATCCATAGCATGTCCTTGATATGTACGAAGCCGAGGATGTGATCCGCGGTGCCGCGATAGACAGGGATCCGCGAACGCTGGGTTGTTGCGAATACTCGCATCACGTCGTCCAAATTGGATTCCACCGGAAGCGTGTGTATGTCGGGCCGGGGCACCATAATCTCCCGTACCTGGATTTGAGCAAGCTCCATCGCGCTGAGAATGAACTTTTCTTCACCGGGTGCGATCAGTCCTCGTTCGCGGGCCTGTTGAATTTGAATCTGGAGCTCTTCGGTCGAATGCGCAACCCCATGAACTTGCGCTGAGGTAACTCCCAAAGCTTTCACAATCGCGCCCGATATCCGGTCGAGCAGATGGATTGCCCAATGAAAAGTGTTTAGGAACCAATGAAACGGCACGGCAACCAACAATGCGACGCGCTCGGCGCGGGCCAGACTGAGTGTCTTGGGGACCAACTCCCCGATTACGACATGCAATGCACTCAAGAGGGCAAATGCGCTGGCGAGGGCGATGGCATGCGTATAAAGCACGGAGTGCGCTCCCAAACTGCGGGGCCATATCGCCTGAAACATCTTCGCAAATGTGGCTTCGCCAAGTGCGCCGATCGCTAGGCTTGTGAGCGTGATGCCAAGTTGTACTCCCGAAACGACGCGGTGCAAATCGCCGAGCAGTACTTCTACCACCCGCGCTCGCGCACTCCCCTTCGCAACCAACTGCCGGACGCGTGACAACCGCACGGCAACCAGGGAAAACTCTGTCGCTGCAAAAAAGCCATTCAGCGCGACCAAAGCCAGGACGCCGATCAGGCGCACGGCAAGCATAGTCGGTTCTGTCCCCCAGCCGCATTGTAGCAGCACTACCGCGGGCCGCAGGCAACCCTTGTGTGCGCTGTGCGTCTCTCAATTCAGTGGATTGATAAGCGGCTGCACTCTAGGTTCACCTGCCGGAACGCAATTCGGAGCTTCTGTGAGATATTGACATTACGCTTTGAACGTTTTTAGGATATTGTTTCGCAGTCAGACTTTTTGAGGAGCGATTTGACTAGCTTGGGAAGCGCCAATACGGAAACTCTTACGTCCAAAAAGAAAAATCCATGATTAGCGTAAAGAATCTTTCCAAGAGATACGCTCGCAACACGGCCGTTGACCATATTTCCTTCGAAGTCGAGAAGGGCCAGATCGTCGGTTTTCTGGGACCAAACGGCGCCGGTAAGACGACCACCATGAGAATGTTGACGTGCTTCCTGCCGCCAAGCTCGGGTACCGCGACTGTCGCCGGCTTTGATGTCCTTGAAGCCCCGCTCGAGGTCAAAAAACGCATCGGCTACCTTCCGGAGACGCCGCCGCTCTATCTCGAGATGCGGACCGCGGAGTACCTCACCTTTGTCGGCAGGCTGAAAGGACTGTCCGGCCCCGAGTTGCGTCAACGCGTTGATGCGGTTTGCGACCGCTGCGCCGTGGGGGACGCAAAGAACAAGCTGCTCGGAAAACTTTCGAAAGGGTTCCGCCAGCGGGTCGGCTTGGCGCAGGCCATCATCCACAATCCCGACGTGCTCATTATGGATGAGCCAACTGCCGGACTCGATCCCAAGCAAATCAACGAGACGCGCGACCTGATCAAGGGCCTCGCCGGCGACCATACGATTATTCTGAGCACGCACATCCTGCCGGAAGTCGAGCAGACCTGCCAGAAGGTCATCATCATCAACAAGGGCAAGCTCGTGGCCACCGATTCCGTGAACAATCTTCAGAGCCGCGCACGTGGCGTGGAACTGGTGTTTGTCGAAGTGGCCGGCCGAAACGGCGCACTGGATTCCAGCAGCGTTCAAGAGCGGCTCGAAAGGGTCGCGGGCGTGGGTCGAGTCGTGTTTAAGGAAAAGAAGCAGGCAGCAGCCACCTTTGAGGTCGAGAGTCTGAAGGATAAATTCGTACGCGGAGATTTGGCTCGCGCCGTCGTGGAAGCGGGGTGGGACCTCAACGAACTTCGCACTGCAGCAGTGAGCCTTGAAGAAGTCTTCCTTCAACTCACGGGCGAAGAACCTGCCCCTGCGGCTGCGGACGCCCAGCTCAAGGAAGGCGGGCGATGAGAAACATCTGGATCATTTGCCGAAGAGAACTGCGCAGCTATTTCGTATCTCCGATTGCCTACGTTCTCCTGATCATGTTTGCCCTGATCTTTGGATGGTTTTTCTGGAACATGCTGGGCGCTTTCGTCTTTTACAGCATGGCCTCCCAAATGCGCGGCGAGATGATGCCCATGAACATCAATGAACAGATCATCCGCGGACTACTCGCCAATATGAACGTGGTGGGACTCTTCTTCATACCGGTCATTACCATGCGCCTGTTTGCCGAAGAAAAGCGAAACGGCACCATTGAATTGCTCGTAACTTCGCCCATCCGTGACCTTGAGGTGATCGTTGGAAAATGGCTCGCAGCCGTAGGGCTCTATGCCGGGATGCTCCTGCTGACCGGCCTCGACGCTGCGTTTATCTTCAAGTACGGCAATCCCGACTGGAAGCCGTTGGCGGTGGGTTACCTCGGCTTGCTTTTGCAAGCCGCCGCTTTGTTGGCGATCGGAACCTTTATTTCCAGCCTGACAAGAAATCAAATCATCGCTGGTGCGGCATCGTTTGGCGTGTGCTTGCTGATCTTCGTCCTCGGATGGGCGGGCGGCTATGAGACTTCGACTTGGGCACAAGTGCTTTCTTATATGTCGGTGACCACTCACATGGAGTCTTTCACAAAGGGCGTCCTGGATACAAAAGACGCGGTTTACTACCTGACGGTGATCTTTCTAGGACTCTTCCTGACGGCGCGCTCGCTCGAGTCCCTGCGGTGGAGGTCGTAGTTGAAGCTACAACTTCTCAAGGCTCGGCAAACAAAATACGTCGCTTATGCAACCCTGTATATTGTGGTGGTGCTCGCGATCGTGAGCACTGCAAATATCCTGGCTGATCGCTACCACAAGACCTACGACACCACTGCCAACAAACGTTACAGCCTTTCTGAGCAGACCGCGAAGATCGTGAAGGGCCTGAAGGAAGATGCAAAGATCACCTATTTTGACCAGGGCACGCGTTTCGAGCGGGCCAAGGATCAACTGGATTTGTATGCGAATCTTTCCCGCAAGGTGCATGTCGAGTACGTGGACGTGGACAAGAAGCCGCAATTGGCCCGCGCAGCTGGAATCAAGAGCTACGGCACAACCCTCGTGCAAATTGGGACCAAGCGAGAAGAGGCCAAGGGCACGACCGAAGAAGACGTAACTGGTGCAGTTATTCGGGCGCTAAAGAACGGCGCTAGAACCGTTTGTTTTGCCTCCGGCAGCGGAGAGCACCAGATTGACGATACCGATCGAAATGGGTATTCGCGCCTGCGGGATCTCTTGGCCAAGGAGGAATACACTTCTAAGTCGATCAGCCTTTTGCAAAAAGCGGAAGTCCCTGGTGATTGCACCGTCCTCGTCGTCGCCGGGCCAACCGGGGATTACCAGCAACCCGCGGTTGATGGCGTCAAGAAGTATGTTGAGGATGGCGGACGAGCGCTGTTTCTTATGGATCCTCCGCTAAAGATTGGTCGTTCGGAAATTGCGGACAATGACGCTCTGGCGAGCCTGCTCCAATCTTGGGGAGTAACCCTCAACAAGGATTTGGTCCTCGACCTCAATCCGATCGGGCAATTAGCCGGGCTTGGTCCGCAGGTCGCGTTAGTCACCCGTTACGAACGGCATGCCATCGTCAACGACATGAAAGGCTCCGCCACCGGATTTCCCCTGGTGCGCTCCATGGACGTGAAGAGCGCGGACAAGACTACTGTGGAGAGGCTGTTTGATTCCTCGGACAGCAGCCTGGCCACCACCAAGTTGAACTCTCCGGAAGTGAACCCCAACGATCCCAAAAACAAAAAAGGGCCGCTGACCATAGCCGCAGCCGGGGCTTACAAGACTGGCAAAGAAAACTCGGAAGGACGGTTTGTCGTTGTGGGAAGTTCGGCGTGGGCCGCAAATTCGTTTATCAGTTTCAATGGCAACCGCGATTTGGCGTTGAATGCCACGAACTGGCTGGCTTCGGACGAAGATCTGATCTCCATCCGCCCGAAAGACCGTGATGAACGCCGAATCACCATGACCCAAGGCCAGCTAAGGTGGGTAGGCATCACCAGCCTCGGCCTTTTGCCGTTAGGAATCGTGATCGCGGGAGTAACGGTATGGTGGCGACGAAGATAGTTCGTACCATTCGGCTCAGAAAAACAAGTTCGGGAACGCTCCGATGAAAACTCGCAGTTTGCTGGCCGCGGCCGTCGTACTGGCGGCGCTCACTACCACGCTTTACTGGTCCAATCATCACAAGTCTGCGGAAAGCTCCGCGGACACTTCCATTGAATCGTCGCCGAAGATTCTGACCGTTCAGCAGGCTGAGGTCACGGGGCTCTCGATTCGAACAAAAGGCAGCGATAGCGCGGTGCTATCGAGAAATGACGCGGGGCAATGGCAAATCACCGCGCCCAAAACGCTCGCGGCGGATCAGGATGCGGTATCGAGCGTCCTCTCGACGTTGTCTTCTCTGAACTCCGACCGGCTTGTCGAAGATAAAGCCTCCAGCCTCGAGCAGTATGGTCTTGCTCAGCCCCCGATCGAACTGGAAATCACCAAGAAGGACAAGAAAACTCAACATCTGCTGATCGGGGATGACACGCCGACAGGCAACGACGCGTACGCCATGGTTCGAGGAGATTCTCGCGTGTTCACGCTGGCGAGCTACAACAAGAGCGCCCTCCTCAAGAGTGTGAACGACTTGCGCGACAAACGCCTTTTGACTTTTGATTCAGACAAAGTCTCCAGCATTGAATTGACGGCCAAGAAACAAACCGTCGCGTTTGGGCGAAGCAAAGACCAGTGGCAAATCGTAAAACCGAGACCGTTCCGCGCGGACCGCTCTCAGGTGGAAGATCTGCTTCGCATTCTGCACGATGCAAAGATGGACTTGAGCGCAAGCGAAGATGAAAAGAAAGTGTCAGCGGCATTCGCGTCCGGCGTGCCATTTGCTTCTGCAAAGGTGACAGACGTCTCCGGCATGCAGGAATTCCATGTTCGGAAGAACAAAGACGACTACTATGCAAAGTCCAGCGCAGTTGCGGGCGTCTACAAAATATCGAGGGCCACAGGTACTGGACTGGATAAGAACCTCGACGATTTCAAGAACAAGAGGCTCTTCGATTTCGGCTTCGCCGACCCCGATAAAATCGAAGTTCACGACGGTTCCAAGGGTTACTTGTTGACCCGCAGCGGCAGCGACTGGTGGTCCAGTGGCACAAAGATGGACTCCAGCACTTTATCCGCACTGATTGACAAGATCCGCGATCTCTCCGCAACCAAATTCCCGGAGTCCGGATTCACCGCTGCAACTTTGAACCTGACCGTAACTTCTGACGGTGGCAAACGCATCGAAAAAGTGCAGATCTCAAAAAATGGCGACTTCTACGTGGCAAAAAGAGAAAACGAGCCCGCACTGTACGAATTGACCTCTTCGGCGGTCACCGAACTGCAAAAGTCGGCCGCTGACCTGAAACCCGCCGCCGTTCCCTCTGTGCCGGCCACCAAAAAATAGGTCTAATGCCAAACGCCGCATGGTTATTCCACTCCGGAGCAAACTATCTAATTCAGCGATCATTGCTCACCTTCGGCCAGCACTCGGTTGCAGACCCGCAGCACCTCCTCTACACTCAATTTTTGCCTAAATCACGTGGGAGTGAGCTTGCGAACCATTCTTTGGATCTTCTCCTGGACCTGTGCCATTCTGGTGATTGCGACCACTGCCTTGGCGTGGTGGTTTGTCTACCGCCCGCTGCCGCAGCTCGACGGGAGCGCTTCCCTGCCCGGTCTCCAGCAAGAGGTCACTGTCGAACGTGACCGCTGGGGAGTGCCACACATCCGTGGCGCGTCGGTGGAAGATCTCGCGGAGGCCCAGGGCTACGTCATGGCGCAAGACCGTCTTTGGCAGATGGATCTGCTGCGCCGCGTCGCCCGCGGGCAGCTTTCTGAAATCCTGGGCCCCAGGACGCTTCTTATCGACAAAGAGTTTCGAACGAATGGGTTCGGTCGCGCCGCAGAGCGCGATGTCACGCTTCTCGATCCCGAATCGCGCAAGATGATGGAAGCGTATGCGCGCGGCGTTAACCAATTCATCGAGCAGCACAAAAAGAATCTCCCTCTGGAATTTTCACTCCTCCGCTACGAGCCCAGGCCTTGGCAGCCGTCCGATTCTGTAGCCATTTCAGGCTACATGTATCGAACCCTGACGGACACTTGGGAAAGAGAATTGAATCGCACCAAAGTCTCTGAACGCGCTGGAACAGACCGTGCAAAGGACCTCTTCTCGGAAGAGGCCGCGATGGATCATTTCGTCGTTGGCGACCCCAAGGTTATCGATGATGGCTCGCAACGTTCCGCAGCAGACCCGGGCGATGAAGATGATGACGACGACATGCAACCGGATACCGTGCTGAAAGCTGGTGGTGGGGTTTGGACCGGCGTACTGGCAGGGGAAAGCGGGCCAGATCTGACCGCGGCTCTCTTGCAGTCCATTCAAGAGTTTCTCCAGGAATCAAAGAATGAGATTCGCCAAGGCCTTGGCAGCAATAATTGGGTCGTGAGTGGCGCCCATACGGCCACCGGGAAGCCCTTGCTCGCCAACGACACCCATCTTGAACTGTCCATCCCATCCATCTGGTACGAGATTCATCTCACCGCGCCCGGCTGGAACGTCAAAGGCTTCACCCTTCCCGGTGCCCCAATGGTCGTTATCGGCCACAACGACCGCATCGCCTGGGGCTTTACCAATAACGGCGCCGACGTCCAGGATCTTTTTGTGGAGACGTTCAACCCCGCTTCGCCACATGAGTATCGGGTGAAGGGCGCGTGGGCGAAGGCGCAAATCCTCGACGAGACGATCCACATCAAAGCCCAGCCGGACGAACACCTGAGAGTTACCGTTACGCGACACGGCCCGATCGTTCATCGCGACGGAGACAAAGCCTACGCACTGCGTTGGACCGCCACGGAACCAGGTGGGCTCGCTAATAGCTACAACTTGCTGGGCAAAGCGCGCAACTGGAAAGAATTCCGCGAGGGTATGAAGCGTGTGTGGGGCCCGGGGCAGAACGCGGTCTACGCCGACGTCGAGGGCAACATCGGATATGTGATGGCCGCGCGAGTGCCGGTTCGAAAGAAGGGTCACGGCGAAGTACCAGTTCCAGGAGACACGGACGACTACGAGTGGACCGGCTACATCCCGTTTGACCAGCTCCCGCAGGCGCTCAACCCCGAAAGTGGATTGATTGTCACCGCTAATGCGCGAGTGGTGGGCCCAAATTACAAGCCATATCTCACGGATCGCTGGGAAGAGCCGTACCGCACCGCGCGTATTTACGATTTACTGCATGACCGCCACGACTTACGCCCCGAGGACATGCTGAAAGTCCAGACCGACACGTACAGCTATCCCCATGTCTTCCTCGCGGTTCAATTGTCGGCAGCCGCGAAAACAGTGAAGCCGAAAGACCCGCGCGCTCAACAGCTCATCGAAGGCCTGAAGGATTGGAGCGGAATCGCCGATGCCGGCTCTCCGGAAGTTTCCTTTCTCCATGCAGTTCGTCGTGCGGCCATCGACCTCCTCCTCGAACCGTTCCTTGGAAAAGAGACGAATCTTTATCAGTGGCGAAGCACCGCATTTCTGCAAAGAATCCTCGCCGACCGGCCCGCGAAGTGGCTGCCCGCCGCTTATAAGAACTATGACGAATTGCTGGCCGCAGCCGCCGACCTTTCCGTAACCAATTTGGCCGAACAGACCAAGAGTGATCGCATTGAAGATTGGGCATGGAAGCGCTTCAACTCCTTGGACATGTTCCACCCGATTGGTCGCGAAGGTCTGTTAAAACGATTCCTCAGCATCACGGACAAACCCCAATCGGGAACCGTTTATAGCGTCCGCGCGGCGACAAAGCATCACGGCCCCGCGATGCGCTTCGTCGGCAACCCCGGAAACTGGGATGAATCCATCCTGCTCATCACTGCGGGACAATCCGGCCAGCCGGGTAGCAGCCATTACTCCGATCAGTTCTCCCCCTGGTACGAAGGCAAACCCATTTTCGCGGCGTTCAGCGATGCTGCCGAGGCCAACGCACGAAAGCACACGCTCACTCTCAAGCCTGGTTCTTGATCTCGTACAGCGCTCATGCCCGAACTCCCGGAAGTGGAAGCTGTCGTCCGCACACTACGTCCCCTCGTCGAGGGCCGGCGAATCCGCTGTGTTCATGTCTTTCACCCCATCGCCACGAAGCCGCAAGCCGCTTCGCATGTCGCCCGCCAAGCCCAGGGCCGCCGCATTCGCGCCGTCGATCGCAAAGGCAAATATGTGCTTCTCGTTCTGGACCGCGGCCTGCTGACGATGCATTTTCGGCTCGATGGCCAACTTCTATGGTTTTCAAATGCCAAAGAGTTGCTGAAACATGCGAACCAGCATGAACACGGCGTGCACGTCGATATTGCCCTTGAATTGCAAAAAGGTGTCCTTGGTTTCGCCGATCGCCGCCACTTCGGCCGCGTTCACGCCTGGGAATCTGCTGATGATTGCCCTGGTCTCAGCGTGTTGGGCATCGACGCCCTCTCGGGCGATTTCACCTCAAGCCGCTTTGCCCAATTGCTCTCCGCCTCCAAGCGCCCATTGAAGGACTTCTTGCTGGATCAAACGCGCGTCGCCGGTATTGGCAACATCTACTCTTGCGAATCGCTGTGGCACGCTCGCCTCGACCCTCGCCGCCGCGCCAACACCTTGAAACCGCAGGAAGCGCGCCGCTTGCACAAAGCAATTGTGTCTCTTCTCGCGAGTGCCTTAGAATGCTGTCTGCATCCGGCGCCCGACTTTCGAAATCCGGAGTGGTGGTTCCAGGGGTTGGAAAATATTCTTCGCGCCTACGGCCGTGAAGGAAAACCCTGCCGCCGCTGCGGTGAGTCGATCCGGCGCATTGCACGGGGCGGCCGGTCAACTTACTGCTGCGGGTGCTGTCAGAAATAGGCGCCTCTAAAGGATACGGGCCGATCCCGTGAATTCACCTGCTCCCAAGAAACATGAACTGCAGAAAAAGCCCGATTTTGAGCGCTCGCTTGCCCGCCTGGAGGAAATTGTTCGCCGACTGGAAAGTCCGCAACTCTCACTGGACGACGCCATGAAGCTGTTCGAAGAGGGCGTCGCACTCTCACGCGAGTGCCAGAAGCAACTGGAAGAGGCGGAAGGGCGGGTGGAAATCCTCCTCAAGAAAGCGGATGGCAAGCTTGCGGCTGAGCCGTTCGATCCAGAACGGGAGAGCGAATCGTGAGGAGCGCCCACCGCCCGCTGCCCGCCAATTCCCTTTAGCGATGAAACTTCCCCCATTCTTCGAAGAGGACCGCCTCACCGTTGATGCTGCTCTTGAGCGGCTCCTTCCGTTGCCAACGGTGCAACCCTCTTCCATTCATACGGCCATGCGTTACAGCGTCTTTGCAGGTGGAAAGCGAATTCGACCTATCCTGTGTCTCGAGACGGCGCGCGCTTTCTTCAGCGAAGTAACGCCCGCGCTTCATCCCGCATGCGCCATTGAATTCATCCACACCTACTCCTTGATTCACGATGACTTGCCGGCACTGGACAACGATGACCTCCGCCGCGGCAAGCCCACTTGCCATAGGAAATTTGGCGAAGCCATCGCCATCCTCGCTGGCGATGCTCTCTTGACGTTGGCTTTCGAAACTATCGGTGCGACGCCTGCCGCGGCGGAGTGTCGCGCCGCCATTCTCACAGAAGTTGCATCTGCCGCCGGCACCATCAACGGAATGGTCGGTGGCCAAGTCGCAGACATCGAAGCCGAAGGCGGGCCCGTCGATCCGCAGATGCTCGAGTACATCCATCGCTCAAAAACTGCTGCCCTGATCGGCGCCTCCATCACTGCGGGTGCCCTGTGCGCAGGGGCCGGCTCCGAAGATGTTGCGCGCCTGCGGCGTTTTGGCGAAACCATCGGCTTGGCCTTCCAGGTCACCGATGACATTCTTGATGTCGAGGAGTCCTCCGCTGCGCTCGGAAAGACCGCGGGCAAAGACATGGCGCAACAAAAGGCAACTTATCCCGCAGTCTACGGCTTGGAGCGCGCTCATCAGATCGCCAATGACCTCGCCACCAAGGCCATCGCCGAGCTCGCTCCATACACGGATCGCGCCGCGCGCCTCCGCGAGATTGCCGAATTCCTCGTGCTTCGCCGGGCTTGATCATTCAAACGCCTCATGAAACCAAAAGCAGCCCGCAAACGGCTTGATCTTCTTCTCGTCGAGCGAGGCTGCGCCGACTCAGCGCAGAAAGCGATGGCCATGATTCTGGCCGGAGAAGTTCAGGTGGACGGCCAACGAGTGGAAAAGGCAGGTATGCCCATCTCGCAGGACGCGCGCATCGAGATCATCAGCCGACTGCAGAAGTTCGTTAGCCGCGGCGGCGTAAAGCTGGCAGGGGCGCTTGAAGACTTTACGATTGACCCAGCCCGCTGTGCTTGTCTGGATATCGGCTCTTCGAATGGGGGCTTCACGGATTGTCTGCTCCAGCATGGCGCCGAACGTGTGTACGCTGTCGACGTAAACGTGGAACAGCTCGACTGGAAGCTGCGGCAGAACTCTCGGGTTATTTCAATCGAGGGGAATGCGCGGGAACTGCGCGTGGAGGACTTTCCCGAAAGCGTCGACATAGTGGTGATGGATGTTTCTTTCATCTCGGTTCGCAAGGTAATTGCCCCCGCAATGGCGCTGGCAAAACCCCGCGCCGGCTTTCTCATCCTCATTAAGCCGCAATTCGAATTGCGCCGCGAAGAGATTGGGCGTGGCGGAATCGTGGAGGACAAGAAACTTCACGATCAGGCCATTCTGTCTGTGCGCAAATATATTGAATCCATTGGTCTCGAATGCCTCGGAGTCCGCCCGAGTCGCCTCCTGGGTGCCGAAGGCAATCAGGAGTATTTTCTCTACGCACGCAAAAAGTCCATGGAGTAGAATCGCAGACGAACATGCAACCCGGACAAACCTTTCAAACCATTGGCATTATCTCTCGCCCTCGCCGCTCGAATCTTGCCGTCGTTGTTCCGCCCCTGCTGAAGTGGCTCGAAGCTCACGGCATACAAGCCCTCATCGACGAAGAGACCGCCAGTTCTTTGCCGGACGGTTCGAGAGGCCAGACTCGTCAGCGCGTGGCTGACGCCTCACAACTTCTGCTGGTGCTCGGTGGCGACGGCACCATGCTTGCCGCCGCCCGCCTGGCCGCCCCGCGGGGAATTCCGATCTTGCCCATCAATATGGGCAGCCTGGGCTTCCTTACCAGCTTCACTCTTGATGAGCTTAACCCGGCGCTCGGTGACACTTTGGAGGGCCGTTTTTCGCTCAGTGTGCGCGTCATGATCAGCGTCGAGCTCGAGCGCGCGGGCAAAGTGATCGATTCTCAGCGCGTCTTGAACGAAGTGGTGATCAATAAGGGCGCGCTCGCCCGCATGATCGGGCTTGAGCTCACCGTTGATGGCGATTTTGTCTGCCGCTACCGGGCCGACGGCCTGATCGTAGCTAGCCCTACCGGTTCTACCGCCTATTCTCTCTCCGCAGGCGGACCCATCGTGCATCCCGCAGTGGAATCCTTCGTGATCACGCCGATCTGTCCGCACACGCTGAGTGACCGCCCACTTGTAATCCGTGACTCCTCTTCCATCGAGTTGAAACTCTCGGGGAACAGGGAGTCCGTTTTTCTGACGCTCGACGGACAGCGCGGTATTCCGTTGCAACCTACGGATCTTGTCCGCATCTCCCGTGCGAGAGAGTTGCTCAAGCTCATCCAGCCGCCAAAGAAATCGTATTTTGAGATTTTGCGCAGCAAGCTGAAATGGGGCGAAGCGTAGCTGCGAAGCCGGAAAAAAACTAGCCTAGAACGTCGGTGCGCAGCAAGTCGTGGTGAGTTTCGCGCCGGCGAATCAGCCGAAAGCGCCTATCTTCCACCAAAACTTCGGCGGGACGGCATCGCGCATTATAATTCGACGCCTGCGACATTCCGTACGCCCCGGCAACCCAAATCGCGAGCAGATCACCCGCCTTCACTTCTCCTAGCGGCCAATCCCGCGAAAAGCAATCGCCCGTCTCGCAAACCGGCCCAACAATGTCCACTCGTTTGTGGTCCGCGTCATTTTGCTTTCCATCTCGCACAATTTTCGTAATTGGGTGAATCGCCCCGTAGAGAGCCGGCCGCATCAAGTCGTTCATCGCCGAATCTACGACCACAAACGTCTTGCCCCGATTCGTTTTCGTATAGACCACACGCGTCAAGAGAACACCGGCCGGAGCGATGATCGAACGCCCAGGTTCCAGCAAGAGGTGCACGCCAAGTTTGCGCACCATTTGTGAAACCAGCCGCGCGTACTCCGTTCGCGTCGGCGGCTTCTGGTCCGAGTATCGCACCCCAAGCCCGCCCCCGACATCCAAGTAGCGTAGATCGATTTGTGCGCTCCGCAGCTCTCCGATATATCCACCCAGCCGCCGCAGTGCGCGCCGAAATGGAGTCAGTGTCGTAATCTGCGAGCCGATATGCGCGCTGATGCCCTGCCAGCGGATCCACTTCGAATCACGATGCGCAAGGTAAAGCCGTTTCGCCTCCGACCAGTCCAAGCCAAACTTGTGCTCATGACGCCCGGTTGCAATGTGCGGGTGGCCGCCGGCTTGCACATCGGGATTCACTCGAATCGCCGCCGCAGGTGGTCTGCCTCCGGGCCCGGCCAGTCGCGCCGACTCCTCCACCAAAATGTCGAGCTCCGCCTCGGATTCGGCGTTGAAGAGAAGAATTCCCGCGCGTCGGCCTCGCCCACGCGCTCGATAGTTCAGGGCCTCGCGAATTTCATACCGCTCTTTGCCGACGCCGGAGAAAACAATTCGATCACCACGCACGCCGATGCGCTGCAAGTGGTAGAGTTCTCCGCCGGAAACAATGTCAAAACCGCTTCCTAACTTCGCAAGATGATTCAGAATGGACAGATTCCCGTTGGACTTTATGGCAAAGCACAAAGTGTGCGGCAGCGCGCCAAGCCCCCTGTGAAGTTCCTTATAGGCATCGTCAATCGCAGCGCGGCTATATAGATAGGTTGGTGTACCGAACTTCTGTGCAACGGATGCCAGCGCCACTCTTTCACACACCACTTCCTCGCCTGCCCCGCTCCGCTTCCCACTCTTCTCCCACGCAAAATGCGGCGTAAAAGAAGCCGGATCCAAGTATTTGAGCTTGCGTGGAGAAAAATCAACCGAATGGCTCATCGGACTTTCGCGACCACCAACGTCCGGTCATCCGAAAGCGGAGCGCTCTGCGTGAACCAATCCACCTCGCGCAGAATCACGTCGGCAATTTCCGTCGCCGAAGCTTCATGGTGCTGTTCGATCAGCTTCATAAGCCGTGTGGTGCCGAAGAACTGGCTTTCGCTGTTCATGGTCTCCGCGATTCCGTCCGAGTGAAACACAAGAATATTTCCAGACTCGAGCGTCACCGACCATTCCTCATAGGTCACTTCCTCGAAAATGCCCAGCGGAAATCCCGTCAATTCGATTTTGCCGCAGCGTCCATCCTTATACAGCAGCGGCTGTGACTGCCCCGCGTTCGCCACTCGAAGTTTCTGGCGGCCTTTTTGCCAGGTGGCAAAGCACGCCGTCATGAATCGTCCCTCGATGCGCCGTTCGCCCACCAGTTGATTCATTTGCTTCAGCATTTCTGCGGGCTGCAGCTTTTGCGGGGCCAGACTCCGCATGATTCCGATGGCCACCGCTCCATAGAGCGCCGCAGCCGTCCCCTTGCCGCTCACGTCTCCCAGTGCAATTCCTAGTTGCTGCGGTCCATAGCGTAGAAACTCGTAGAGGTCGCCGCAAACTTCACGCGCCGAAAGATACCGCGCAGCCATCTCCAATCCGTAATCCTCCGTCGGAACCGGCCGCAGCAGCGCGCCCTGAATTCGTTTCGCCGCCTGCAAATCCCGTTCCAGCCGGGCCTCGTCGCGAGCCAATTGCTCGTAAAGCCGAGCATTTTCCAGCGAAACCGCGAGGTTCGCCGCCAGGATCGAAAGGGTCTGCACGTGATCCTCGGTGAAATAATTCAGTTGCGGGCTTTCCAAATCCAGCACGCCAATCACTTTTCCCTTGTGCATCATCGGAATCGCCAGCTCCGAACGCGTCTCAGGGTTCACCATCAGGTAGCGCGGATCAACGGTGACATCCGGAACGAGAACCGGCTCCTTCAACGTAGCTGCCGCTCCAACGATGCCTTCGCCAGAGGTCGCTCGCAGTTTTCCCTGCACGCGGTGGCCGTGCTTTACGTCCACTCTATGGCGGAAGATCTTTTGCTCTTCGTCGTACAGCATGATGCTCAGTATCTGATAGTCAATCACTCGCTTGGTCTGTTCTGCCGCGCGCCTCAAAAGCTCTTCGACTTCCAGGATCGCGCCAGTTTCGCGGCTGACTTCACTTAACAGTAAGAGCGTGTCTGCCTGCGTCCGCACCTTTTGAAACAGCCGCGCGTTTTCAATTGCCACAGCCAGCCGGCTGGCCAGCAGCGTCAAAATATTCTGCTGGTCGCGAGTAAAGTAATCGAGATGGCGGCTCTGAATATCCAGCACGCCGACACACTTTCCCTGAAGCATGAGTGGCACGGCCAGTTCGGAGCGCACGCTGTCGATGGCATTTATGTATCGCGCGTCTCTGGATGTATCGCTGACTCGCACGGAGTGGCCCGTGGCCGCCGCGGTTCCTGTAATTCCCTGCCCCAGGGGAATACGCAGATTGTCCGCCAGCTCGCGGGAATAGCCGATGGAGAACCGGTGCCGGAGATAACTTCCATCTCCTTCGATCATCAGCACGCCAAAGATTTCATAGTCGATGTGCCGCTTGATCAAAGCTGCCGATCGGGCCAGCACCTCGTCCAGGTCCAGCGAGGCGTTCACTTCCTCGCCGATTTCCGCGAGCGTCGCCAGGACCTCAGCGGAGACCTCCATTCCGCCGTTCAATGCTATTGCTGTCGTATGTTCATCCGTTGGATTCATGAAGTCTAGATATTATAGCAGGCGGCGAAGCGTAGCCCCGCGAAGGTCATACATCGATGTGATTTCTGAGTGTTTTTCTCGTTCCAGGGCCGGGTCGTGCGCGCTGGCGAATCTAGTGCGGCCATACGGGATGGTTTGCTCAACGAGAACTTAATCTTCCGCGGGTTTTTTCTTCAAGCCAGGGCCAAGCAATAGCACCCCAACGTAAGGCAGGTTTCTGTAACGCTCGGCGTAATCAAGCCCATAACCAACCACAAATTCGTTGGGAATTGAAAACCCCACATAGTCGGCGTGTACTGCGGCAATCCGGCGTTCCGGCTTGTCCAGCAGGACCGCTACGCGCAGATGCTTTGGCTTGCGTTGCTGGAACAGCCGCAGCAGGTACTGCAGCGTCATTCCCGTATCCAGAATGTCCTCAACTACGATCACCGTCTTGCCTTCGATGCTGGAATCCAGGTCCCGCGTCAACCGCACTTGGCCCGAAGAGTGCGTTTTTTGCCCGTAGCTCGACACAGCAATGAAGTCAAAAGAAACCTCCCCCGGAATATTTCTCGCTAGGTCGGTCAGGAAAAAAACCCCGCCCTTCAAAACACTGACCAGATGCAATGATTCGCCGAGAAAATCTTTCCGGATTTCTTGAGCCAGCGCCTGAATGCGCTTTTGAATCCGAGCTCCTGTAATTAGAACTCTGACGCGCTCCCGCGGCATTCTGGTACTTGGCCGCCAGGCTTTTTTGGATGATGGCATCACATTCCTCGAACATGACACCGAGACTCTAACGCACGGGCGTGCTGCGGAGCAAGGCACACTTGCAACGCGCCATGAGTAAAGTCTTTATATGGCCTCGATTTGTCTTGCTTAGTCTCAGGCCAACGATTGAGTTGGCGTTTAGATAGCGTTTTTGGTGCTGGCGTGCATTGTAATTTTAACTGCGGCCGCGCCCGAAGTTTTCCACAGGGTTTTTTCTTCAATACATGTAGTTCTTGTGATAAAAGACAGGTAATAAATCTGGAAGCTCGTTGCTGTCGCGAGTCGGCGTTTGCAGCCTCTGCGATCTCCCCAAACTGGGGGCCCTCCACTCCACCCCCAGAAGGTTTCAGTTCTGCGTGCGAAGGCGCGGAGCGTCGGCAATAAGAGAAAGGGAGAAACTTCAATGAGAACGAGTGGGGTGGGAACCATCGTCCAGTATTGCCTCGCGCCGATGGCCAGGACGCCGCCTGCGCCGCGGGCCGCCTATCGGGCAAATGGGGAGGCTTTCATGAAGAGCAAAAGGTGTTTCCTTGAGGCTCTGGTAAGGGTGTTGTTGTATTTCGCTTTGTTCTCGCTAGGACACCCCGCCGGCGCGTTCGCGCAGGCGGTCGCTGGACTGGGGGCAGTCGCAGGCACTGTTCGGGACGTCTCGGGCGCGGCACTGCCAAACGCGACGGTAGTGATTTCCAACGATTCCAAAGGCATCCGGCGCACTACGCAGACCACCGACGCCGGTGTGTTTGCCGCACCCGCACTGGTCCCCGCGACCGGCTACAGCATCAGAGTTAGTGGCCAGGGATTCGCCGATTGGGAAGTCAAGGATTTTCAGATCCAGGTCGGGCAGGTGGTGGACTTCACCATTACCCTGCAGATTTCCACCATCTCTGCCTCGGTGGAAGTCGCGGCCGCGCCCCTCGTGGAAGACGCCAAGACCGACGTTTCACAAGTGGTCAACTCCCAACAGATTCTCGATCTCCCGATCAACGGCCGGCGTGTGGACTCGTTCGCATTGTTGACACCGGCCGTAGTGCCGGATGGCAACTTTGGCTTGCTGAGTTTTCGCGGCATTGCGGGCCACAACGCCTTCCTTACGGATGGAAACGATACAACCAACCAGTACTACAACGAGAACGCCGGGCGCACCCGTATTCAAAGCCAGATTTCACAAGAAGCCGTGCAAGAGTTCCAGGTGGTTTCCAATAACTTCTCAGCGGAATACGGCAATGCCATGGGCGGGGTAATCAACACCGTCACCAAGAGCGGGACGAACGATCTGCACGGCACCGCTTATTGGTTCTTCCGCAACCGTACATTAAATGCTCGCGACCGCTACGCGAGTTTCAATCCCCAGGATATACGGCATCAGGCCGGAGTGAGCCTCGGCGGTAGAATTGTCAAGGATAAGTTGTTCTATTTCTTCAACTATGAAGCGACCCGCCGTGATTTTCCGGCAATTGCCACGGTGACCAGCCCAAATCTATTCACAGCCGCCGGCGCTCTGAATGTGGCCGCGAATCCTTGTCCGGGCACAAGTTCGCCCCAAGCAACCGCGGCGCAATGCCAGGCGGCGATACAGATGCTGACCACCCGCAACTTCGGGACGGTTTCGCGCACCGTTACTCAGGACCTCGGTTTTGGCAAGATCGACTACCATCTGTCAGAAAGAAACAGCCTGAGTTTCAGCCTTAGCGGACTCCGCTGGGTCTCTCCCCACGGCATCCAGGCGACGGGAATCGTGTTCTCCAACGGAAATGCGATTGGGAACAATGCCGACTCGACTGTCCGCAATGCCTATGGTCGGGCTCAGTGGACTAGCATCATTACGGCCAACCTTCTCAACGAAGCCCGGTTTGGCTGGTTTAAGGACCGTCTGTTTGATCCAGCCAGTGACGACTTCTTGTTCCCGGGACTTGGAAGGGCCAGTCTGACGGTCAACGGTACTGGTAATCTGGGCGTCGCCGCGAACTATCCCCGCTTGAATCCAAGTGAGACGCGCTTTTCATTCGCCGACAACCTCGGTTGGACCAAAGGTCCGCATACACTCAAGTTCGGTATCGACATCGCTCATACCGAGGACTTCCAGCGTCAGCTCATCAATCAATTTGGGACTTATAGCTACTCCACCCTAAACGCTTTTGCCTTGGACTTCAGCGGGAACACTACGGGAGCCAAAAACTGGACCACCTACTCCCAGCGTTTCGGAAATCCTACGGTCGACACCAACCTGGTGACATACGGCTTCTATGGGCAGGACCAATACCGCTTCAACTCACGGCTGTTGTTGAGTCTTGGCCTGCGCTATGACTATTCCGCCATTCCACAGCCGACCCTGGTCAATCCAGACTACCCCCAAACCGGCGTGATCCACTCCACCAAGGACAACTTCGCCCCGCGCGCCGGGCTTTCCTATAGTCTTACCAAGGATCGTAAGACCCTTCTGCGGGCCGGATATGGCATTTTTTTTGCACGATATCAAACCGGCTTGATCAACACACTTTTCCTCAACAACAACGTCTATCAGCAAGCCATCACCTACAACAGGTCCAACACCGCCCAACTCGCCGCCGGACCGGTCTACCCTAATAATTTGCCTTCCACCTCTTTTTCGCCGCCTCCCGGAACCGTGGATATTGTTTTCGCAAGTCCCAATCTGCGAAATCCGTACACCTATCAGGCCAATTTAGGGGTCGAACGCGAGCTCACCTCTACCCTGAGCCTCAATGTTTCCTATCTCTGGAGCCGTGGCGTGCGCCTATATGGTGTCTGGGACCGCAATGTTGGACCTCTCGGACCTCCGGTTACCTATACCATTTTGGATTCTTCGGGCAATCCGGCTGGCACCTACACGACGCCAACGTATCGTACACCGCGGCCGGATCCCCGATACCGTCGGATCTCCCAAATCGATAACCCCGGCATGAGCTACTACGATGGGTTGGCCATACAAGTCAATAAGCGCTTCTCCAAAGGATTCCAGGCGTCGGCCTCCTACACTTGGTCCCACGCCATCGACTTGAATCAAAGCACCGCCGACAACAACATTTTCTTCGGTTCCACGCCGACGAGCTTCGCGAACGGCGACTTCCGCTCTGAAAAAGGCTCTGCTGCAAGCGACCTCCGTCATCGGTTCGTAGTCAGTTCTATCTGGACTCCGGCGTTCACAAAAAGTAGCAGTACGTGGGCCCGCTATCTGGTGAACAACTGGGAGTTCAGCCAGGTCACGACTCTGCAGTCGGCAAGGCCGGCCAACTCTACGACCATCGTCAGCGGCAACGCGTTTGCGGGAGCTCTCGTCTCGGGATCGCTAAACGGGCTGGGCGGTGGATTCAGCCGCGTGCCGTTCCAGCCGGTTGACAACCTGGATCTCGATCAGGTCTATCGTGTGGATGCTCGCCTGGTGAAAAAGCTTTCCTTCACGGAGCGCGTTACGGGTTACCTGCAGTTCGAGGCGTTCAATCTGTTCAATGCGCAATACGACACCAGTCGCCGGACGGATGAGTACAGCTTGAACTCCGCTACCAGCACGCTCAGCTTCATCGGTTCTTACGGAACTGGCAGTTCGACGGCTAGCAGCCCGGATGGTACCACGGCGCGGCGCGCTCAGTTGGCTCTTCGCGTAGTTTTCTAACGGAAATGCTGCCGGGTCCCACAGTCTTCAAACCCTGAAGCGTAAGAGGCGGACGCAAGTTCGTGTCCGGCTTTCTCGTTGTTCCATTCAATCAGGACGCCACCCTCGATTTCTCCGTGCCTTGACTACGCAGAACCTCGTACAATTGCGTTTCGGGTGAAGTTGAGCCCTTAGCCTAGCAATCCTGGTTACCCTTTGTGACCGCTTTTGAAGTAAGCTGAGTATCTTCTGTAACTTGCGGAGTCCCGTGTTCTCCCGGTTTTCATTTCATTTATATTGACTGCCGTCTTCTTCAACCTCTTGATGAGCTGGTGTTCATCTCGGGTACCGCTGGCCTGCGGCCAGCAGCATCGGAGCGCTGCTAAAGCGGGAAGGTTTGGTGGTGGCGCGCAAGAAGCGCTGGCGCACCGCGCCGTACACAGAGTCGTTGGCGCACGCTGATGAAGTCAACCGCGTGCGGTGCGCCGATTTCAAGGGCTGGTTTCGAACTGCGGATGGAGAACGGATCGATCCGCTGACCATCTCCGATGCGCAAAGCCGGTATCTGTTGCGCTGCCATGCGGTAGAGAAAACCGACACGGCCAGAGTGCAGGCCATTTTTGAAGCGGCTTTTCGCGAGTACGGAATGCCGGAGGCGATTCGCACCGATAACGGCGCACCGTTTGCTTCACGGGCTGTGGCCGGGCTGTCGCGACTCCCGGGGTGGTGGATCAAGTTGGGATTGTGCCGGAGCGCATCGAGGCCGGGCACCCGGAGCAAAACGGAAGGCCCGAACGGATGCATCGCACCTTGAAGCAGGAGGCGGCTCAGCCGCCGGCGTCCAATCGGCGCCAGCAGCAACGGGCGCTGGATCGCTTTCGCCAGGAATACAATCAAGTGCGTCCGCATGAAGCATTGGAGATGCCAAGGCCGGCTTCCCTTTACGCGCCTTCCACGCGAACATTTCCCGCCCAGGTACACGAACCTGCTTACCCGGAAAACATGCTGGTACGCAGTGTCCAGACGCATGGCCATTTTCGTTGGAAGAAACACGACGTGTTTTTCAGCGAGGCTCTGTGGGGCGAGCGTGTCGGCCTGTTACCCGAAGACGCCCGCTGGTTCACCATCTATTTTGCGCAACTTCCTCTGACACGATTCGACAGCCAAAGGCCGGAAGCTTCGCACCCTATCCCTTCACCGAGCAGGAGCAGAAGGTGTCAGGGATGTGCCCGGCTAAAATGTCAGGAATGTCCCCGGCCGCACAGCCTGGGAGGGGCCACGGTCCTGAACGACGAGCGCTGCTTGCGAGTCCCGATTCATCGAGTCCATCGACAGTGATGGGAACATTCCGATGCTGTCGGAAAGGATCTCTCTTGCCGTCTGGTGCGAGCGGGTGCAATGTGCCTCGGCAAAACCACGCCTCGGCTATACTCTCTCCTCCGGAGGAGACCACTTGCTGGAAGTCGCCAAGAGTACGCTGCTGATCCTCAGCGCCTTGTTTCCCATCGTGAATCCCCTCGGCGGCAGCCCCGTCTTTCTCGCCCTGACGCGCGAGTATCCTCGTCCAACGCGCCGGATTCTGGCACGCCAGGTCGCTCTGAACAGTTTTATCTTGTTGATTGCCTCGTTCCTCATTGGCACCCACATTTTGCATTTCTTTGGAATCTCCATTCCCGTTGTGCAGGTCGGCGGCGGTCTCATCGTCATTTCCAACGGCTGGGCCATGTTGAAGAGCAAAGAGGAGATGGACCGCGGCCGGGATGTTCAGAGGAAGGTGAACTTGAAGGACATCTCTCGCAGCGCGTTTTATCCGCTGACGCTGCCGCTCACTGTCGGCCCGGGATCGATTTCCATGGCCATCACCCTCGGGGCAAACGAGCCTCACCACCTTGGCCCGAACCTCCATGCGATTCTCGCCGCAGTGATCGGTTCGGCGCTCATGGCGCTGACCATCTATATTTGCTATGGCTTCGCCGATCATCTCGCCGCGATCATCGGCGAAAGCGGCATGAGCATCATTCTGCGGCTTTCTTCCTTCCTCCTCGTTTGCATCGGCGTGCAGATTTTTTGGAACGGCGTAAGCGCCTTGCTTGGTTCTCTGCTCGGAGTCGGGGCCTGAGACTGACCTGTCGGGCTTGGTGTATCATGGAATTTCACCATCGAGATGAGACGCGAAGCCCTGAATTTCATCGTGTGCCCCAATTGTGCGGGCGAATTGTCCCTGAACAGCGATGCCTCGCCCGCGGCAGAGGACGGTCATATCATGACCGGCGGCCTCGCCTGCCGCGGCTGCGCTTTACCTTTCGCGATTCGCAACGGCGTGCCGATTCTTCTCCCCGCAAACCTCGCCAGCGTCAAACTCGAAACGGCCTTACGTTTCGCCGAGGAGTGGACGCGCTGGAGCGATCTTCGCGACTATTATGAGCAGGAATTTTTCGACTGGGTGGCCCCGCTGACTCCCAGGGATTTCGCCGACCAGGTTGTCTTCGAGGGAGGCTGCGGGAAAGGACGCCATTCCGCAATCGTAGCTTCGCACGGTGCAAAAGCGATCGTCTCTCTGGATTTGGGCGAGAGCGCATTCGTTGCCTTCGCGCATACTCGCCAATTCCCGAACGCCCACGTCGTGATCGGCGACTTGCTGAACCCGCCTGCGCGCCCCGTATTTGATTTGGCTTTTTCCGTCGGCGTTCTACACCATTTGCCGGAACCCGCAGCCGGTTTTGCGAGTCTGGCCTCGCGAGTCAGGGAAGGCGGACGCGTAGCCTTTTGGGTATACGGCCAAGAAGGAAACGAATGGATCACCCGATACGTGGATCCGGTGCGCAAAGCGATCACGTCGAGGTTGCCTGCGCCATTTCTGCGGATCGCTGCAATTCCGCCTGCCGCCGCGCTTTGGGCCATCATAAAACTTTTCTACCGCCCGCGAGCTAATGGAAAGGGCCCCGCGAAACTTCCTTACAGCGAATACTTTGCCGCGTTGTATCACTATCCGTTCGACGAAATTCACGCCAACGTTTTCGATCAATTGGTGACGCCGGTGGCTTACTATTTGCGCGAGGATGAAGTCCGACCCTGGCTGGCATCGGGCTTCCGGGATGCCGCGGTCCGTTCCCATCGCGGGTACAGTTGGACGGGACTTGCGACCGTCTGCCGAACCAAAGCTGCCGCTGCCGAATAGCATGCAAATATTCAGATTTGTGGCGCTGCCAGCGTTGCGCCGCTGCGACGGCAACAGTTACAATCGAAGTGATAAGTATTTGCATCCTTCCGTTTGTTTCGGCTGGATCGCAGGCGATCCGGCCAGGTTTCGCCAGATCACGTGGCGCAACGCTTCGAACCGTGCATTGCTGGACGCGGCAATGAGCGGCAGAACGTCAGTCTCCCGAAGCTCATTACAATGATAAGAAGAGCGTCTCAACTTTCGAACGGCGCTCCGCGAGGTACAAAGATTTGTGCGGAATTGTAGGATATACGCATAAAAATTGGACCCCTCCTCCCCGGCGAATTCAGGAGGCGACGGCAACGTTGATTCATCGGGGACCGGACCAGCAGGGCGTATTTCAATCCACCCTCTTCTCGATGGGCGCGGCCCGCTTAAAAATTATCGACCTGGATTCCGGGAACCAGCCGATCCTCTCTGAAGACGGCGATTTCGGAATCGCCTTCAACGGCGAGATCTACAACTACGTCGAAATACGGACCGAACTCGAAAAGCTCGGGCATCGATTCAAATCGCATTCCGATACAGAAACCGTTCTTCGCGCGTTCATGCAATGGGACAAGGAATGCCTGGCGAAATTGCGCGGGATGTTCGCGGTCGCCTTGTGGAAAAAGTCGGCAAGACGCCTTGTCCTTGCGCGCGACCGCATGGGAATCAAACCGCTTTACATCACACGTCAAGGTGAAGATCTTTTCTTTGGCTCTGAGCTGAAAGCCATTTTTGTCCATCCGGAAATCGACCGCCCACTGAGCCTTCCCGGTCTCGATTGTTATCTTTCGCTGAACTATGTGCC